>Ga0073902_10002158_pt1 | contig 10417 bp, 10 predicted proteins | sample KloWWTmeKNB19Kit_FD_66667 | JGI IMG/M metagenome (GOLD analysis project Ga0073902, IMG submission 66667) | Active sludge microbial communities from Klosterneuburg, Austria, studying microevolution and ecology of nitrifiers - Klosterneuburg... | ecosystem: Engineered > WWTP > Aerobic digester >...
AGCAGCTCCACCGGCTGCCCGTCCGCGCAGCCGAACCAGTGCGGGGTGCGGGTGTCGAACTCGGCGACCTCCCCCGGGCCCATGACGATGTCGTGCTCGCCGAGCACCAGGCGCAACCTGCCGGACAGCACGTAGACCCAGTCGTAGCCCTCGTGGGTGCGCGGGTCGGGCACACTGCGGGCCTCGGGGTACAGCACGTGCTTGAACGCGCGCTGGCCACCGCGCCGTGCGGTCAGCGGGATGATCATCGCGCCCCAGGCCTGGATCGGCTTGGCGTGCACCCGGGGGTCGCCCGTCGCGGGTGCGTCGACGAGCTCGTCGAGCGTGACCCGGTAGGTGCGGGCGAGGGGCACGAGCAGCTCGAGCGTCGCGCGGCGACTGCCTGACTCCAGGCGGGAGAGCGTGCTCACGGAGATGTCCGTCTCCGCGGCGACGTCCGCGAGGGTGAGGTCGCGCCGGGTGCGCAGGTCGCGCAGGCGGCGGCCGACGACGTGCGGGTCGAGGTTTGCCATAGCGGCAACATATCTTGCTCTGTGCGTGATCGGTGCGCGACGGTGGCTCCATGAGCGAGCACTCCCCGGCATCCGGCACTTCCACGACGTCCAACCCGACCGACCCTGACGCCACGCCCGTCGACGTTGACGTCGTCGTCGTCGGTGGAGGGGGGGCCGGCCTGTCGGCTGCGACGGTCCTCGCGCGGTCGCGCCGGTCGGTGGTCGTCGTCGACGCCGGTCACCCCCGCAATGCCCCGGCGGCTGGCGTCCACGCCTTCCTCGGGCACGACGGGCTCCCGCCGGGCGAGTTGCTGGCTCGCGGCCGAGCCGAGCTGGCCTCCTACGGCAGCGTGGTCGTCGACGGGACGGTGGTGGATGCCGTGGTGCCTACGGGCGCCGACCGGGTCAGCGTCACGGCCGCCGACGGCACCAGGTGGTCGGCGCGCCACCTCGTCGTGACCACGGGCGTCGTCGACACGCTGCCCGATGTCCCCGGGCTGGCCGAGCACTGGGGCACCGGCGTCATCCACTGCCCGTACTGCCACGGCTGGGAAGTGCGTGACCAGCGTGTCGTCGTGCTCGCGACGTCCACCTCTTTATCCGTAGCAATCGGCACAGAGTCGTTCGATGTGTGCGCAGTTCTTGTCGGTCACGGCGTGATCGATGTTTCGTGGACGGGGCCATCTGCGGCCTCTGGCGCGTCGTCGACGCGATCGCAGACTCGAGCGTCGCGGCTCGGTAGTGTCGGGGCCTGCCGTCAAGATTGAGTCGGGAAGGGAGTTCCGGGTGAACAGCGACGTGCTCGTCGATGCCGCGGTCGCTGAGGCGCTTGACGTGGCCATGCCTGCGCGTCCGCTGGGCTCCAGGGGATCGCGCGGCGACGTCGCCGAGGACTCACCTGCTGAGCTGACCCCGACTGCGGTTGCTGTGCTCGCGGCGATTCCGGCGTGGTGGGCGTCACGGGCCGAGGCTGCTGGGCTGAGCGGACGATGGGCCGATGTGGAGTTGGCGTTGGAGGTAGCGCCTCCGGTTCCGCTGCCTACGAACCCACCGTTGAGGGCGTCGTGGGGGTCGCTGACCCCTGACCAGGTTGGCGGCGCGTACGTCGAGGCGCTGTCGGCTGCGACCCGGGCGCGCCACGGCCGTCACTACACGCCGCACTCTCTGGCAGCGCAGTTGTGGTCGATGGTCCGCACGTCACTGGATTTGGCCCCTGGGGTGCAACGGTTGCCTGGACTCGTTCGGGATCCGGCCTGCGGTGCGGTTCTGGGTTGTAGAGGCGGTCGCCACGGACGGGCTCGTGACCACAGCCCGCCGCGACGCGCTCTTGCGTTGGGCAGCTCAGCAGAACATCGCCGCGGACCGGTGCTCGTTCCTGTCCGCGTTCGAGTCGCGCAACGCAGCGCCTGCGAAGAGGCGGCCGAAGGACCTCGCGTCGGGGACCTGGGCGTGGTTCGCGGATGAGCCGGCGCACGAGCTCGCCTGGTATCAGTTCATTCCGTAGCGGGGCCCGTTACGGGTCGAGGCGACCCGTGATCAGGGCGGCCTCGTAGCTGGCCGTAGAGGGCTGCGAGCTGACGGTCCTGCTCGGCCAACCTCGTGCGCAGGCGTGCTGCTTCGGCTCGGTGTGCGTCGTCTTGTTCGCGGATTCGGCGACGCAGTGCCGCGATGACGGCGTTGTCGCCCGTGACGGTGACGGCGTGGCGCTCCTCGAGCGCGCCGCGTTGTTGAGCGGCCAGGGTTCGGATCCGGACGGCAAGGTCGGGGTGCTGGTGGAGGAAGCGGGCGGAGACGCCTGATGCCCTGGCCACCGAGGTGAAGTTGACCCGCCCCCCATCGCGGATCAAGGTGCGGATGCCTTTCTCTGCTCGTGCCGTGGCAGTGGCTGTTCGGGCTCGCGCAGCCTTCCTCAGCGAGTCGTTGCGCCGCTGCTGCGCTGCCGTGTCGGGGGCGCGTTCGGAGCTGGGGCTGCCGCTCACGAGTCGCACCGCCGCGTCGGTCCCGGCGCCGGTTGAGCTGAGAGGCGAGCACTGAGCTCGGAGCGCAGCACGGCGGTATGTGCCCCGGCAGTGACGATCGAGACTGGTACCGCACCCCTGGAGGTGCATCCGCCGCCGGCGACTCCTGCATCGTTGGTTGCGTCGGGTTGGCTGAGACGCTCGATGATGGCCTCCAACGAGGCGAGTTCACGTAGCCGGCCCTGGAGCCAGATGTTGCCGTCGGGCAGATCGGTGCCGGTGCGCTGCCGGTAGCGCTCACGGCGTTGAGCAATCAGGTCGGTGGTCTGTGAATGGTGACTGCGGTGCTCGTCGAGGTGGGTGGCGTCGGTAGCGAAGGACGGGCATGGCAGGCACGCGTTTCCCTTGTCGCAGCTTTGGGTTGGCGGGAGCAGGCAGAGACCGTTGGGCAGGGCACGGTCCGCGCGGCGGGTCAGGTGGGATAGGTCGTAGAGGTCGACGGGGTCGATGCCGAGGTCTCTGCCGTCGGCGCCTACCTTCTTGTAGCGCAGGAACGCTGCCTGCTCGGTCGCCGCCAGGGTGGCTGCGTAGCGCATCGTCATCTCTGGGGACTTGTGCCCGAGGTAGCGCTGGACCACGTGCACGGGCACGTCCGCGTTTAGGAGCTCGGTGGCCTTGGTGTGCCGCAGCCGGTGAGTCTGGGTGTACCGCAGCGGCTTCTCGTCTTGGTCGACGAGGTTGACGATCGCGTCCAGCCGCCGCAGCGCTGCTTGTTGTGATGCGTGGCTTCGAGGGCGCAGGCCTTTGTGGTTGCTCGTGGGGTTGAGGAAGAGGTGTCGGTGGTCGCGTGCCTCGGGGAAGGACTGACGAACCCACTGTTGCTGTTCTTCGATGAGGGTGACCACGGCCCGTTCGACGGGGATGGTGGGGTCGACGCCGTCGACCTTGGTCTGCTGGTAGCGCAGCCTGGCAACGAACGCGTCGGGGTCGTGCTCGTCGTTGTGGGTGCCGGTTCCCGCGAGGTCGAACCTCGTCAAGGGGTTGAAGTCGAGCATGAGGATCTCTGAGACGCGGCGCCCAGTGAGGGCTTGGAGCATCCAGGCCCTGGCGGCTTGCGGATCCCCCAGTCCCATCACGGTGATCACTGGCCCGTGGGGTGCACCGCCGACGGTCACGACGTCGGTGGAGTTGGTGGACAACACGTCGAGGTAGACGAGCATGCGTTGCACGTCGGTGGTGCTGAGGTAGCGGGGTGCCGCCTGGTTGCCCATTCGGGTGCGGCGCGCCTGGGCGGGCCACAGCCGCTGGTGGTCGCCGGTGAGCTGCGTCCAGCCGTGGTGCCCGGTGAACTCGGTGGCGGCGTCGGCGTTGTCGAGCATGAAGTCGTAGAACCGCTGCACCGCGGACTGGATCGCAGCGACGCTGTTGGGGCTCAACACACGTCCGCGGCTGCTGGCTTGAGGGCTACGAAGCCACGCCAAGAAGGACGTCATCAGCGCCCGCAGGGAGGTCCGGTCGCTCGCCAGAGCGGGCTCACGCACGTCGTGCTCGTGCAGGTAGCCGCCAAGGTAGGTCCCCACCAGGGTGCGACGGGCGGCCGTGGTGGTCCAGGTCAGGATGTCGTGGACCAGGCACTGCGAGAGCCAGAACCGCAGCCCTTCGCGCAACCACTGCGGTTCGACGTCGGAGAAGGCGATGGGCCGGTGCCCGTGGGGTTCGTGTTCACGTCGCGGGATGCGCGGGTCCAGAGTCAGCGACCACGTGTCGTGGCGCCACCATGGCTGCGGCGAGCATCGGATGGAGACGTGCTCGTGGATGGAGTACGCCACGGACTCGAGGTTGCGCAGGTTCCCCGGCGACGGCCGCCGACCGTGCCTGGCGTGGAACTGACGCAGGGCCTCCCCGATCACGACCGCGGGGTCGAGGTCGGCGATCGACACCCCGGCAGGGTTGCCCCGAAACCGGCTCCCTTGCCTGGACAGGCTCGCGACGGCGCGCTGCCACCACGCCAGCATGGCCGGGTCGATCTTTCGCGTGCCCTCAGCCCAGACGGTCCACACCCACCAGGCAACCTGTTGGCCGGCCAGGTGCGCTCCGGCAGGTCTGAAGTCGTACTCCTTGGCCGAGCGCAGGTAGTTGGTGTTGCGCACGAACACCTCGGACCACGGCGCCTCGTCAAGCCGGTAGACGCCGTCACGCCACGGCTCGGGCACGCACGCCCAGGCGGCGTCCCACGACGCGTTGGGCGGGTTGGGCCGTGCACCAGCGTTGTTCGCTCGGGTAGGCGGTGTCATGTCGGTCTTCCCTCAATCGTTGGCGTCAGCTGTGTTACCGGTGCCGTCGGCGCCGAGGTCGTGGTGTGGCCGTCGAAGCTGTGGTCGCTCCAGGTGCCCTGCACGTAGCGGCGCCAGTTGGCGATCGCCCGTAGTTCGGCGTCTTCGGTGACCCACCCGTAGGTCGACAGGGTCGTTTGGACGTCGAGGTGCCCCAGCCGTCGCATCACCACGTGGGGAGGGCAGCCGGACAGCAGCAGCGCGGTGGCGTGGGTGTGCCGAAGCCAGTGGGGGGACCAGTTCGTCGGCGGCGCGTGCACGGACGACGTCTTGGCTACGCGGGCGTTCAGCGACCGGATCGCGGCATACACCGTTTCGGGACGCAGCGGCGCGAAGGCCGGCCCGCGGTCAGTGACGTTGGTGAACACGAAGTGGTGGCTCAGCTCGTCGACGACGAGGTCGGCGCCGGCGTCGACGAGCTGCCACACGTACGCGTCGTACAGGCGCATCAGGTCCGCCGCGACGTAGATGCGGCGGGGCCGCCCAGACTTCACCCGCGCGCCGTGGGGGTGGTCCTGGCGGGGTGTGACGTCGATGGCGGGCTGGTCGCCCTGCCCGGGGCGGATGTCAGTGTGTCGCAGCGACAGCGCCTCGCCTAAGCGCATGCCGGTGTCGGCGAGCAACGCGAACAGGAACCTGTTTCGCAGGCCAGCGGGGCCGCCGTCCCATGCCCCGTCGCCCCGTTGGCGGGCGTAGGTGTCCAAGATCGTGCGGATCTGTTCGGGAGTCAGCACGGGGGTGCGGCCCTTGGGGCCGGACCTCGTGGAGAACAATGGCGTCATCGCAGATTGGTCAGGTGCGACGCCGCTCAACATCGGGACGTAGGGGCGCCGGCCCCGCCTGGCCAAGGGCGTGTAGAGCGTCTCGTACGGGCCGGTGATACCTTCCGCGGCGGCCAGCCACCGGTAGAACGCCAAGACCGCGGCCGAGCGCAGCTGCACCGTCGCTGGACGTCGGCGGGTCACGGCAGGACCGATGCGAACGTGCCCGGGCAGGTCGCCTGTGCGCACCCAGGTCAAGAACTCCCCGAAGACCAAGGGAGCGAAGCCGTCCCAGTCCTGGCCGGTGCGGTCCAGGAAGTCGAACCAGAGCCCAAGGCTGGTGGCGTACGAGCGCAGTGTGTGGGGCGACGCACCGTCGAGGGCGAGGAACCGCAGGTAGTCATCGGCGGCCCGGATCGGGAGGAAGTCCTCACCGATCACCGTCCAGGACGTGGCGCCATCGAGCGCGAGGACCTTCTGAACGCGAGCCATCGTCAAGCCTCACCCCGGTTCGAACGTGCGTGCGAGAACTATAGGCACGACACGCCGTGCGGCGCGCGGCGTAGAAGTGACCCCCCTTCGGAAACATTTGGTGCAGAAAATCTCCACAAATCTTTCAACGAGAGGCACGACGACATGGCTGAGTCCATTGGTCCCCGGTCCCGGGTGTATCGCGCGCTGTACGGCCCTGCACTGGCGATGACGAGCATCGGGGTCCTGGCACACGAGGCCGTGCGCAACCACAGCCACGCCGTGTTCACCGGGCCTGACGGTCGGCGCCTCGCAGTCAAGACCGACGGCACCGTGGAAGCCGCGCTGTGGCGCGAAGCCATCCGCGTGTGGGCAGAGCACCACCCCCAGGCGGGGGTGACCTGGGCGGAAGCCGTGGAAGAGGGCTGGCCGGAGTACCTCGTCGCCGACAAGTACCACCTGTTCGTGCACCGGAAGGAGGACTACAACAAGTCAGCCCGCACCGCCGTGCTGGACTATCAAGGCCCGGACACCTACATGTACTTCCAACCCCCGATCACGGGGATCGACCGACTCATGCCCCGGCCCCCGGCGCCGCAGAAGAAGCGAACCACGGTGCGCCTGGTCGCTTTTCACGACTCGACCGGGCGCATGACCACGGCCTCGGTGTTCGCCCCGCAGGGGAAGGAGTCGGAGCTGTTCCGGTTCAAGGTCGACCCCCAAGCCGTCATGACCCAGATCGGCGAGTGGCTCATGCAGGATCCCCACCCGTGGCTGGACCTGATCCGTGACTACGGTTCGATGGTGCTCCCCCACACCCGCACGCCAGGCCTGCCGCTCAGTGTCACCACGTCCACCGAGCGCCCACCGCAGCACGAGACTGCCGCCTCCGGTCAGCCCTCGTCCGCGAAGGCAACCGCTGCAGGCGGGGGCGACGTGGGACCACGCTTCACCCCCACGAACCGAACGCAGCGCCCTCCGGCAGAGCCCGACCCCGCGGAGCAGACCGGCACCTCCGACAGCGCTGGCCCGAGCACCTGACGACACACGAATCACCCGCGAAACTGCCGCTGTCACCGGCCCCTCGGACCGGTTGTGACAGCGGCAGTTTTGTTCTTCCAGCCTTACCAATCCGGGGGCAAGGCTGTGCCAGAATACTTACATGACCGCAACCGTTCGAGCCCTGCCCTCGATGGTCGCGGCACCGGAGGTTCAGGCGGTTCCTGAAACCGTGCGACTCCTGCGTCAGCGGCGGGGCATGACACTGGCTCAACTGTCCGAGAACGTGGCCAAGAAGCCCGCGTGGGCCTCACGCGTCGAGACCGGAACCCTGCCGTTGCGCGGGCGTGACCTTCTGGACTGCGCAGCTGCGTTGAGCGTGCCGCCGGACCTGCTCGCCACACCCCTGCCCGAGGCTGGCCTTGAGGGAGTGCACTTCCGCAAGTACAGGGTGCCCCAGAAAGTCGAAGCTCGCGCGACAGCCGAGGCCAACTTCGTCGCGTACCTGGTGAACACCCTGCTGGTGAAGGCCGGTCAAGACCCCGCAGCCCGCATACCCAAGATCGATGTGAGCGGGCTCTCCCACGACCCACGCGCGGCTGGCGTGTTCGCCGCCGCGGCCGTCCGGCAACGATGGGGCGTTACCGCTGGCCCGATCCGCAACCTCGCAGGTCACGTTGAGGCCGACGGACTGTACATCGCGCCCCTGCCACCGACCATCCCCAACGTCGCCGCGATCACGGCCGCGCAAGGTCCGGAACTGGCGCCCATCACACTCGTGACCCGGTCCGTCGTCGATGACACTCGGCGCTTCACCGTCGCCCACGAGCTCGCCCACCTCGTCATGGACGAAGCGTCCGGCCCAGCCGACGATGCAGACGTCGAGGCACGCGCTGACGCGTTCGCCGGCGAGCTGCTGGCACCGTACGCCGAGATCCAAGACGACGTCCGGGCCCTGCACCCGGGCAGCTTCGGTGCTCTCATGAGCCTGCACGCGACGTGGGGCGTACACCCCAAGTCGTTCATCCGTCGCGGGTTCCTCGAAGGTGACATCAGTAGCGCTTCACAGTCCCGCTGGTTCCGTCACCTCAACGGCACCCACCGAAACCGGATGCGCACGCTCCGGTCGCCATTCCCGCTCCAGCCCACCGGCATCGGGTCACTGCTGGATCTCATGAAGTCCGTCGGGTGGACCGCACCATCCCTTGCCCGCGACCTGCACGTGCACGTCACCGAGCTCGCCGCCGTCCTCGAGGCCTGGCCCTTCCCCCTCAGCCTCCCTCCAGTGCCGCAACCGGCCGACGCGCCCGTCGCCTTCCTCCACGAAGCGTGACCCGATGGCGCGAGAGTCCACCCCTTGAGGAGTGGGCCTTCAAAGCCACGTACGCCAACCACCGCACCACCAACCGCGACCACCAAGACCTCGCAGCCGGACCCCACGGACGCATCCTCATCCTCGAGGACGGCGGCACAGCGACAGCCACGATCCGACTCCGACAGCGACCTAGAGGCAGACGCACCTACGCCTCGCTGCGCTGGACCTCCAGTAAGAACCGCAAGTCCGAGATCAACGTGTGCGAGGTCACCAAGAGCAACCGCCTCGCCAACCTCACCCAGGCCTGGGCCGCCGTCCACCAGCTCGGGCTACTCACCCCCGAAGGCCGCCGCCGCCGAGGGCGCCACGTGAGCGGGCCCAGCACAATTGGGACTCTCCAAGCTCCCCCTACCAGCGACCAAGGCTCCTGACCTAGCCAGAAGCGGAGTGGTTTCGTCGGCTCGCGGGCACGACGCCGGGCTACCTAGCGTCGGGTTCCGTGAACGCGTACCGGCTGGCCACGCAAAGTTTCTGATCATTGCTCACTGGCAAGCGCAGCCCGCAACTGGGGTATGCCTCTGCCCACAGAGCTCAAGTTCTCCCGAGCACGAACTGTGGCCCCCGGCCACAGCGCGGGGGCCACAGTTCGTGCTCGTCCGGAGGCGCCTGTCGCTAGGCGGACGGGCCAAACCTCAACGCCTACGGTGCCTGTACGAGCGCTTCCAGCTCGGCCTTCTGGGTCTTTCTTGCTTGCTGTGCAAGGGCAGGGTCGGCTGCGCGATGCGCCCTCAAGGCCCCATCACTCTGGACATCGAGAACAGCTTGGTCCCCTGCTGCTCGAGCCCACACGCCATTTCGCTCCCGGCCCAGAAACAGGACCACTTCAGCGCCCAATTTCACGGGCTCCTCATCCGCGATCTGGATGCGATCGAGATCAAATGTCAACACTTCGATTCGGCTCCCGACTTTGGGGCCCTTGAACTGCTCATCGACCTCGAACTCCCATACCGCGACCGGCAAGCCCTGCTGATTGGGGTCTCCACCGGTGGCAAAACTGCGTTCGGTGTCACGCTTGGCGAGCTTGACGAAGGACCCCTTCACCACGACCTTGGACCGGGAACCCATCTCTTCGAGGCTGCTGTACACCGGGTAGTCGACGCTCGCCATCATCACAGTCGCACCGGGCTGCGGTGCGGAGGGCTGCGCCGATTCGGGCTGCACTTGGCCACACCCTGCAAGCGCAGCCGCGCACACCATCGTGAGGCCGGTCATGATCATCCCATTACGCATTTTCCTTCGTCCCCTCAGTAGATGGCGTCGACGCCGTTGATGTCGTCCTGCCACGGTTCGGTACCCCAGCTGCACGACCACTTCGTCTTGCCCTGAACCATCACCGTCTTCGTGCCGTTGCAGGTGGTACTCATGTGGTTCAAACCGTACGCATGTCCGAATTCGTGTGTCGCGACCATCCGCAAAGCGGTTGTGTTACTTCCGATGCCACCCGGCGATGGCGAGTTCCACGTGATCGTGGTCTTGTTGCTCGTGTACAGCCCGCTCGAGCAGGAAAAAGACGTCACGGCCTCGTAAGTGTCCGCCGCAGACCACTCCGTGATGGCCACGTTTACGGGCTTCCCGGAACTCCAAGCGGTGAACGTCCCCGGGACCGCGACCGCGTTCCAGCGGCCGGCACCAGAGTTGGTGGCAGTCCGACGCGCCGAGCCCACCGTGGACCCGATCTGGTAGTACAGCGTGGGGTTTGTCCCGCTGTACTTACACCCGTGCTTGACGTAAGCCGACGCCGCGGGGGCGGTCGACACCTGGGCGCTCAACAGCAACGACGCACCCACCGCCGCCGATGCAGCCACTGCAAAGGGCCTTCTCATCGACATTGTCAGTCCCTCCCTAGAGCCGCCAGCCACCCCTTGGCCGACGTGCCCGAAGTCAACCAGACTCCAACCGTTCTCGCGCGAGATAGTGCCCGCATTCGAAACGTGACAATTCACCTACCGATGGGCGCCCAAGTTGACTCGAGCCCTCCTCAGCCGCGACTTGCAGATAAGTCAGAGACCCAGGACAACCCGCGGGC
>Ga0073902_10002161_pt1 | contig 10414 bp, 3 predicted proteins | sample KloWWTmeKNB19Kit_FD_66667 | JGI IMG/M metagenome (GOLD analysis project Ga0073902, IMG submission 66667) | Active sludge microbial communities from Klosterneuburg, Austria, studying microevolution and ecology of nitrifiers - Klosterneuburg... | ecosystem: Engineered > WWTP > Aerobic digester >...
AGCCACGGATATGGGGGGATGTGGGTTCCCTGCAGAATCAGATGAATTTAGTTTTGTCTGCTTTAGGGATATCACCTCAGGCACCTCCATTGATTTTACAGACAATGGTTGGGAAACCGCTTCCGCTGGTCTATGGGGAGATGGTGAAGGCACACTGAACCTGACACGCACAGGCGGCACTATAGCAGCAGGTACCGTCATTACGATTCGCGCAGTCAACAATGCAGGAAACTGGACATACACTGTCGCTGGATTTTCCCCTGGATGGGCTCTTGGTCAGATCAACAACCCGGGTGGTATATTCAACCTTGAGCCTGGAGGTGACCAAATCTACATTATGCAAGGTGGAACATGGGACAATCAGGGAGCCGGTGGGGATGACGCAACCTATGATGGTGAAATTCTCTTCGGTTTCAACACGGTTCCTTCCTGGAACGCTAATGGCAGTAGCAATCAATCCAACCTGCATCCTGATGTAGATCCATGTTTCCATATGGAAAGTCCTTCATCCGATTTTTATAAATATACCAGCCCGCTGACTACTGCTAATCAATTGGACTGGATGAAGAGAGTTACGGATGGAGCATCATGGAGTGCGTACGGTGATTGTGCCTCATATGTTGCCGCTGCGCCAGTTTACGCTACTGGCTATACGATTCCTATTGGTGCTTTGACATTATCCGTATACTGCCCTACGATTTGTGAAGGCTGTGCTCCTTATGTTTTCCCCATGGTTTTTGGATTGCCCACTCCAGGTTTCTTTGATGTGACGTATACAGATGGCACAGACACTTTTGAGTTATTTGGAATCGAAAATTTCCATTTTCAGTTTGAAACACTTTCCATGACCACGACCTACGAGCTTATTTCGGTCACAGAAGTTGGCGGCTGCCCCCTACCCCCTCACTTTACGGGTTCGGCTACCTATACAGTTCCGTATGTCTACCCAGGATCCTATACTGCGATATATGTTTGTGAAGATTATACATTACCCCTTCCGTTAAACCATTGGCTCATGGGCGCAGCCGGAGGGAAATGGTCACCCATTCTGGCCTTTGACCAATTCTATTACACTGCCTTTGGCGAGGGCAAATGGACCTATACTCAAAAATATATGGATCCTGATTGCCCACCGGATACCGCCTCGATTGATGTGATCTTTCCCCATGCAAATGGGACCATTATAGAAGTCTCGTGTGATCAGAACGGGACACCGAACAACATCTTCGATGATTTTACCGTGATCACCATGACAGTCAATGGAAATAATTTTGGAACCGAATACGCAGTGACCGTTTCCTCCGGGACCATCAGCCCGACAATGGGACTAGTGGGCGTACCGACTGTCTTCACCTTCCCTCCAGGTTCAGCAATGGGTCCCGACCTGACGATATCGATTCAAAACCTGGAACCACCAGAGGAACATATTTCAATTGGTACGTGCTTCTTTGATTTTCTGATTATGTCTCCCGGCTTTTGTTCTGACCCTTGTGACTATACGATGGAGGCGACGATTTCCGGTGATTCAGAGATATGCATTAATGTATGTCCGGATGAACCCGTGTATGCAGAAATCGAAGTGATCGGTGGAACCCCACCATACACCATGGATTTTAGTGTGACCGCTACTTCATTTCCAACCTGGACATTTACGGATGTACCTGTTCAGGAATTTAGCGAAATCGTGATATGTATTGATACGATAGCTGCACCGGCATTTAATTCTCAAACTTATCAATTGACACTGCCGGCTGCATTTGCAGGGCAATATGCCACCATTGACCTGGTCAACGTTTATGACAAATACAGCTGTACCGCCCTTCTCGATGGTTCTGCAAGTGTCACTGTTTATCCGCTACCCCAGCTCGACACTTTTGACTTTTCCATCTGCAGTGAATTTGCAACTACGGCAGACCTTACACAATATGCTGAAGACATAAACCTCTTTTATGACGTCGTATGGTATGACGGAAATCCGCTCACTGTAGGTGAGCAAATTCCTAACCCGAATGTGGTCAACCTGAACAATATCGTCCAGTTGTGGGCCCTTGTAGAAGATGACTATTGCCGAAATTCTATACAGGTTCCTTTTACTATTCTTCCCTCCCCTCGCATTGATACCATCCCACCTGTAGAAATATGTGACGGATCCATCGTAGTGCTGGACAACATTCAGATCACTGACCTCGGAAACAGCATGGCTACGTATACGTTCCATACCACTGTTCCACTCGACACCTCTACAATTCTTGACACACTTTATTATTTACCTGTAGATTCTGTTACAATCTTCCTTCTTGCAACAGCAGGCACCTGTTATGATACGATGCCGATCGACATCAACCTACAGCCTTATCCTGACTTTACGCTCGCGGCCACGCCATGCAATATTGCACTGAATACCTATTCCGTACTTTTTACCAGTTCGGCAGATTCTATCCATGCAAGCGCGGGTATTGTCACTAATAATGTCAGTGGTCAGGATATGGTATCAGGTATACCCGGCGGGACAAATGTGACGATTGAAATCCTGAACGCATCCGGCATGTGTCGTGACACGTTTATGATCGTAGCTCCTAACTGCAACTGTCCGACCATTAATCCACCGGTTCCCGCGCAGGCGGCTTATGAAATTTGTGATTATTCGGCTATTCCGGTATTCTCTGTCACCATCGATCCGGGACTCATTGCCAATTGGTATGATGTACCTAGTGGCGGCGTGCCTTTGTTACAAAACAGCCTTACGTTTCAACCAGCAAGTCTTGCCAGTGCTACCTACTATGCTGAGGCCCTCAATATCGCAGACAACTGCCCGAGTCTCCGAACCCCCATTACATTCAATGTAAATCCTTCTGCTGTACTGCAACCAGTCACTGATCCGGTGCTATGTGCACCAGGGACCATCAACATTGATGCACTGGTACCTGGTGTCGTCAATGGTGTCAGTGGAACCGGCAGTTGGTTTAATCTATCCACCAATCTTCCTGTATCAGGCACCATACAGCCTGCACAAGGTGATTCATGGTATTATCAATTCAGCAGCAATCCGGGAATGTGCTTGAGCCGCGATACGATTACCGCTACAGTGCACCCGCTTCCGGTATTAAATGTCTTTGAAATCGTATGTGATGACCTGACACTTTCGTATACAATCTCTTTCACTTCCAATGCAGAGCAGGTACAAGTCAGTATCGGTAACTTAACAAATATTCCTTCAACAGATACATTCACTGTAAGCAGTGTAGGATTTGGAACCGACATCCAGATAAATCTTGACAACCCATCCACAGGTTGTTCCACCACAATCAATCAGACTGCTCCTAACTGTGCATGTCCTGCATTGTTGCAGCAACCTGATGATGAAGTATGTTCTGACAATGCCAACCTTGATCTCTCCGTATATGAAGGTGTTGGTGTTTCAGGTACATGGCAAATGGTATCAACCCCTGCAGGTGGCAACCCTGCGACTTTAGTAGGAAGTAATTTCCAGGGTATGAATGGAGATCCTGGAATATATGTGCTGCGGTTTGTTCGCTCTGTCATCATAGCAGATTGTATTGACTCAGCCTTATTTCAGCTCAACCTTCATACCTCTCCATTTGCAGATGCAGGTGTTGATGGTACGGCATGTGCTCCAGACAATATCATACTTGCAGGAACTGCGTCCGGCAGTAATGTTCAATACAGCTGGCAAACCAATGGTGCGGGATCGATCACCAATCCAAATGCATTGAATACAAGTTATACTCCGGTATTGGCTGATTTCACATCAGGTACTGTCAGCTTTACGCTGACGGCTACTGACCAGACAGGCTTCTGCCCCTCCGACCAGGAAACGATAGACATTGATATTGATGCCACTGCGTATTTTATTCTTGATCCGGGCACACAGACGTATTGTGATACATCAGATATACTTGTCGATCTTGATGCCTTTATCGATTATGGTCCAACGAGTGGCACCTGGTTTTTCCCTACAGGGGTGACTGCTCCTATCACAAACAACAGTCAGTTTAATCCGTCAACCCTGGTGGCCGGCAATTATACTGTTTACTATACGACCAATAATGCTGTTGCTCCTTGTGAAAATGATACAGCAGGTGTCAGTTTGATTATTGAAAATTGCCTATGTCCATCAGTAGCATTAACTGCACCCACCAATGATTTGTGCAGTGAATCCGGCACTCAAAATCTCAACGACTTCCTGATCACGACGGAAGCAGGAACCTGGAGCATCACCGGAGTACCTGCAGGAACTAAGCCTGCTGTACTAGCCGGAACCAATTTCGTGACCAATCAATCCGATGATGGAATCTATACTTTACGCTTTACATTATCGCAGCCTGTTGCAGGATGTCCGGCCTTTGCCGAAATAAATCTTGAAGTCATTCAGACGCCTGCCATACAACTTGATAATGCTATTTGTGCGGGTGATTTGCTCACGTGGGAAGCTACAGTAGTGACTACTGCAGAAGTGGTAACAAATTCGAGTGGCGTACTGACCCCTCTTGGTGGAAACAGATACAGGATTACGAACCTTACACCTGGTGTTGGTATTCAGGTGACCGCCAGTAACGGCAGCGGGTTGTGCAGTACGGTACTGAATATTGCAGCCCCTGATTGTGATTGTGAAATTGCTATCGGAACTCTTCCTGATGATGTAAGCCTGTGTCCGGGTGAAAGCATGACCTATACAGCTTCTGTGACAGGAGGCAAGGGACAAGTAACCTCCTTCTGGATTGTCGCCAATGACAGCCTCTATCAATCCACTATTGTAGTGGATCAATCTGGTGCCTATACATTTGTAAGTATCGATTCACTTGGCTGCCGGGATGAACACATCATCAACTCGACAATCTATACCGAAATGGTGGCTGATATCGATATGACAGCTATTACATGTCCAGGGGATAATGATGGAACGATTACCATATTTGGCATATTGGGTGGCAACGGACCTTATAGTGTCTCCCTGAACAATGGCGCATTCCAGCCGATATCAACATTCCCATTTACTTTCTCAAACCTGGGCCAGGGAAATTACGATATTGAAATAAGGGATGTATTCAATTGCTCCATTCATGACAATGCGATCATCTCTTCAGCAAGTTCAGAAACCCTGACGCTCGGACCTGATGAAACTATCCTCGTAGGCGATAGTGTGCTCATACAAGCGATACTTAGTTTCACTCCGGATACCTTTACCTGGTCAGGAGATATTGCTGAAATCAAAACAGATCAACTTTCCAGCTGGGCGTCTCCTGAAGAAGACATGAGCCTGACACTTGTGGCTGTTGATGAAAAGGGATGTGTGTATACAGATGATATCAAGATCAGGGTGCTGCTCTCGAGTTCTGTCATCGTGCCTAATATATTTTCACCCAACGATGATGGCATTAATGATCTGCTCATTCCGTCAATGGATCCATCTATCGTCTCGGTAGAATACTTTGAGATCTTCAGCCGCTGGGGTGAACTGGTGTATTCGAAAACCAACTTTTTACCCCAGGATAATGTGGCATGGGACGGCAAACTGAAAGGAAAGGAAATGAACCCGGGCGTATTCCTCTACAGAATTCTCGCCACCAACAAGAAAGGACAAGAGATTGCCTTATATGGCGATCTGACGTTGGTGAGATAAACACCTTTAACAATCAAATGACAACCTCATAATTGTAATTAAAAAAAGGTACAGACAGGACGCTTCCTGTCTGTACCTTTTTTTAATTACAATTGTACCGTAGGCCCAGGTTCGCTTTTGTCATAATTATTTCTTAATTCCCTACCTGCCGATTCCATCAAAGAACAGATTGATTATCTTTCAGCGGATAAGCCAACGAGTTTAAATAGTTTTTCAACCACTTCGCCAGGTGGATACAATCCAAGAGGAGTGACGGGATCATTATAAAAAACATAAAGAAGACTATCCGCTTCAGGAAATAAATCTTTTAGAACCTTAATAACTCATATCTATGAACAAAGGACTTTTACTCTTGCTTTCATTTTGCTTTTTCGTACTCCACGGAACAGCCCAGGCGCCGACCAAAAGCCACAAATCTTTCTTTGCAAAAAGCAGTGGTGGAAACAGGTCATCCGGTGCCTTTCTATACACCCTGACCACCCTTTCCGATACGTATGCAGATCTGACCGGAGCTACGTCCATCAATAATGGCCAATTGTGGGATGATCCGGATTACATTATTCCGATCGGGTTTCCTTTTGAATTAAACGGACATTCTATTTCTTTCCTTCAGTTCCAGGGATCCGGTTCGTTACTCGCCTCCACTACTGAGGATCCTGACATTGCGACAGCTGTTTTTCCATTTGAAATGGATTTAATAGATCGCGGCGATCAGGCTGGTGTATCTGCCTCACCGTTGAGTTATAAAGTGGAAGGAGCCACAGGTAGTCGCATCCAGAAAATAGAATGGAAAAATGCAGGTTCGTATGAGGAATTGTTTGAAGGCAATTCGCAGGACATGTTTATCAATTTTCAGCTATGGCTCTATGAAGGCACCAATACAATTGAGTTTCGATTTGGAGAAAACTTCATCAATGATCCGGCACTCTTCTATGGTAGTTTTGGAATTTACCTTGGTGTGACCGATGCTGATATGAACACCGATGAGTTTACCAATGCTCATTTCTTTACAGGCTCGATCAGTGCACCTGAATTATCGATGTCGGATGTCACCATTGAAGGCACTCCAGCTGAAGGTACCGTCTACAGACTATCACTTGAACTTCCTCTTGATGTCACTTTGACCGGCCAGAACGGAAATTCCACGTGCGATCCAAATGGCAGTGCTACAGCCACTCCTTCAGGAGGCACAGAACCATATAGTTATCTATGGAGTAATGATGAAGTAACACAAACCATCTTATTCCTGGATGCAGGCACTTATACGGTGACGGTGACAGATGCTGTTGGCAACACAGCTACAGGCAGTGTAACCATCACTAATGCAAGTCCACTGAATCCCAATGCTTTTGCCACTGACGAAACGTTTGTCGATGGCAATGATGGGACTGCAACTTCTGCTGCATTTGGTGGAACGGCCCCGTATTCTTTTTTATGGAGCAATGGTGGGGCTACACAAACCATTGCTAATCTGGCGCCCGGTCTATACACGGTGACCGTAACAGACAATTCAAATTGCACTGCCTTTCAAAGTGTTATTGTCGGGGCTTTTGGATGTCCTGAAATCACCCTTGACATCGTGACACTGGATGCAAGTTGTTTTGGCGCGTGTGATGGGGAGATAGATTTAGAAGTCGTAGGGGGTGCAGCCCCTTATACGTATATCTGGAGCAATGGGTTATCGACTGAAGATGCACAAGGTCTTTGTGCAGGAGATTATTGGGTTACCATCCTGGATGCCGATGGTTGCGAAGCAAATGGAGGGCCATATGAAATTGAGGAGCCAACGCCTATTGTCGTCAATGCAGGTGCTACAGATGAAACCGGACCGGATACAAATGACGGGACTGCCTGGGCCGCGCCTTCGGGTGGCGTACCTCCCTATTCCTATGCATGGAGCAATGGCAGTGTCGATTCGCTGATCACAGGACTAGCGCCCGGAGAATATTCAGTTGTCATTACAGATGCACAATTGTGTACAGCAAGTGAAACCGTAACTGTTGATTCATTTGCATGCTATCTGACGGCCGTCATTACACACAATACTTGTTACCAAAGTTGCGACGGTCGCATCGAAGTAACCCTGGTCAATGCTGTTGAACCGGTTACTTATTTCTGGAACAACGGAAATACAACTCCGGTCATCGACAGTCTTTGTGCAGGAACTTTTGGTTTAGTGGCATCGGATGCTTCCGGATGCTCAGCGATTGCAAGTTATAGTGTAGAGCAGCCTGGAGAAATAGAAGTCAACGCAGGTAGCACAGATGAAACCAGTACTGGTCTGGGTGATGGAACAGCATGGGCAGCTCCGACCGGTGGCACACTACCGTATAGCTATTTGTGGAGCAACAACAGTACAGATTCCCTGATTACAAATCTGGCACCTGGCACCTACACGGTAACAGTGACAGATGCCAACAACTGCCAGGCGACAGGAAGTGTTGAGGTAAATCCTTTTGCATGTGAGGGGCTTGTTCAGTCAGGATTTTTCAATCCGACTTGTAATAGTAATTGTAATGGGGCCGCTGGTGCAGTCCTTTTGGGAGGTGTTGGGCCTGTAACCTATGTATGGAGCACCGGAGATACTACTAACAACATTACTAATCTATGCGCAGGTGTATATGAACTGACCATTACGGACATAGGCCAGAATTGCATCAGCATTGAAATATTCGACCTCGTTGCGCCTGATACCATGGTGCTTACTATAGATCAGATCATACACTACAACAACCTGACGGCAGGCATCATCTCGATCACCGTCAGCGGAGGCACGCAACCCTACATCTACAACTGGGCCGGGCCAAACGGATACATGAGCACGGAGGAAGATATATCAGGGCTTTCACCCGGACTGTATTCATTGGCAGTCATTGATGCCAATGGTTGTGTGCAGGTCTTTGACCCGATCGAAATCAGGGACGAATTCGTAGGCACATCGACATTGGTCAATGTAGATGTCCGGTTATTTCCGAATCCGGCGAAAGAGCAAGTCTATATTGAAATAGAGGATATTCTCGGCTTTGATATCCGGTTGATCGGTTTGGATGGACGAGTGATCAAGGCCTGGAAGGAGGAGAAAACACTTGATATCAGTGCTGTTCCAGCAGGAGCGTATCTGATAGAGGGGTTGTCTGGAAATAAGATATTCAGGCAGAGATTGATTATTGCGAGGTAAGATATTTACCCTAAAAATTGATAAAAAGAGTGTCACACCTGTGTGTGGCACTCTTTTTTTTTGCAGGCTGCTTTTGAAGTGAATTTTGAGGCCCAAAACCTTTATTATCACCTCATATTCAAATAGTTACATACAGTGTGGCACACCTAGGTGTGGCACACTTCTTTGGAATGTCGTAACTAGTTGATACTGAGGGCCCCCAGATAAGTTTTAACTCTTTTTCAGTGTTGAAAATTTCTCAATAAAATTTACTCATCAAACTCGCCTCCTCGGCGATCCGCAAGGACTCGACAGCGTTCCTACCATCGATCTTTCGTGGATGGGATGGATCACGGATCCAGGCCCATTGATCCTCCAGCATGGACATGACTAATTGCTCATATCTATCCATCTTATCCTTGATATCTCCGGAAGTAATCGTCATCAATGCATCATACACAATGTCCTTAAATTTTCCGGTGATGTGTTGACCTTGACCCGTTGGAGTCTCGATGACGTCGATGGAAGCGGAAGGAAAGTGATGGCTGATTTTTTCAAACTGGTCTTTGGTAAACAAACCATGTATCCTGATTTTGACAGGGACCCATTCATAGAGCGTGATATCACCACGGTCAAACTGAAGACGAAGCTCCTGGCGATCAAGCACCTTGGGTTGATTAAATCCGTGATAAAAATTTACAGGGCTGTCATTGTACAACACCACTGCCTGCACCCTGTCGGTGACAGGTGGGCTTACAGATGTGCGGGCAATTTCCATAGCATGCACCAATTTACCAGGGCCAAACCAACCTTCGAACATATCGAAGAAGTGAACGCCGTGTTCAATAAAAATACCCCCGCTTTGTTCCCGGTTCCAAAACCAATGATTGGGGACTAGCTTTTCATCACTGGCATAGTTATCAAAGAATCCATGTACAAAATCACCGAGCCACTTATCATCGATGATCGTCTTGACGGTGGCATACAATGAATTATATCGTTGCATGAGATTGACGGTGTATAGCAGTCCTCTTGAGCGCGCGTAAGCTGAAAGTTCTTCTGCCTCAACTGTCCTTAATGCTGCAGGCTTTTCACAGATGACATGCTTACCTGCCAGGAGTGCCTGCTTCGATTGCGCATAATGCAGATATGGCGGTGTAGCTATGTATATCAGATCAATCTCTGTGTCTGACAACAATTCTTCATATCCTTCATAGACAAGCGCATTGACTTCGCCAGCCACATGATGCGCGAAGGACAGATTCACGTCCGTGACTGCCTTGATCCGGATACCATCGATTTTTAAGAATGCTTTCGCAGCAAATGCCGCAAAACCACCAGCGCCAATGATACCTATCGTGAGTTGATTGTTCAAAGATTTATGGTCGTTGAAGTGTTAGTTACACTGGCCCAAAATCAGCCAGATAATGACAAACACAACAATTGTGCCCAGACATCCACCGCCCAACTTCTTGGCGCCGTATCCGGCGATAAGACCTCTAAATATGTTATTCATGATATAGGGTTTTTAGGTAAACTGATATTAATAGAACGGAATTAAGGTGATAATGGTTTATAATGCAATCTACCCTACAAAGAACCACAGTGGTATGAGG
>Ga0073902_10002163_pt1 | contig 10410 bp, 7 predicted proteins | sample KloWWTmeKNB19Kit_FD_66667 | JGI IMG/M metagenome (GOLD analysis project Ga0073902, IMG submission 66667) | Active sludge microbial communities from Klosterneuburg, Austria, studying microevolution and ecology of nitrifiers - Klosterneuburg... | ecosystem: Engineered > WWTP > Aerobic digester >...
CTAAACAAAAAGTAGAAATGGGCTTTTCTTAAATGGCTATTTAAATCTGAATCAAAGTTCTTAATTTTAACCATTTCAGCAATTGCCAGCCCTCTTGGATTATATGCAGATTTCAATTTGCTTATATCATATTTAGCTGTTTTGCCCTGTGTCGTGGTAAAAGGATATGAATCTTTATGCAAATATCCTCTATTAATGCCCGCGTTAATTATTGCTCTCAGTGTGCGCATATAAACAGAAATTCCGCCATAACCACAGTTTCTTTTAATCAGGAAGTGTTCAAATCCTATCAAAAAATTATAATCAATATCCTCAAGTTGGAGCTTTGCTATATTACCCTTATAACTCTTCAAAGCTCTTAAGGTGTCTTTATATACATTACTATTACCACTTTTTCCTTTCTCTTCTAACTCTAAAATAAGTGTTCCTTGAATGAATTCGTAAAGATCCTTAGGTTTTGTGGTTCCTTTATAAAGGCGGTCAAATAATTCAAATGTAAAGGGCTTGCCGGAATTTTCCAGTTCAATGATTATATCATCGACTTTCTTCTTCTCTTTAGTTAAGATCATATTTAAAAGTCTATAATTAGGCATCTTAGGGGTGTAACTACTTTTATCTATATCCCATTGGTTCGGCATACAAGTCTTTCCAATAGTATACCTCTTAGGCTTCTCGTTATGGACAATCTGTAAAAGTACAGGGTGTGTACCATCCTTAAGGGTTTTGTGCTTATAAAGCAATATTTTAGAATTTAGCATCGTACTGGTTTTTTACTGGTGTAAGTGCTGGTGTAAGTTTAATAATCAATAATGGATTACTATGTATAAATATATTATTCATTAAATAGTTGTATTTTAGCACTTTAATTACAAAATGCAAAGATAAGTAATTATATGCAACTATGCAAGCACTGCCTTGCACGCAGGGGGTCATCGGTTCGAATCCGATATCCTCCACTATTAATTTTGAAGCCTTACCTATTGGTAAGGCTTTTTTTTTGCCCCAAAACAATTGATCTTTAAATCTAATTGGTCTCGAACTAACTTTAAATCTGTCGATAACCAATCCATAACTGAATGGATTCCTTTAAGAGCCTATAAGTCGAAACTTTTACTTATCCATTTTATTTCTTGATTTGAGCACATTTACTCAAAACAATTGGAATCACTCATTCCTCTCTTTACAATTTTTCTGATTGAAAAATTATAATTGGGCTTAGCTTTGATTATCTTATTTGAAAATTTTAAGAATATTGGAATATGTTAAACATTCATATGAAAATTAATAAATCTTTCTTGTTTCTATTTATAGGACTGTTGTTCAGTTGTTCTATAACGAATGTTAAGAAACAGAATAATGGGTCAACATCAAAAAACCCATCAGAAGTTAAGTTCACTATTTTACATTTTAATGATTTTTATGAAATAGCACCATTGGAAGGTGGTAAAATTGGCGGTGCCGCCAGGATAGCAACAGTCAGAAACAAACTTCTCGCAGAAAACCCAAATACTTATACAGTGTTAGCGGGAGATTTTTTGAGTCCTTCTTTGATTGGAACCCTAAAATTTGAAGGCGAGCGAATTCGTGGAAAACAAATGATTGAAGTCTTGAACGCCTTAGGATTAGATCTTGCTGCGTTTGGGAATCACGAATTTGATATTGATGAATCCGCACTTTTAAAAAGGATTAACGAATCAAATTTTGATTGGGTCTCAACCAATATTTTACATAAGACCTTACAAGGATCTGTACCATTTTCAAAGCAGGTTGCAGGAAGTTCACAAGAAATTCCCCAATATAAAATTGTTACTTTTAAAAATGAATTCAACCATTCAGTAAGGGTTGGATTTATTTCTCCATGCCTGCCTGCAAATCCTGTAAAATTTGTTGAATATGAAGATATTTTTACCAGCGTGGAAGCAACTTTAAGAATTATCGAACCCAAAGTTGATTTCGTAGTTTTATTGAGCCATTTGACAAAAGACGATGATCGGAGAATGGCTGAAAGATTTCCACAAATAAAATTAATTCTTGGAGGACATGAGCATGATCACATGTTATTTAACGCAGGGAATGCCATAATCGCAAAAGCGGATGCCAATGCCAAGACCGTTTATGTTCACAGAATAACCATTGATCCAAATAAAAGTAAGTTTAATATTAATCCCGAACTTGTCTCGTTAAACGAATCGGTAGTTTTGGATGGTAAGACGGGCTTGGTGGTGGATAGGTGGAAGTCAATAGAAAACAGATTGATGCGTGAGATGGGTTTTGACCCTGAAGAGCATTTATTAAGTCTTTCAAAACCTTATGATGCGAGAGAAACAGTGATCAGGAATATCCCTTCTTCTTTTTGTCGTATGATTGCAAAATCCATTAGTGTAGCCTTTCCGGAGAGCGATTGTGCTTTTATGAATTCAGGAAGTATCAGAGTGGATGATGTGCTCTTAGATAAACTTTCTCAATACGATATTCTAAGATCAATGCCATATGGAGGGAGTGTTTTATCGGTTAAGATGAAGGGAAGTTTGCTTAAAAAAGTACTTGACATTGGATGGTCCAGTAAAGGCCGGGGGGCATTTCTCCAGTGGGATAGGATTGAACGAACAGAAACCGGGAATTGGTTAATTCAGGAAAAAGTCCTTGAGGTAGATAGAGAATATCAAGTTGCCATGAATGAATTTCTTATGACTGGACTTGAGTCAGGATTGGATTTTTTAAAAGAAGGAAATCCGGAGATCTTAGAAGTGACAAAACCTGCAATTGAAAACAACAATGACTACAGGCGTGACATTAGATTGGTGGTCATAGATTATTTGAAAAAAGGCGGAAGATAGAATTTGAGAAAAAGTTTTATTGGCTTGAAACAACAGGAAAAATATTCTCTTATAAAAAAGCCTGGTGAAATAATTTCACCAGGCTTTTTTTATGGAATAGAATTTCTTTATTAAAAATGATACTGAATCCCTACATTCAGGGAACTCATGCCTAAATTGATACCGAATTCAGTTGTTTTTACGGCATCAGCATTTCCCACTTCTTCACTATTAGAATTGAAGCCAAGGAATCCAAAATGTCCAATAGCTGACCATCGATCCGCAAACTTGTACATAACTCCAGGGCTGATTCCAATACCAAATGCAGTACTTTTGGTTTCCACAGTACCTATTGTTTCTTTTCCGGTAGCAAAACCAACTCCTAAATCTCCAAAAAGGGTAGCTTTATCGCCAACGCTCTTTCCATATCTAAGGAAAGGAGTAGCTCCAAAAATGGTATGATCCTCATGAGGTTGGCTGAAGTTAATTTCGAGACCAATACCCATATTATCACTAAACATATAACCAAGGGTAGGAGAAAGTCCAAAGGAAGAAACTCCATCACCATCACCCACTTTAACAGAGTTAAAATTTAAGTCCAATCCGACCCAGAACTTTTGTTGGCTGAAAGCAGTAAACGACACCAGCATAAAGAAAACCAATGTCAAAGTTGAAAAAATTTTGTTCATACGTTTTTGTTTAAAAGGTTAGTAATAAGCAAGATTACACATTTTGTATTTTATAATTCACTTTAATTTAACATATATTTAAACATTATATGTAAAATGCTTATTTACAGTTTAATATTATTGTCTATTGCGCCAAAGTGTGGAACTTTTCAACCAACCATTTCTTTCCTGTAATTTTTTCTTCTGTCTGAATGTCAAGAGCGTATTGCTTGAATTTTTTCTTTTCTTTAGGATTTGTTTTTAAAAGCTTCCTCATGTACTTGAGAAAGCTTTTGTAGTGATCCGAGTGATAACCAAGATTTTTCTTGCGTCTCAGAAACAGTTCCATTGACTCCACATGATATTGTGAAAGTTCGGACTCGCCCATTTCATAGAAGATTCTGATTCTTTCAAGGCGTGTGCTAAGCTCTATCAATTGGTCATTGAAACTTAGTTGTGTAAGATAGGCTATTGCCTGGTTATATTTCTTTTGATCACTGAGTACTCTGGCTTTTTCAAGTAGGTAAAAAGATTCCCTGTATGGTTTTTCCAACTTTAGTTTATAACTCTCCAAAAATTCATTGACCCATACATATTCTTTAAGATTGATTCCAATTTCGGCAATGTTTCTATAGGTAAATCTTGATAATTTACCTTGATCCAGCAGGAACTCTTTATCTAATCCTCTCATGTAAAGTTCAAATACCGTCTCATTAAACTGATCTTTACCTTCATTTACTTTTCGGATACAATAATTCAAGATGTTTAAATAGACTTCTCTTCGCTCTTCGTTTTCAAAATAATGATCATAATTTTGGTAGAGCTCTACACATTTTTTGAAGTAAATATCTTCTGACGGATTTAGAATGGCCAAATAATTAAAATAGTAAAATCCCAAGACCGGGATTTCATATAATCTTTGTTCCTTGACATAATGATTGATTTCTTCGATAAATGGAAAGGGAGATTCCAGTTTGTACACGGAATGTACATGCAATACACGGCAGCAATGTCTAAGCTTTTTGATAATGTAACTGATTTCTATGGTATCCGAAATTTCTTTTAGATTGAATTCACCTTGTCTTTTCTTAGTAACCAGATAGTCATACTTTTCAAGTCTTAATTGGTAACTGTGTTCATAATAGCTTTCATTTTTAGGATATAAATTATTTTGGTCCTGGACAAATTCTTCGTATGTTTGATTGAAATGTTTATCCAACGACTTTTGCCGGTAATACTTCAATAACGCGGGTTTGGTATTTTGCGCGTCCTCATTTTCAATTCTAAGAAAGTCTTCAGCCATAGCAAATAGACGACTTAGCAATAATCTCATTCGGTTGTCATTAAATGGCTGATTGGGAAAAAGGCCTCTGAAAAGGTTGGTTTTTTCAGGATTTGTAGTTTTAAAGGAAGGGTCTTCTATTAAAAGCTGAAGCAATTTTAGCATCAGCTCGTCGGTGCATAACAATGGAGACTGAAGGTATTTTTTGAAGCGCGTCAACGTTCTGGTATCAAATGATCGGATTAACTCTACAATTTTCAAATTAATAATTATTTAATATGATGTACAAACATGAACATAAAATACAGTAATACAATTAATTAGTACAAATATACTAAAAATATTAGGTACAAACATGAAAAAGTGTCTTTGAATTTCGTTTAAAACTGTTAAATTTTTGCATTAGAAAAATCCTATAAGAATGAAAAGTGTTCGTTTTTCTTTATTTGCCTTGGTTTTGATGTGGTGCAGTTGGCATACACTTCAAGCCCAGGATTCTATATACTTAAGCTTAAGCGCGAGGATAGAGAACGATACTTTAATATTAAATGTCCATCCGGTCAGGTTTACTGATATTGTTTCCTGCAGATTTGGAATTCGTTATCCATATGCAGATTTGGATTATGTAAGAGCAACCGGCAATCCACTTTTGCAAGGTGCAGCAGTTTCCGGAAATCAACAACAGATTGGATTTGGTTGGATAAGTGGTCCACCTGCTCCTACTACAATTCCAGATTTTAGTTCAATAGCCGAATTTAGATTTTTTATTAAGAATAGAGTTTCTCCTTATTGTTTTGATTTTGATGTTGCAGGACTAAAACCAGAAATGAGTAGTTCTCAAGCCTCCGGACTCCCGGTTAGTGGAATTCCACTTTGTCAAAATTTTCTAAATGGTACTGTTAAGGGAATTGTGAGGCAAGACCGAAACAATGATTGCTTATCTGATTTGTCTGAACCAGGGCTCCATTCCATCAGCCTGATCTTCACAGATGGTAACAATGATTACTATACTTTAACCAAAGAAGATGGAAGCTTTGAGTTGGATCTTCCAATGGGTGTATTTAACCTAAAATTAAAAGACAGGAATGATTTGAGGCAGTTTTGCCAGAATACCGGTCAAATTAATTTTACCACACCTGGTCAGATTATCGAACTTAAAGAAACCGCAAAAGACCTTATCCTATGCTCTGAACTATGGGTTCATTTGACTACTCCCAAAATGAGGCTGTGCAGCGACATCGAATTCTCGGTTGATTACGAGAATCTCGGCACCGTCGACGCACAAAATGCCTATGTAGATGTGCAGCTGGATCCGCAATTGACTTTTATCAAGGCGGATCTGGCAGGCACTTTAACCTCTGCTAATACCTATCGTTTTTTATTAAATACAGTTCCTGCGAATAAAAAAGGTCATTTCAAAATAGTTGCAAGAACCAATTGCGATCCTCAATATATTGGCCGAACCTTATGCAGTCAGGCTGTTATTTACCCCCGAAATCCTTGTAAAATTCATCCCGCTTATTCTGGCGCAGAATTGCAAATTGTCCCAAGGTGTGAAAACGATTCTGTTGTTTTTAATATTAAGAACATTGGCACAGGAGATATGAAGGCGGAATTATCCTTCACCACTGTAGAAGATGATGTCATGCCGGGCTATAGTGGTAAAATTAATTTACTACAAAATCAATCTCAGGAAATCAGGTTGCCTGCATTTGGGAAAACGAAGCGAATTGTATTTGATACCATTCCGTATCATCCTTACAGGGTTCGGCCAACAGCGGCTTTAGAGGGGTGTGGTCTACTTCCAAACGGTGATTTTAGTAAGGGATTCATCAATAATTTTAGTTTAGGTGATGAAGCTCCACAGGTATCCGACTATTGCGCAGAAATAAAATCCTCATTTGATCCGAACGATAAAATTGCCAGTCCAGAGGGTATGAGCGGAGAACATTTTATTCGAAGTGACAACAGGTTGAATTACACAATACGTTTTCAGAATACAGGAAATGATACTGCATTTAGTGTAGTTATTCTGGACAAGATGGACCCATTATTAGACCTTGGGTCTTTACAGATAGAGGCTTCAAGCCATCCTGTGGATTGGTTGATACAATCAGATCGTACTTTGAAGTTTATATTCCGGCCTATTAGTTTACCCGACAGTTCATCAAATTTTTCAGAATCCCAAGGCTTTATTAGTTATTCTATTGTTCCAAATACTTCTGTAAAAAGAAATCAGATAATTAGAAACTATTCTGAAATTCTGTTTGATTTTAATCCTCCGGTCAGGACAAATACCTACATTCATACAATTGGGGAATATACTTTTACAGCCACAAATGACAATGTAAAGAGTGACATTTTAGTCAAAGCTTATCCAAATCCATTTGCAGAGACATTGACTTTTATGTATGAAAATAAAAATAATACAGAATACCGATTGGAAATATTTGATATTAAAGGTAATACAGTTTTTAGTGGTTTCAGCAATGAAGGTACCATTTTGGTAAAGGCCAATGGTATAATCACAGTGGGTGAATATCTGTATAAAATTACTTCTAATGGAAATTTATTGCAGAATGGAAAGATTATGAAAAATTATTAGTTAATGATTTTTGGCTTATATTTTTTCTATTGATTGGAAACATTGATCAAAATAAAAGTTTAGAACTAAATTTTAAAAATTATGGTATTATTTTATATACCCGGTAATAACAATGTAATTTTAAATAGCCAAAAGCTCAAATAAATATTAAGTGGTTTTTATGTTTCAGATTTATATTAGATTAACCACATGATACTTTTAGACAAAATTGATAAAGACTAAACTCTTTAGTATCATCCTTATTGAAATTTGATCATATTTTTTTGTTTGAATAATGTGGTTTATCCGAGAATTCTCAAGAATTCTAATCCCCGACAAAGGTTGGGGATTTTTTTTATCAATATAATTGAAATCAAGCAATCAGATAATTATTAAAATAATATGAAGATCAAACAATGAACTTTATTATTCATATATTTTAAATTTGAAAAATCCGGTCTTTTGGAGAAAGTGCTGTATCGATACACCCAGTACACCAAGTCCGTATTTTACTGATCTTTTGAAGTTTATTGAAGATGCCTCTTTAAAATATTTAGTGGGACAACTAACCTCAGCAATGTCAAATCCCTTATAGATTATTTGAGAAAGCATTTGATTGTCAAAAACGAAATCATCTGAATTATTATTAAATGCAATTGATTTTAAAACATGACTATCAAAAGCTCGATATCCAGTGTGGTACTCTGAAAGTTTATATCCTATCAATAAGTTTTGGCACATAGTAAGTATCCTATTAAATAAATATTTATAGCGAGGCATACCTCCCCTCAATGCTCCTGTCCCCAAAATTCTGGAACCCAGGACCACAGGATAAAGATCTTGTGCAATTATGTTGACCATACTTGGAATGAGTTTAGGAGTGTACTGGTAATCAGGGTGCAGCATGATTACAATATCTGCATTAATAGCAAGAGCCTTGGCATATAATGTTTTCTGATTGCCGCCATAACCCCTATTTACCTCATGCCTTATAATATGGTGAATATTTAATTTTTTTGCCAGTTCAACAGTAAGATCGTTGCTGGCATCGTCGCATAGAATTACTTCATCCACAATATCAAATGGAATCTCACGGATTGTTTTTTCCAATGTTTTTTCTGCGTTGTATGCAGGAAGTACAACCACTATTTTTTTATTCTGAAACATCCAATCCTAATTCTGTAGTACCATCTATTAATTTTAAATCAGAAAGTTGATGAAACCACTTAAGGCATTTCTTCATATCTTTCAAATGAACTTTATAACGGTCATAATCCGGTAGCACCTTTGCAAAATATTCTTTAATCACTGTATCTTCTGCGTTCACTTCAGGAATAGGTGTCACTTCAGATTGTGAATAGAATGTTTCATAAACCTCTTTTAGCGGTTTCGTATCTTCGAGGGTATATATACCAATAGATTCCAGCGGAGAAAATTGGTAGATTCTCGCAGAATAAAAATTCTGTTTGCCATTAGACATATCTTCAAGAATAAGACCATTTGGTCTGCTTGCAACCATTTTAAATAAGCTACCCTGACCACTGACAGCTACAAATTTTTCTAAATTAATCATAAATTTTACAAATTAATAATTTATAAGTTGAATTAAACATTGTTTTAATCTTGATTTTGCAAGATAGTTTTCCTCCAGTCGTTTGGCAAATGGAATAGGGGTGTCCAATGATCCACATCTTATCACCGGTGCATCCAAATATTGGAATAATTTTTCACCGATATATGCACTTATTTCTCCACCCAGTCCTCCAAAAAAATTATCTTCATGCAATACGCAGACCCTGTTAGTTTTTCTTACCGTTTCTTCAATTGATTCATAATCCAAAGGAACTAAAGTTCTCAGATCAAGAATATCTGCCTTCAATGAAAGTTCTTCACAGACTTCCTTAGCCCAATGCACCCCAAGTCCATAGGTTATGATGCTGAGCTGAGTGCCCTCGTTCACCAAGGCAGCCTTTCCAAAAGGAATTTTATAGTAGGATTCAGGAACCAATCCTTCAGTGGACCTATAAAGAAATTTATGCTCAAAGTACAAAACAGGATTTGGATCAGCAAAAGCTGTAAGCAATAAACCTTTGGCATCAAAAGGATTTGAAGGGTATACAATTTTAAGTCCGGGAACATGAGCAAACCATGATTCATTTGTTTGGGAATGAAAAGGTCCAGCTTGAGTTCCTGCACCCGCCGGTAATCGGACTACCACATCAGCAGGTTCGCCCCAACGATAATGCAACTTTGCAAGATTGTTGACGATCTGATTAAAGCCGCAGCTTACAAAATCAGCAAATTGCATTTCAACCATTGATTTGTAACCTTTCAAACTAAGGCCAAGCCCAGCACCAATGAGGGCAGATTCACAAATGGGAGTATTGCGTACCCTGTGCTTTCCGTATTTTTCCAGAAAGCCTTCTGTAATTTTAAATACACCGCCATATTCTGCAATATCCTGTCCTATTAATATCAGATTGTCATGATGACTCATGGCCAGATCAAGACCCTCTTTAATGGCATCGATAAACCTAATATTTTTTTGGTTTCCGGCTGGAGGGGAAGCCACATAGTGATCGTCTGCAAAAACATCTTTTAATTCTTCCTCAATACTGCATTCCCCTTCTGGCCAATCAAAAACTTTTTCAACATCTTCCTGTATTTTTGCTTTCAGAGAATTTCTTAGATATTCAATTTTATCTGAATCTAAAATCTTTTCTGACAACAACCAACTTTCAAAGTTTGTCAATGGATCCTTTTTCTCCCATTTTTCAAGTAATTCTTTGGGAACATATTTTACACCCGAAGCTTCTTCATGACCGCGCATACGAAAGGTAATGCATTCTACCAGCACCGGCTCAGGATTTTGGCGAATTTCAGCAGCAATACTTTTTATTTTTTGATAAACTTCAAGAATATTGTTGCCATCAATAGTAAATGACTTCATGCCATAACCAAGTCCCCTGTCTGCAAGATTTTTACAGGCGTATTGCTCCCCTGTTGGTGTCGATAAACCATAGCCATTGTTTTCGATCACAAAGATTACGGGAAGTTTCC
>Ga0073902_10002167_pt1 | contig 10385 bp, 9 predicted proteins | sample KloWWTmeKNB19Kit_FD_66667 | JGI IMG/M metagenome (GOLD analysis project Ga0073902, IMG submission 66667) | Active sludge microbial communities from Klosterneuburg, Austria, studying microevolution and ecology of nitrifiers - Klosterneuburg... | ecosystem: Engineered > WWTP > Aerobic digester >...
TTATTAAAGTTGCTATTCTTAGCCGATCAAAATCACTATCAGTTGGCATTGCAATATTGCAAGAAATAAAAAAATTATATTCTCCCAATTGAATTTTATCCGAGCCGTCAAAATTACTAACTAGTGCATCTAACCTATACACAAACCTGCTACTCCCCTGTATCATCCCCTGGTTCAGCAATTTCTTAAACGGCTCATCAAACCCGATCAATCCCAGGTCAAATAAAACCTTGGTCCACATGCGGCTGTACAATAAATGCCCCACGGCATGTTCAGTGCCACCAATGTACAGGTCAACCTGGTTCCAGTAATCACTGGCTTTGCGGTCGCAAAAGGTTGTTTCATTTTCCGGGTCCATGTATCTTAAAAAATACCAGCTGCTGCCGGCATAGCCGGGCATGGTGGAGGTTTCCCGTTTGACCTCACCCCCAGGGGTGAGTTCAACCCATTCCGTAATATTCGCCAGCGGCCCTTCCCCTTCCGGACCCGGACCGTATGTATCTACATGCGGCAATTCCAATGGCAGTTCTTCGGCATCCAGCGGAATGGCAATTCCATCCGTCCATACAATTGGAAAAGGTTCACCCCAATAACGCTGACGGCTAAAGCCTGCATCCCGCATGCGGTAATTCACTTTTCGTTTACCGATTCCCAGTTCTTCAATCTTATTTATGGCAACAACAATCGCATCCTTCATCAACAGGCCGTTCAAAAACCCTGAATTTTCAAGAATGGCATCTTTTGTTGGATTGGCTTCTTCACCATTATAATGACTGCCGATTATATTTGTAATCGGGATATCAAAATGTTTTGCAAAAGCAAAATCACGCTGGTCACCGCAGGGTACGGCCATAATGGCGCCCGTACCATAACCGGCCAGCACATATTCGGCGATCCAGATGGGTATTTCCCTGCCATCAAATGGATTAATGGCATAGGCCCCGGTGAAACAACCGGTAATGATCTTGGCTTCCGCAAGCCGTTCCCTTTCGCTGCGGCTTTTTACATAGTGCAGGTATTTTTCTACTTCAGCTTTTTGGCCAGTTGTAGTTATTACAGTAACCAGTTCATGCTCCGGTGCCAGCACCATAAAGTCAACCCCAAAAATGGTGTCGGGCCTGGTTGTATACACTCTCAGTTTCGAAGACCTACTCCCCTCTCTTTCAGGAGAGGGGCCGGGGATGAGGTCAAATTCCATCTCCGCACCTTCACTCTTCCCGATCCAGTTGCGTTGCATTTCTTTCATGCTTTCACTGAATTCAACTGTTTCCAATCCTTCCAGCAACCTGTCGGCATAAGCGGTTATGCGCAGGTACCATTGCCTCATTTTCTTTTTTTCAACCGGGTGCCCGCCACGTTCACTCACCCCATTCACTATTTCATCATTGGCCAATACGGTGCCCAGTGCTTCGCACCAGTTCACTTCGCCATACTTGCTGAATGCAAGCCTGCGGTTCATTAAAATTTCTTCCTGTTCTTTTTTTGTAAATGCATTCCATTGCTCTGCCGTAAAATGCGGGTTGCCCTTTGTTTCATATTTTTTAACCAGGTCGGCAATGGGCCTGGCCTTTTTTTGTGTATTGCAGAAATAGCTGTTGAACAGCTGCAGGAAAATCCATTGCGTCCATTTATAAAATTGGGGATCACTGGTTCTGAGTTCCCTGTCCCAATCATAACAAAAACCGATCTTATCCAGCTGAGCTTTAAAAGTGGCAATATTTTTTTCTGTAGTGGCAGCCGGGTGCTGACCGGTTTCCAGCGCATATTGCTCTGCAGGCAATCCAAAACTGTCGAAACCCATCGGGTGCAGCACATTAAAGCCCTTTAATCTTTTGTAACGGCTGTAAATATCGCTGGCTATGTAACCGAGGGGATGGCCAACGTGCAAACCTGCCCCGCTCGGATAGGGGAACATATCCAATACATAATACTTTGGCTTTGCAGATTCATTACTTACTTTATAAGAACCGTTTTTTTTCCATGCCTCTTGCCAATGCTGTTCAATCTTTCTGAAATCGTACTCCATCTGTTACTGAATATTATTTTACTAAACTCCTTTAAATGCCGTGCCAAAACTGTGAAAGAAAAGTTATTTAACCCTCTGTCAGCAATCAACAAATACTTTTATAAAAATAAATCGGGCAGGCAACCGTTTTGAAGACAGCAAAAATAAGGCAAAGCAGGTAAAATCCTTTATTTTTGCCACACCTGAAAAATGAATGCGTACCAACGCCCAAACAATAATTAAATTATGGCTCAATTCGGAAAAGCAAGCAGTAAACGGGGTAAACCTACCTATGCCTATGCCATCATTGGTGTATCCCTGGTCTTATTTTTATTCGGTATTGTAGGCTGGTTCTTTTTAAACCTCCGTAAAACCGGGGATTATGTAAAGGAAAACATCCAGGTACATGCCTGGCTTAACCCCAATGCCCAGGTCAAGAAGATCGACAGCCTCAAAAATTATATCACTGCCATTCCCTATGCAAAAGACGTTCAGTATGTGACCAAGGAAATGGCCATTCAGCAATGGAATAAAGACAATGATACCACCTGGAAAAAATTCCTCGATGAAAATCCTTTACCGGAAAGCATTGACTTTTACATCAGGGCCGACTATGTACAGAAAGACAGCCTGGATGCTTTGTCCATAGATCTGCTAACCCGGTTCCCGGGGCTTATCAAGGAATTTCAGTTTCCTACAGAAACCATTACACAGGTAAGTAAATTTGTAAAAACCGCGGCCATTATATTTTTGATCGCTGCCGTTATATTAACCATTTTAGTGGTCTTCTCCATTGATAATACCATCAGGCTGGCTATGTACAGTAACCGTTTCCTGATAAAGACCATGCAAATGGTTGGTGCCACCCGCTGGTTTATTGCTAAACCTATAAACATAAGGGCGGTAATAAACGGGTTGATCTCTTCGGGTATTGCCATAGCGGCAGTATGGTTTACCGTGATTTTGATAGAGTCACTGGCGCCAAGTTTTAAAGTTTTACACGATAATACAACTATGATCCTGTTGTTTTTAGCCATCGTTGTTCTGGGTATCAGCATCTCCCTGTTCAGTACCCATCGTTCTGTAATTAAATACCTGCGTATGAAATTGGATGATTTATATTAAATTGCAGCTTCAACTAACATACAATGAGCAACGAAAAAAAACAAATTAAGCCTGCCGGTACTGCTGCCAACCCCTTATTTGGAAAAGAAAACTATATGTGGATGCTTATTGGCCTGGCCGTACTTGCCCTGGGCTTTTTTTTAATGGCCGGAGGCAAAAGCAGCGACCCGAATGTTTTTAATGAAAAAGATGTGTACAGCACCACCCGCATTACCATTGCACCCATGCTGATCATTGCTGGCTTTATCATAGAGATATTTGCCATCATGAAAAAATCGAAAACCAATTAAAGACCATCATGTATAAATTATTTACCAGCGGAGTTTTTACCTTCGCTTTTTTTATTTTAAACCATTGACATGACTACCGTTGAAAGTATCATTGTGGGTATTGTAGAAGGAATTACGGAATATATCCCCATTTCTTCTACCGGGCATATGATCATAGCAGAAAAAATGCTGGATATAAGCGATGATGATTTTACCAAGGTTTTTACGGTTGCCATTCAACTGGGAGCCATACTCGCTGTGGTTGTGCTGTACTGGAAGAAATTCTTCAATTTCAAAAACTGGCAGTTTTATACAAAAATTGCTGTGGGTGTTATACCGGCACTGTTGCTGGGATATTTATTTTCAGACAGGATCGATGCCATGCTGGAAAGTACCTTAACCGTTGCCATCTCACTCCTGGCCGGTGGTTTCATATTACTGTTTATAGATAAAGTTTTTAAAAATCCGAAAATAGAAAAGGAAGAAGATGTTTCATTTTTAAATGCCATCATCATTGGTACCTGGCAGTGCATCGCCATGATACCCGGTATCAGCCGTAGCGCTGCATCCATTATTGGCGGTATGCAGCAAAAGCTTACCCGCAGTGCCGCAGCCGAATTTTCATTCTTCCTGGCCGTACCCACCATGCTGGCAGCCACCGTTTATAAACTGCTGAAATATTTCCAGGATCACGGCGGTTTTACTCAAAACGAAATAAATCAACTGGCCATTGGCAATGCCGTTGCTTTTATTGTTGCCCTGCTGGCCATTAAATTCTTTATTGGTTTTTTAAAAAAGCACGGCTTTAAAGTTTGGGGCTATTACAGGATCGTACTGGGCATTGTACTGCTCATTTTAATGTATACCGGCAACCTGAAACATTAAAATACCCAACACAGGGTATTTGAAAAGATTTACCCTTTGCCTAATTATGTACTTTATAATTCAAAACTTTTGATATGAAATTGTTTAAACTATTGCCGGCTGTTGTCATTTTTGCACTTACCATAACGGGCTGTAACACCGATTATGGCAAAGAATACAAATTAGACAGCAAACACAACGTATATTATAAGGGCGAGGGTGTTGACGAAGCACTTGCAAAAAAATTAGCTGACTATTTAAAGGAACAGGAATATTTCCAGGACAGTATCAACTCAACTGTTCAGCTTGTAAAAAATAAGGATACCTTTAACCTGAATTTTGTGGTAGATGCCACCAAGATCACCGAAGGCTATGAATCCAATTTTTTATTGTTCGGAGCATTCATTTCCGAAAGTGTATTTAATAAAGCCCCGGTTACCATTCAGTTGACCAATGATAAATTAGTGCCATTTAAAAACCTGGGATATGCCAGGCCTTTGTCGGAAGCAAATAAATAAGGCCAGGCTAACTGCTTATACTTACTATCCCGGAACCCCTGCAATAAAAAGCAGGGGTTGTTTTTTTACAGCATTTAGCATGATATTTACTATTTTCATTCTTCCTTAATATAAAACCATGCAAACTGCTTCCAAAAAAGTTATCAATGGATGGGCGATGTACGACTGGGCCAATTCGGTGTACAACCTGGTGATCACCACTACATTTTTCCCGGCCTATTATGCCTTTGTTACCAGCACTACCAAATTCCCGGATGGCATACGTTTTTTGGGCAGGCATTATGTAAATACAGAACTTAAGAATTATGTACTGGCTTCCGGCTTTTTGATCATAGCTTTCCTTTCGCCCATCCTGTCATCCATCGCAGATTATAAAGGCAACAAGAAAAATTTTATGCGCTTTTTCTGTTATATGGGTGCACTCAGTTGTTGCCTCTTGTTTTTCTTTGATGAAAACCATGTAACCCTTGGCCTTATGTGTTTTATGTTTGCCGGGATCGGTTTTTACGGCAGCCAGGTGTTTTATAATTCTTACCTGCCCGAAATTGCTGCTGAGAAGGACAGGGACCGCATCAGCGCCAGGGGATATAGCTTTGGGTATATCGGCAGCGTGATCATGCAGATGATCGGTTTTGGACTGGTTGTACTGTTGAATGATGAAAAACTGGCTTTGACCATTACCTTTTTGCTGGTGGGCTTATGGTGGGTAAGTTTTGCACAGGTCACATTTTCAAGATTACCCGGCAGTCCGGCAAGTGAACGGAAAACAAAAAAGCACGCCCTGGTAAATGGATTTCACGAATTACAGAAAGTGTGGAACCAGGTTAAGCATATGAAAGAGCTGAAACGATATTTAACCGCTTTCTTTTTTTATTCCATGGGTGTACAAACCGTCATGCTGGTAGCCATTGATTTTGGTATCAAAGAATTAAAACTGGAGAATACCAAACTGATCATCACAGCTGTAATTATTCAGATCGTAGCGATTGGCGGAGCGATAGGCATGAGCCGTTTGTCTGCTTTGTTTGGAAACATTAAAGTACTCTCATTAACCGTGTGTCTGTGGATAGCTGTTTGCATTGCAGGGTATTTTATGCAGACCGAAGTGCATTTTTATATCATTGCATCATTGGTTGGGCTGGTGATGGGAGGAATACAATCGCTTAGCCGCTCAACATACAGCAAGCTGATGCCGGAAACAAAAGACACCGCATCATTTTTCAGTTTTTATGATGTTACGGAAAAGATCGCCATTGTGATCGGTCTGTTCAGCTTTGGTATTATTGAAGGACTTACACACAATATGCGTAATTCTATCCTGGTACTGGTTATATTTTTTGTACTGGGACTGTTCTTTTTAATACTGACCAACCGGGCACAAAAAAAAGAAACTATAACTTTATAAACTATGAATGTATATACCATCAACACCGGGTATTTTAAACTGGATGGCGGTGCCATGTTTGGAGTGGTACCCAAAAGTATGTGGAACAAACTGAATCCTGCCGACGAAAACAATATGTGCAGCTGGGCACTTCGCTGCTTATTGATAGAAGATGAAGGCAAATTGATCCTGGTTGATAACGGTATGGGTGATAAGCAGGATGCCAAATTTTTTGGCCATTATTATTTACATGGCAATGATACGCTGGAAAATTCATTAGCACAACATGGTTTTACCAGGGATGATATTACCGATGTTTTTTTAACGCACCTGCATTTTGACCATTGTGGTGGAAGTATTGTAAGAGCTGGAGACAAACTGGTTCCTGCGTTTAAAAATGCAACTTACTGGAGTAATGAAGATCACTGGAAATGGGCTACAGTTCCAAATGACCGGGAAAAGGCCAGTTTTTTAAAAGAAAATATCCTGCCGATACAGGAAAGCGGGCAATTGAAATTTTTAACCTTGAGTGGTGAACAGTCAGCCGTTAGTGGCCAGCTCACAACTCACGACTCACGACTCATGACTCACTTTAGTTTTTACACCGTAAGCGGCCATACTGAAGCCATGATGCTGCCTAAAATAAATTACAAGGGAAGAACCATTGTGTTCATGGCCGATCTATTACCGTCAGCTGCCCATATCCCGTTACCATATGTAATGGCTTATGATATGTTCCCGCTGACCACATTACAGGAAAAAAAATTGTTCCTTACCGAAGCACAGCAAAACGATTATGTTTTATTTTTTGAGCATGACCCTTTGATCGAATGCTGCAGTTTACAAATGACAGAAAAAGGGGTGCGGGTAAAGGAAACCTTTAAACTCAGTGATCTGCAGTAGTGTGGACAATACCATTACCTGGTCTTTATTAAAGAAGACAAAGGATGCCTCAGGTTTTTATAGCTCATCATATCCACTTTAATGCTGCCAACTGCAATCGGGCTTTCTGCCCTTAATAATACATGATTGGGGTCATCACTCAGCCAGGCGGTCATTTTTTCACCACCTTCAAAAATGGTTCCTTTTAGCAAAAGCGGTTTGATTTTAATGGCATTGAATTTTCCGAAACGTGTTTTAATGACTTCTTTACCCATATACCGGATATACATGTGAAAGATCTCATCATCCAGGAACATATCAAATGGGATCTTGTCATTCAATTTGTATTTGCTGAAATCAATGTTCCTGGCATAGTAGATCATGCTTACCACATCCTGGATACAATTACTGACGGGATAAACGCCATTGGTACTCACTGCAGTTTTGGAACTGTGGTTAAACGTTACATTGTCGTATTTTTTATACCCGCCTTCATCCACATTGCGTACAAATTTATAAGGCAGCAGGCTTGTAGTATCTACATAACTTTCATATTTATCCCTAACCTTAAAAAAGTTATCGAAGAACGAATAGGTGGAACCAACACCCACAAAATGATAAACCGGTTTGCCATTAAAGCGTTCCAGTGAAGAACTAAATACAGCTTCGCCGGCACCCACATACACACCCAGGGTGCTGTAAAAGACCTTCATCTTCACTTCTTCATCGGCCTTAAAAGCTTTATTCCTTACAGTACAGGTATCCTGCACGTTTGTGGTAAAACCAAAACTGCAAAAAACCAACAACAATAAAACCATTTTAAAGTAACTGATCATTTTTCTTTCTTTATTTTAATCCCTAAAATTAATAAACTCCCGATAAATGCAGGAATAAAAAGGTTTATGAACCAGATACCAAAAGTTGCTGTCAGGATCCCGATGGTATTAGTGCTGTATGCAAACAAAGTTTTTGCAACGGTACCTCTTATTCCCAGTTCTGCAATGGCAAACGACGGAATGATGGCCATTATCCAGAACATAACTGTTATCATCCAAAAACCTGTCCACATATTCTGCTCTACCTGAAGCAATTGAAGCATAAAGATGTATTGTAAAACGAAAACTACATACCTGAAGAAGGAAATTGAGAGTAACCTTAACAAAATTTTCGCATCAAATGTTTCTAAAACGTTAATGTATTTCGAAAACCTGTCTGCATATGGTAATTTGTTCAACAAATAAATAATCCAGCGAAGCCTGAAAAAGAAAAAAATAAAAAGGATGGTACCGAAAATACTGCCGTACAAAAAAATGGAGATCCAAAAAGCAGATATGCCCATTACTGAACCAAATGCATCCCTGGTAAGTAACAGGTAAGCCAGGCCAAAGCAGCCCATCAACATGGTAATAATTAACTGCGCCATACCGCCTGCAATGGAAAGTGTAATGGCTTTGATGCGGTTGCCTTCATTTACAAAAAGAATGCGCCCGCCATATTCGCCGATCCGGTTGGGCGTATTAAGAGAAAATGTTACACCACATAAAACAGATTTAAATGCGGTAATAAAATTTATCGGTTGTATGGCCTGCATCAGCAATTGCCATTTACGGGCTTCCATACCCCAGTTTACAAAAACAAACAGCATAACCAGCCAAAACTTCCAGCCACTTTCTCCAAAAGGCATACCTTTTATAAGTGCTATGGAACTTTCAATATCCGGCTGTGCCTTTACCTGCAGGTATAAAGAATAAAATAACCAGGCAGCCAGCAGGGGGCCAACAACCCATTTGATTAATATTTTGATACTTTTGTTCAATACGCAATGTTAGTTCAATTATTATTAATGCTTTGTAGCTTCAAAAAGCGAAGAAGCAGGGCCGGAAAAATTTAAACAATTTGCAAAAAAAAACAAGCATTATTTTAGGTATCGATCCGGGAACCATTATCATGGGATATGGGCTGATCAAAGTACAGGGTACTGCAATCAGTTTACTGGAGATGGGTGTTTTACAACCCGGTAAAGTTAAAGACGGCTATAAAAAACTGCAGCTGATCTTCAATACCGTTAGTGGTTTGATCACCAAATACCAGCCGGATACTTTTGCCATTGAAGCTCCATTCTTTGGAAAAAATGTACAGAGCATGCTCAAACTGGGCAGGGCCCAGGGTGTGGCCATTGCTGCAGCCATGCGGCACGGACTGGATGTTACAGAATATTCGCCCAAGAAAGTAAAACAATCCATCACCGGTAACGGCAATGCAGCCAAAGAACAGGTCATGAAAATGTTACAGCAGATCCTGCATTTTACCGAAGATCCAAAACATTATGACGCAACTGATGCATTGGCAGTGGCCGTTTGCCATTATTTTCAGCAAAGAACTGCATTACCCGGTGCCGGGGAAAAAATAAACGGATGGAAAGATTTCCTGGCAAAAAACCCGGGTAAAATAAAATTGCAGAAATAAAACCGCTGATTAACCGGTGATTAACAAAGGTTAACAGCAGCTTTTTTCATTTTCATAAAACCTTTGCAGCAGTTTATAACATGGTAATACGTTCAAAAACATTGCGGTTGGTAATATTAACCAGTACGGTACTGGTTACCATTATAATTGCCATCCAGTTATTCTGGCTGCAAAAAGTGTATTTATATGAAGAAAAGCAGTTCAATATTAATGTTTCAAAAAGCATCCGGAGTTTGTATACTGATATGGAACTGGTGAATGATGCATCGGACAATGTGCAGAAAATAATTGAAAATATTAACCCGGATGTGTATTTATTTAAGATCGACTGCAGCCCCAACCTCGAACAACTCTGGATCAATTTAAAGGCCGAGCTCACCGATTTTGATGTGTACACCGATTGCCGGGCTGCCATTTACGACCCTTCTGAAAAAAAATATATCACGGAGCAATATATCAATTTACCGGATTCCTACTTCCCGTCTGAAGAAGAAAAAATACTGCCGGTTTATGAAAGGGACTATTCCTACATAGCCTTGTATTTTCCGCACCGCGGCGGGTATATTTTAAAACAAATGCTTTTCTGGATCGCCTCCAGCGGCCTGCTGCTGCTGGTGCTTACCGGTTTTGGTTTCAGTATTTTTTATCTCTACCGTCAAAAATTCTATTATGAAACACAAAAGGATTTTGTAAATAATTTCACGCATGAATTTAAGACACCGCTGGCAGTTATAACCATTGCCGCTGATGTTTTAAAACAGGAAAACATCATTGAAAAACCTGAAAAGCTTAAAAACTATGCAGGTATCATATATGAACAAACATCGCACCTGCAATCGCAGGTACAGCGTTTGCTTGAAATTGCCTATACT
>Ga0073902_10002168_pt1 | contig 10383 bp, 8 predicted proteins | sample KloWWTmeKNB19Kit_FD_66667 | JGI IMG/M metagenome (GOLD analysis project Ga0073902, IMG submission 66667) | Active sludge microbial communities from Klosterneuburg, Austria, studying microevolution and ecology of nitrifiers - Klosterneuburg... | ecosystem: Engineered > WWTP > Aerobic digester >...
GGCGCCACATCGGTTGGGTGAGCCGCTGCTGGATGACTACCTGGATTTCCTGGCCGTTCGGTGCCGACCGAACTCTGTGATGGCGGCCAGGTTCGACCTGAAGGTGTTCTTCGAGGTGGTGGCCAAACCGGTTGCCGCGGTGAGCGCGGCTGACGTGCTGGGGTTCATCACCGCGCAGCGCACCGGCGCCCGGTGCCTGCCCGAGCCCGGTGTGCGGGCGGCGCCAACGGACCCGGTGGGTGTGTGCTCGCGCACGATCCGTCGCCGGCTGTCCACGGTCAGTGGGTTGTACGCGTTCTTGGCGGTGCGCGGGGACGTGCCGACCAACCCGGTCCCGCGAGGGTTGCCGACCCGCCGTGAACAGGGCCGACCCGGTCAGGGTGTGCCGTTGGTGCGGGCCCCGCGCCGGACCTTGCCGAGGATCCTGACCCCGGCCGAGGTCGACGCGTTGACCGGTGCGTTGCGCACCCACCGGGACCGGGCGATGGTCGCCGCGATGGTCCTGGGCGGGCTACGCCGCTGCGAGGTCCTTGGTCTTCGACTTGGTGACGTCAACGCGGGTGAGCGGCGGTTGTTCATCAACGAGGGCAAGGGCGGTTCGCAGCGGCTGGTGCCGATCTCCCCGCGGTTCTTCGAGCACCTGGCCGCCTACCTGGACCAGGAACGCCCCGCCGACGCCGACACCGACGCGCTGTTCCTGGTCCTCAAACGTCCCCGCCGGGGACGACCGTTGACCGCGTACGGGATCGACCAGGTCATGGACGACGCCCGGGCCCGAGCCGGGCTGGCGCACGCGTCCTGCCACGAGCTGCGGCACACCTGCCTGACCCGGCTGCGTGAAGCGGGGATGCCGTTGGAGGCGGTCCAGGCCCAGGCCGGGCACGCGTCGATCGAGTCGACCAGGATCTACTTGCACCTGGCCGATGACTGGCTGGCCTCTCAGTACCGCCGCGCCGCGGAGGTCATCGACGCCCAGGTCTTCGCCGGCGCCCCGACCGGGAGCCCACCACCGCCGCCGACGCAGCGGGCGCCGATCCCGGGCTTTCGGAGGCTGCGGTGAGCGGGCCTCTGCTGCTGCCCACCTGGCGCGACCTGGAGGTCACCCACCCGCAGGTGGTGGCCACGATGCGCGCCTACCTGGATCAGATCGCGTGCGTGCTGCGCCCGGGCAGCGTCGGTGGCGCCGACCTCGCGCTGCGCTCGTTGGCGACCTACCTGGCCGATCAACACCCTGAGCTGCACCGGGTGCGCGACATCGGGCGCGCGCACATCGAGGGGTTCAAGCCGTGGCTGGCGGCCCGCCCGGGACAAAACCGTGCCCGGCTGACCCCGGCCACCATCGCGCACCGCCTCGGCACGCTGCGGGTGTTCTTCCTGCGCATCGACGAATGGGGCTGGGACGACGCACCGCCGCGGGTGCCGATGTTCCTCGGCGACGTCCCCAAGCAGCACCACGCCCTGCCCAAGGCCCTGGACGACGCCACCGCCGCGAAGCTGCTGCGCGCCGCCCAAGCCGACAAGCGGATGCTCGTCGGGGTCACCGTGGAGTTCCTCCTGCGCACCGGGCTACGGGTCGGGGAGTACACCGCCCTGCCCGCCGACGCCGTCGTGCTGATCGGTGACACCCACTGGCTGCACGTCCCGGTCGGCAAGCTCCACGAAGACCGCTACCTGCCGCTGCACCCGCGCATCGTGGAACTGATCGACGCCTACCGGGCCGCGCACGTCCCGACCGGGCACCCGCTGCTGCTCCCACGCGAGAACGGCAAACCGATGGACCGCCACGGTGTCACCCGCTACATCAACAAGGCCGGCGCCGCGGCCGGGTTGGGTCACATCCACCCCCACCAGCTGCGGCACACCCTGGCCACCCAGGCCATCAACCGAGGCATGAGCATCGAGGCGATCGCCGCGATGCTGGGCCACAAGTCGCTGGACATGACGCTGGTGTACGCCAAGATGGCCAACCGCACCGTGGCCGAGGAGTACTTCACCGTCGCCGAGAAGGTCGACGCCCTGTACGCCTCACCAGCCCAGCTACCCGCCGACGACCTCGGGCCGAACATGGCCCGCCTGAACCGTGAGCACCACCGGATGCTCGGCAACGGCTACTGCGCCCGACCCAAGGTGATGGACTGCCAGTTCGAGAACATCTGCGAGTCGTGCACGTTCTTCCAAACCAGCATCGAGTTCCGACCCACCCTGCTCGCCCAACGCCAAGACGCCTGCAACAAAGGCCAAGTCCGACGAGCCGAGATCTTCGACCAGCTCATCACCGGCCTGGAGGACACCGAAGCCTCTTGACACCGATCACCCACATAATGCCGATGAGCGGATGGTCCTGAACTGCCGGGTGCGAGCACTCACGCCAGGACCGTTGCCATCGACTCTCAGGTCGTCCTTCCATCAGGGTTTGCGACTTCGACGTCACTTTGCGCGCACGAACGATGTCCTTCGAAACAGCGCTAGGCGCAGCGCCCGCATGGGTTGGGCTGGCACGATATGCCTAAGTCACATCTCGCGGAGGGTTATAAGGGTGAAGGTCCTGATCGTGGCCTTGGTCGCCTCGGCGATGGCCCTGACCGCCTGCACGTCAGCTGACCCGTCACCGACACCTTCCGCTATCCACTCCGCTAGTGAACTTGCGGCCGCCGCAAAGTGCACCGACTTCGTCCGAAGTGCCGACGGTGATGAGCTCATCGAGGAATCGGGAGATTGCGCCATCGACGGCGTCGAAGCTCACGTGATGGTGTTCGTTGACGACAAGTCTCGTGATCAGTGGCTGCAGTCCATACAGGCCGCCGAATACATGGGCAACCTCGTCGTCGGAGAGCGGTGGGTCCTGCGGTCGGCGTCAATCAATGTGGCGAGAGAAGCTGCTTCAGCCGCTGGCGGGAAGCTGCTAGCCACATCGGCAAAGCCAACCGCGGGCGTCGTGTCATGCCCCGGGGGGAACGTCAACAGCGGCACGGTGGACCAAACCAAGCAGGTCGAGCAAGTTACTGACATCAGTGAGCACGCCATCAAGTGGGCAAAGGCCACTGGTTTTGCGGACCGGTACCCCGCCGCAAGAGTCAGCGTGCGAGAAGACGAGCAGTCGGCTTTCGCAAAGTTCGACGATGGAGGCGTTCGGGCGCAACTGACTTATCGGCGCATCGTAGGCGGCTGGACCCTCGACACCTTGGAGTACTGCTGACAGGCACCGAGGCCCTGCCAGCGAGCGTTCTCTTCTGTCGCGTGTGGGTGTGGGCCCGCACTGTGACGGCACAGTGGAGGCGGCATGGATGAATCCCCTTGACGTCGAGGGCGTGAGTCAGTTCCTCGTGCCTTGGATCGAGCTAGCGCGCAGCGAGTTCCCGATGGGCGGCACTTGGTCATACAGGGTTCGCCCGTCATGGGCTAGCAGCCGCAGCTTGAATGTAGTAGTCGCCGGGTCCAGGGTCGTGCCCAGTAAGGCCATGCCGTCCTTGACGGGGGCGGTGTCGCGCACCTTGCCGTCGGTGGTGACCAGCTGGGCTGTGGCGGCCTGACCGGCCAGGGCGACGAACTTGGCGCCGGTGAGGCTGACCGGGAGAAGGGCGTAGGTGTGGTCGTCGGCTGGGAGCGCGACCAGCTCCTCCATGACCGCGCCGCTCCTGTTCGCGTCGGTGGTGGCCCAGCGGGAGGTTCGCACCCAGCCGCCGTCGGGGGTGGCGGTGGTGGTCACGGCGACCTGCACCGGCACTGGGTCCTTGCCCGATCCGCCGATCTCCGGGTCGGACATCTCGAACATGGCGTCCACCGTGACGCTGGTCAAGGTGTCTGGGGCGTACCCGCCGACGGCGGCCAGGAGGCGAACCTGCGCGGCGGCTAGTTCGTCGGGCTCGCCGCGGACCGGCAACCAGTTGCCGTCGTAGGTGGCCCCGGCGGGTAGGCCGTTGTAGCGGTTCACCTCCAGCAGGGCCGGGAAGCCTGGGGCCACGCTCAACGTGGCCACCCCGCCGCGCAGCGTCAGTGCCTGCACGAGCGGGCGGAAGGTGCCGTCGGGCTGTGGGCAGGCGCCGGTGGTGGCGGACCCTTCGGTGACCGCCGGTGGCGTCATCACCAGCACCACATGGCCGCCGGCGGGTGCGCGCTGCGGGATCGACACGGCCACGGTGTCGGCGGCGACGGGGACGGCATGGGAGTCGGAGCCCGCGATGGTGGTGGCGGTCAGGGTGGCCGGGTCTGCGCCGGCCGGGGCGGTCCACATCTTCAGCTCGACGTTCCGGGTCGGGTCCGAGCCCTCGCCCAGGCCGCCGTCGGGGACCACCGCGGGATCGCTGGTGGCGGTCATCAGCACGACGGTGGTGTCGCCGACGGGCCCGGCGTACAGCAGGTGCGCGCCGGGGTCGCCCGCGGTGGCGGTGGCGGCCAGCGCCGCGACATCGGAGTCGCCGGCCAGCGGCCCGCGGGGGGTCCAGCTGGTGACGACGGCCCACGCCGGCGAGTCCGCCGGCAGGGTGGGCACCGGCTCGGGTGCGGTCCAGACCAGCACGACGGCTCCGGCAGCGGCCATGGAGAAGGCCACAGCGGCGGCGGCGCGCAGCGCGCGGCCTCGAGTGGCCCGGGCGCGGGCGGCGCGGACCTCAGTCAGCGGATTCGCGGTGGGTGCACTGTCGGCAAGGTGGGTCAGGGTGTCAGCGATCGCGGCAGGCAACGCCCAGGCGAGCTCGGCCTGGTCGCGGCCCAGCGAGGCGGAGTGAGCGGCGGCGAGCAGGGTCAGCAGGGCGGCATGATCGCGGTGAACGGTCGCGGGGTCGCGGCGGGCGCACGCGGCCACCATCGTGTCGTCCTCGCCCCAGAAGTGGTCGACGGCCAGGGCGGCGCGTGCAGTGGCCGGCGCGCCCGCCAGGGCTGCTGTCACCGCGGCACGAACGGCGGGCCCGGTGGCACCAGGCAGGGACGGTGGTGTCGTGCTGCGGGCGGCTCGAAGCGCCGCCGTGAGTACCGCAGTGCGTGCGGCACGGGTAGGGGCGCCACTGCTGGTCAACTCGGCCCATCGTCCCTGCACGGTGGCCAAGGCGGTCGCGGTCGCACTGGTGGCATGCACGGCATCCGCGGTGGTGATGGTGGCCACGGCGTGCAGCTCAGGCCAGCGGGCGGCAACGAACTCCTCGAAGTCGTCGCCGGGTTGCGTCACCGGGCCAGTATCACGGCGTTGGCGGCCAGCGGTTGCGAGATTGTGGCGGATCCGAAAGCGGGTCATCCGAACGGCTGGGTACCCACAACCCTGCGTACAACGGGTGGCTTGAGCTAGCCGAGGCCTCCGGAGATGTTGCCGCCTAGACCGGCGGCACCGGCCGACTTGCTCGCTCCAGGCTCCTCGTGTCCCCCGTAGACGGCATCGATCTCGTCCCACCACCCGGGTGGATGACGAAGCCAGTGCCAGCCGCGTCGGATTCCATGGACTCCCTTGATGAGGAGGGAGCCCACCCCGTGGGCGAGCAGACTCGAGGTCATGCCTCAAGGGTAGGCGGCGAGGGCCGTCCTGCACCGGGATCGACGCTTTCATCACGCTGGTGACGGAACACGATCAGCGCATGCGAGTCGCACTCGCAAAACACTGGTAGACCATCCGCAAATGCGGCGAACCAGACCCCCGAAGGCGTCGGTGCTCACGCCGAGGGCCATCTCTCGTCCGCCAGGATGCCGCCCAACGGCGCGGCCCTCGAGTGCCTCGGCGTTCAGGTCGCTGGTCGCGCCGTCAAGCTGGGCGAGGGCCTCCGTGGGGCCTCTCAACTCGTTGGTGTCGGGATCAATGGGGTCGCGCATGAGGCGCTGCTGACGCCACGCCGACGGTGGTTCCTGTCGCCTGTCACCGAGTTTTGGGCTACGTTGCCCGGGCCAGCACAAAGACGTCTGTCGAAGGGGATCACACGTGACCAGCATTGGGTACACACGGCGCTCATCAGGGGCGCTGACGATCGGGCTCGTCGCAGCGATCGTGGCCGCGACGGCCACGATCAGCACGACGGCCCAGGCCGCCGACGCCACCACCTCGGTGGGCGCCGCGGTCAGCGACCAGCAGCTGGCCCAGTTCAGGGACGCGCTGCGTGAGCGAACAACCCGGTACGCGAGCGTCGCACCCGTGGGGCCCAACCCCTCGACGTCGCTGGTCCCACCCGGCACGCCGCGCGACTTCCAGGGCTGGGCCGAGCAGTCCACCCGTCTGGCCGCCCAGCGGATGGCCTCCCAGGCCACCAAGCAGGCCCGAGCGCGGGAGAATCAGAGGGTGCTGCCCGGCATCACGGCCACCGAGGACGAACCGGCCGGTACCCGTGGCTCCAACGACACCCGCGCCAACGCGGAGGTCCTCGAGGGGTTCGGTACGGATCAGAACCCCCAGGCCACGCTTCTTGGCACCCAGTCGCCCGAGGTCATTCCCGACTCGGCGCTGAAGAAGATCGCCCCCAACACCGAGGACGACAGCACCCCCGAGCTGGCCCGCGACACCGGCATCTCCGACAAGAACAAGGGGATCAAAACCACTGGCTTTCGTGGTGACTCCCCGGCCATGGAAGACCCGGGCGAGGATGATGACTTCTACCGAATGACCCTGGCTGGCGGCGAGCGCCTCACCGCCAGGATGACGGCCACCAGCGGCAGCCTTGAGCCAGTGATGGTGCTCGTCGACGAGAACCTCAACTTCATCACGGACACGTTCTTCGAATCGGGTACGGACGTCCGCCTGACCGCCAGCATCCCGAAGGCCGGCACCTACTACCTCATCGCCACCGGCTGGACCGTCTTCGGAGCCCCACCGGAGGGCCCGACCACCGGCAAGTACTCGCTGAAGGTGGCGGCCGGCGCGGACGACCGCGATGTGTGGTCGGTCAACCTCAAGGCGGGTGACGTGCTCGGAGCCACTCTCAACGCGCCCGGATACGTGTCGGTTTCCGGGCCCACCGGCACCGAGACGCACCGGTCGGCTCAGGACGCGAGCTACATCTATCCGCTCGACAGCCCGCTGCCCGGCGCCACCGGCTACGCCAACGCCGACTACGTGGCGGCCAAGGACGGCCGATACTTCGTGGAGTTCGGCGGAGGCTCGGGGGCCTACCAGGGCAAGCTCGAGGTGTACCGCTACGGCGGTGAGGGAGGTGCCGCGCAGACCATCTTCCTCGACACCGACGGGGCCCGCGTGAACACCCGGATCTGGGGTGGTGGATATGGGGTCGTCAACCTGTCACCCCTTTCGTCGTTCATGGGCAAGTGGGGCCTCACCAAGGCCCAGGAGCCGGCGCTGGTCAGGGCGATCAAGAAGAACCTCGAGGAGAACTTGCGGGCTGACCTCGCAGCAGCGGGGCTGAGCGACTCGGTCGCGCTCAACGTCGTCTCCAGTGCGGACGGGGCGGATCTCACCGGGCAGCCAGGCGTCACCAGGATCATCCTGGGCGGCACCATCGCCGAGTCCGGGATCGGTACGATCGGCATCGCCGAGTCGATCGACCCGGGAAACTTCGGCCGCACCGAGACCGGTCTGGTCCTCCTGGACTCGCTCAGCGAGCCCGGCAACCGCAGGCAGGCCCCGTACTCCCTGAACAGCTACCCCGGGCCGGGCGCCAAGAAGCTGTCCTTCGTGGCCCAGGGCCTGGGCAACGTGACCAGCCACGAGGTCGGCCACATGATCGGCAACTGGCACACCGACAACGCCAATGGCCAGCGGAGCCTGATGGATGCCGGCGGCAACTTCGCCCAGATGTTCGGGGTGGGTCCTGACCGGATCGGCGGCACGGCCGACGACCTCGACGTCGACTTCACCAAGGACACCTACGACCTGTTTGAGGGGTTCATCGGGCGTGAGGACACCACGGCGCGCTCGGCCTTCGGCATGAGCCGCTAAGCACAGGCCGTGAGGAGCCCGTCGGACGCCAGGTGCGTGCGGCGGGCTCCTCCGGGTGACCCGTGCCTAGCGGAGTCAGGTCGTGCGCGCCCACGCGAAATACTGCGGTGGCATTGGCGATCCGTGGGCGGTGGGGAACCTCAGCTCGGACTCGCGGCGAACAGGCCTCGTCGATGTGAACGGATCTGCCGCGGATGGTGCTCTTCTACGGCGATGGGAACCCCGAGGCGTTCAGCGTGCGAACCGTTGTCGAACCCGCTGCGAGAGGCTCTGGTGCCGCAAGACCGGGACGTGGCCGCCATGCACTTGGGAGCCAACGCCCTTGGCCACGATGAAGGCGCCGACCGCATCAGCAGCCGTGCCGGTGCCGACCATCCCGGGGGCAGCGGCCATCGTCGGGTTGTAGTGCTTGTCGCACGGCCGCTGGCCACCTGGCCCGGTCGACGTAGCCTCGGCTCGGCATCGTTCACACCTCATGGGAGACCACCTTCCCGAAGCCAGGAACCGTGGCGGTGAGAACTGCGCCAGCCACCAAGCTCACCATGACACGGGCGTGAGCCAGAAGCGAGCTGGGGGGGAAAGCGCACCACTTTGCCGCGGCCGGTGCGTACCTGAGTCGTGAAGGCGGCACCAGGGGCCTCGCGGCGTCGGGCTCATCTCCTTACGAAGAAGCCACCGTCGTAGAACCACGTTCCTTCGAGGTCCTCGCTGGGAGATGTCTCCAACGACTCCTCTAGGTGCACCGTCATCAACCTCGCGACGGCCTCCTTCGCGGTGACGTCTGACCCCCAGAGGTCGCGGGCGAGTTCGTCACCCTCCGCCAGCATGCTGGATAGGGCATCGTCTGGCAGCACGAGGGTGAGGTGTTGACCTCGGTATTGGACGTACAGGTTCCTGGAGCCCTCTGCCGCGGGCTGGGCCAGTGTGCCGTCCATGCGCAACTTTGCGATGAAGAGACTCACCAGTTCGTCGAGGTCCTTCGTCACGGAGACACCATTGCATGACGCGCCAAGTCACTCGGTCTGTTCCTCAATTGCCGCGTTCGGGGGGAATGTCCTTTCGGCACGGCAACGACCCCCCTGGCGCGTTGCGACTGTGCATCAGTTCCATCGGCTGATGACCCGCGAGGAAGTCGGGGGGACACACTTCACCTTGGGAGGTGGTGGGATGTCAGGGCGCAGCAATGGCGCATCGGCGCAACGCCACGGGCCGCGAGCTCGGTTGTCAGTGTGCTTGGCATCAGTGGCGGTGATCGCCTGGCTGTCGACCGCCTGTGGGATGGGATCTCGCGCTTACGAGCCCGCGGCCGGCGGGCCGGTCGTGAGCACCTTCAAGGTGCCCACGTACGCCTGGGACAAGGGCAGCGGCATGGACGCCCTGGTCAGCGGCACGCTGTGGTTCACCGCCGACGGGTGCACTCTCCTGAGCAACGGCGAGGGTCCTGACCGGGTCACTCAGGCGGTGTTCTTTCCCAATGCCACCGGCGTGACCTACGACAACGGGGTGCGGGCCGTTGTGGATGCCGATGGCAGCGTGTTCGCTGTCGAAGGTCAGGAGTTCTCCTATGGCGGGGGCTTCGGTGTGAGTGCGGAGTCTGACCTCGGGAAGCAGTGGTTGGCCCAGTGCCCCGGCACCGACGTTCGCGAAGGAGCGGTCATCAACGATGAGCCGTCATCGCCCCCGTCAACGGTCTCGCCACCGCTGCCCGCACAGCCGGGCCCGACCGCGCCGAGCACCGCCGGAGAGCTGGGCTACTTCCCGGTGCCGACCTACGAGTGGAAGCCAGACGCCGGCGGCCCTGACTTCGTCAGAGGAACGGTGACCTTCGTCGACGGCCGCTGCCCTGTCTTGGCCACATCACAGGGCGACGATGAGCAGCTCGTCGGTTTGCTCTTCCCGAACGCGGAGGGATTCCAGCATGCTCAACAAGCCCCTCGGCCGGTGATCTACTCGACCTTGCCCAATGGCAACAGCGGGTTGATGGTCGAGGACGAGCAGCTCACCGGGGTCCACGGGCGGACCGGCTCATCCAACGACAGCGCTTGGGCTGCCCTGTGCACCAAGGTGCCGGTTGACTCGGTCTTCTACGTTCAGGACTTCCCCATCCGGTGACCCACGGCATCACGGCACCCTGGGGGTTAGAACGCACTCATTTGCCGCGATCCGCGCCGTCGGCTCAGAACCGATCGGGTGCGGCCGGCCCGCCGTAAGGTCGCCGCATGTCATCCGGCAACCAGCCACCTACCGGCGGTGACGACGACGCTGTCGGCCTACGCCTGGCCGAGTTGGCGGCAAACCTCGAACGCGAACTTCAGGATGTCGCTTCCTTGGAGCGCGAAGACCTCGGTCGCGGTTCCTGGGTGTTGACTCCCAACGACCAGGGTGCTGTCGGCGTCGCGTGGATCGACTGGGGTGACGCCCTGCACTAGAAGTGCTCGGAGGGCACGGCGGACGTTGGGAGCTTGGACGGGACGACTCAGACCTCGCCTTCCTGATTGACGTCGTCGAGGCCGTGGTTG
>Ga0073902_10002169_pt1 | contig 10382 bp, 7 predicted proteins | sample KloWWTmeKNB19Kit_FD_66667 | JGI IMG/M metagenome (GOLD analysis project Ga0073902, IMG submission 66667) | Active sludge microbial communities from Klosterneuburg, Austria, studying microevolution and ecology of nitrifiers - Klosterneuburg... | ecosystem: Engineered > WWTP > Aerobic digester >...
AGCACCGGGGTAAGACCCAGACCGTGCGATGGACACCTGCCCGCTCTCCTGACAGAACAGGTCATGTTTTCCGTCACCAGTAAAATCTCCTACGCCGAAAATCCCCGTTGCACACCAAATGCCTAGCCATGAGGGGACATCAGGAACAACGACGCTGCTAGACAAGGCAATTTGTATCGTACCACCGGAGGTATAACACCACAGATCGTCTTTGCCATCGCCATTAAAATCACTGCCGCCGGAGGGAACTCCGTTGCTGCACCAACCGCTCCGCCAGACGCCGCCATCGACAAAGGCATTCGTGCCGTTGGACAAAGCAACCGATGTATTGCCTCCACTATGGCACCAAATGTCGGTGAGCCCATCGCCATTAAAATCTGCGAGCCCGAAGGGCAGACCATCCCCACACCAATTACTCAACCACACATTGCCGCCAGTGAACGAATTGGTTCCATTCGAAAGAGCGACCGAGGTATTGCCCCCGCCATGGCACCACACGTCCGTTTTGCCGTCGCCATTGACATCTCCAACCCCAAAGGGCGTGCTGCCGATACACCAATTCGATATCCAATTACTAGATGTCTGGAATGCTGCGCCTGTAGAAAGAGCTACCATTACTTGCGCAAAGGTCCCACCTCGAATTTGACACCAGAGGTCTTGCTTGCCATCGCCATTAAAATCTCCTATACCCAGTGCAGGAGTATATGAGGGAAGAGCCCCACAAATTGGATCCAGCCAGTTCGATGGATTAGAGAAAGTTCCTAATCCATCGGTAGCAGTCGCAATTGAAGCTCGCCAGTTTATTAATGGCTCACATGTGAGCCCGCCTATTGGACCACAATTCCGAGGTTGTTCATACCAGCTCACACATCCAAGATCCATCTTCCCGTCACCATTGAAGTCGCCAACTCTTTGAACTGAGCACCCACTAAAAACATTACTCCCGGCAGTGAGTGTCCCTACCCCATCGGAAATGGCGATAGAAAACCCATTGCTTGTGTTTCGGCACCACAGATCTTGTTTGCCATCCCCATTGAAGTCACTGGCGTTGAACTGGGAACCACCCGAGCACCAGCCGCTTAATGACGCGACACCTTGCGCGAACGTTTGCGATTCTTGTCTGTACCTAAAGTTGACAATCGGTAATTTGGATGCGCTGGACGCATTGATGATCGCCCCAGTACCATCAATAATTGCATCGCTTCCGAATTGTTCGACCCCAACCAAAATGGAGGCCCCAGAGCCATAGCTAAGATCATAGCCCAAACGATAAGCCCGTACTAATTTTGACATGGACTGATCCGACCAAACTGTCACACTCTTAAGCCGTCGCTCCGTCCGCACGGGATACTTGCTTGTATACATCAACGTGGCTCTATCTGGCCGAGTTTCCAGATGGAACTTAACCACACCAGACGGCGTTAGGGTGCCACTCCCCGTATAGTCGATATGGTCAGGGTAGCGCTGATTTGTCGTGCCATCGGTCTGATAGGTGACTGTCATGTAGTTTCCGTCTCGGTCCTCTACCCTTTCCAATCCCCACATGAAAATTCTCGTAGAATCCCCGGGGTCATACATCCGTGACATCGATGAGGTTCCGAATAAGTATTTCGTTCCATTCTTATCTGTGAGCTCCCATCCTCCATTCGCGAGGTGCTTGACACGCAAGAACCCGCCTTCGACCTTCGCACGATATTCGTCACTTAGAGCCGGAGGCGGCGCGGGAGCAAGGTCAGCTGACATTGCATCCAATCGGATCACGTAATCATCTTTTGAATAATCCACTCCAAAGCGTGTTTGACGCTCGATCGCACCCAGCTCCAGCTTCCAACCCATACCCACCCATCCATTCCCATTGCTGCTCGAATAGGTCAGCGCCAAGTTCGGCTGTACGCCATGCCGACCAGGCGGAACTTCGATTGGAATACTCATCGTCGCCACACCTGTGAATGGATCTGCGTGGACAGCCCCACCCGGCACGCCGATAGGCATTTCAGTATCTGCCTCTTTCGCAAGTGCAATTGTGCTGAGGCTGATTGACGCCATGAAGACCGTGACGAATGTCAGAGCTGGCAAAACACGACGATCGAGACGCATGTCAAGCTCCTTGCTGCGGGGTAACGTTGCCTATACACACGGAAGCTGCATCGCGACAGAGGTTACGGAAAGCCGTTCCGCAACCACAATCACCCCAGATGGATGTACACCCATCTGGGGGCATGTGTTCACAGGGGTAAGATCAGCTAACGGAGAGGGAGGGGATTCCCGTCGGCTCAACAATTCGGGGTAAAGAAAGCATGCCTTCAACGGATTCCAGCATGGCTCTACTCGCTCGTGAGCGATCACAAGCTGCTCACTCAGAAGGGGGAGGGCCACCGTAGGTGGGGTTGAGCGTTGCTCGTGCCGTCAGTACACTCGCCCGAATGCGTCTCCTCCGGCACAGACAACAGCAACCTGGATTTACGGCGAGGGAACATATGATGGTTGCACAGGAACCTAGTTCTTCGAATGCGGACATCAAAGAGCTGAATCCCACCAGTCAAGCCGGCCTGCTCCTACTATCCTCCTCCTTTCAACTGCTGTACCTCAATCCGGAAGCTCGCGTATTGCTTCAGGAGTTCACCCTTCGTCCAATGCCATCTACTGACCTGCCTCCCGCAATTCGATCATTCTGCCAGGAAGTGATGCAGACGCTGCCAGCGTCTCCCGAGCCAGCAGCCTGGGAGGGATTGCGCCTCTCACGCGTAACCTTCTCCACCTCTCGTCCGATTCTCCTCCGTGCATTTGGCGTCCCTGCGCCACTCAATGAAGGTGACGGACAACTCCTGCTCCTGATTGAGCCGGCTCAGCCAACGTATCAAGCGCTCGCTCCGCACCCGCCCCCACCAACCCCGATCCACCTGACCCCACGAGAGAAATCTGTCACGCGTTACCTCTTGGAAGGCTTTACGAACAAAGAAATTGCGAACAAACTGAGGATCAGCGAGCACACGGTGAAGGATCATCTGAAACGGTTGATGAAGAAAACTCGGGTGACTACCCGAACTGCCGTGGTCAGCCGACTGTTGGGTGATCACAACCTGGTCGCGTGGCTCTCGAATACAACCACTCCTGCCGTGGGCCAGGACATTCATGACCTGGCGGTCTAATCAAATTCCAGCCTGTGCCCTCCCCACATCGCAAGTGGCACAGGCGAAATTCCTCACACTCTCGACGCTGATACTGCTCGTAGTGCCGGATACCTTTGCGACCGGCACCCTCTTTGAGTGCGTGGATGCCCATGGGAAGACGGTGTTCACAGACAGTCCCCGTCAACTTCTGGCCTGTCACGCCTTGGACTTTTCTTCCCTCAAGACCTCAACAGCACCTTCAGCCCCTGCCAGTGCACCTTCGACATCGGGGTCTGGCCAGGATACCGGAGACTCCCTCCCCACGGCACCTGTACTCGGTGGTCCACTGACTACCGCCGTCCCGGTCGAACGCCTGGGTAATATTCTCGTCGTGTCGGCCACCTTGAACGGCTCCAAACAAGCACGGCTCATCGTCGACACCGGTGCGTCCCAGACGATCATCTCGCAACGACTCGCCTTGGATCTCGGCCTTTACTCGACAGCCCACACGACTCACGTCTTGCTCCACACCGCAAGTGGCTCAGTCAGGGCGGATGCGGTAATTCTTGACTCGATTCGGATCGGCGGGGCAGAGATCCGGAATAGCCAGGTCTTGATTCACGACCTTCCCGATCTTCCATTTACGGTTGATGGGCTCTTGGGATTGAGCTTTCTCGGTGCGTATCAGATCACCCTCGACACCAGCCGAGGCCAACTCCATCTGAAGTCGTCACCAGAGAAATGAGGTGAGCACGGGGATCAAAAGTAGATGCTGGGGGACAGACACACTGGAATTCTTTGTGTGCAATGATTTGTCAAGCAGCGGCCCCGGTGTCTGTACATGGCGTGGGTGGTGATGATGGTGCCGGTGGCGAGAAAAACGTTGCCAATTTATCCGCGGGCGTCAGGACTTGCAGGGCCATGGAGAAACGGTCGTGGTTGTACCGATGTTCCCAGGGGCGCAGCGCCTGGGCCGAGGATGTGAACTCGTCAAACGTCGAGCAACTCCAAATTCTTCCTCGTCGATGCGATGACTCCGTTCCACCTTCCCGTTCTGTTCAGGCCACCGCGGCTTGATGTGTCGCAGGCGGATCCCGGCCTCCTGTACCGCCAGGGCAAAGGCGAGCGGGAATTCGGTCCCGTTGTCGACCTGAACTTTGCGAATGGGAAATGGGAGGGCGTGTCGTACCGTGGTACTTGCGCGGATAGAGGCGCAAGAGGCGATAGCGCGTGCAGTCATCAAGCGACGTGTATTGGAAACATTTCTGGCCAACGACCTTCACTTCCTTGAATCGACCTGCACACAGTCACCGGCTGCTCCTTGCTAAAGAGGAGTGGCGGCCGAGGGTGTCGCGGCCCAGTGCGCCGAATCGGCGGATAGCCGAAGTCCCGGCAGACTCACGGACCGTCGCGGCCGCCACGCGGATGTGATGCACTCGGTCCAGCTAGAACCGGGTTCGCATAGCGCCAAAGTGCAGCTCGCGGCACGCCTGTTCGATCAAGCGCACCGCCTCGTCAGAAATGCGCCGGCGTCGTGTGCGCGGATGTCGTGGCACCAACCCCGCCGGCCCACTGGCCAACCAGCGGCGATGCCAAATTCTCACCGTTTTGCGATCCAAGCCGAACCGCCGGGCGGCCCTTTACACCCATATTCGTCGGCATAGCCCAGGATGGCCAACCGGCTGTTGATGGGGTGGTAGTGCCAGATGGCGATCTGTGCGGTCCGCAATTCCTTGCTCGTGTGTTCAACGTCAATTAGATTTGAAGGGGTCAAATCTAATTGACGTTGAACAACCGGCGGACGGAGGGGAAAGCCGTCGACACGCTGCTGCGGGACTGGGACCGTATGGTCACGTTCTACTCGTTCCCACAGGAGCACTGGCGCCATCTACGGACGACGAACATCGTGGAATCCCCTTTCGCCTCGGTGCGTCTCCGCACGAACGCGTCCCGCCGCTACAAGCGCGTGGAGGGAGCCAAGGCCATCATCTGGAAGATGCTCCGGATCGCCGAGACGTCGTGGAGGAAGCTGAACGCGCCGGAGCTGCTGCCGCTGGTCACCTCCGGCCTGACGTTCAAGGATGGGTGATGATGAAGTCAGAAAGCGTGACGGGCGACGTGAGCCATCAACCGGGGAGGACCGCCGCCTGAACCCCATTTAAACACCTCTTGACGGTAGCTCGTTTCTCTGAGGATTTTCGTTTCTTGGGCTTTGGAATCGGCGTGATGAATTCGGCAGGCCGGCGAGATTCGATAATCTTCTGCGTTGGCTGGCCGCCTTCATCAAGCTCCCAATGACGAGAGGAAATCGCGTAGGGAGAGTTCAGGATCGGCTTCGAGAAAAAGTCGTTATTCATTCAAGCTTTGCGTTATGGATAAGATGACCTATCTGGAAGGCTATTAGTTGGCGGAAGAATACCCGTTTCCCGCTGGAAAATCATCTTCAGCCAGGAGGCAGTATCCTCCCAATAAGCCCCTTTACTACTGGGACTTCGTGGGCTCGAGTCGTTTATTCAGGAGAGCTGCAGGAGAAACTAGGGAAGAATCACGCCCTGCGGGCTAATTCGCGTTCGGAAGAACCGTTTGGAGCCTGAGCCCGATCGAGTGCCGTGAAATCAAAAGGCATGCGAGGATGCTCCGTCGGAACGTTCTTGCAGACGATAATCCAGCGCCTGGGCAGCGGATAAAATAAATCGGTTCGCTCATGCCCCTCCTGAACAACCGACAAGTGCCCATAGCATCCGTCCACCATACAGCGCCCCGAATACCGAGCCAAAACCAATGCTTCTCGCCGATACATGCAGAATGTATCTCCCCACCATCGACGGAAAGGCATGTCCGACAATCGAGTTATTGGCCTTGCAAGAACGGCTATACAGGTACAGATCATCAGCAATCCCGCCAGGGAGAGACCCATCAATGGCATGGCTGGCCAGTATGGAATACCTATCAGCAAGACGATGAGGACGGCTAGCCCAACCAACAACACACCCCACATTATTCCTGCCGCTGCCCTCTGAATCTGGACCAAACGCTTTCTATCCACGCCTTTGAGAACAAGAAGGATGATCTCGGTAACAGACTGTGGGCGAAGAACAGAACCTGTATTGTTGGCATCCGATAGAACAAGAACGTTGCCTTGTACCGCCTTCGGAGGCCCTTCTCTGATACCCTTCTTGCTCTGACGACTCAGAACATCAAGGGAGTAATTTCCATGTTCGTTTTTGGGAATAGAAATTACATGCTGCCTTGCTTTGCCAGGTCCTTGATAGAACTCCTTCAGATTCTCCCGAAGCTTACCAATGTGCTTGGACACCGCATTCTTTTTGCTGAGGAATTTGTTCCCATCATTTTTGATTTCAGGTGTTTCGTTCTCATAGATCGCAACTAAATCTTGGTTCCTTACTGTAACGATCTCATCGGATGTCCTATATACGGCGGAAAAATGCTGTAGAAACTTTCTCTGGAGCGGTTTCGTTTTGAAATAGGCGGTCTCGATTAGATGGTCGAGTTCCTTAAGAATTAGCTCCTTCTTCTTCATCACCTACCCAACCTTGCCATTCCAAGCGCCGTCATACTCTCGGCCAAACCAGGTCACTCCTTAAGCCGTCAGGGTTACCCTAGCGGCAACCTCAGCATCAGTTATCTCACATCATGCAGGTGAGAGAAGATGAAGGCATGTGAATTCACCATGAATATCAACATCTTGCAAATATTCAGCGATACCATGAACGTACGATATTGCCAGAAATGTAAACGGACCATTGGCCAAGGATTTCATGCAGCTCAGTTCACACAAGACGACCCGCGAACGCGAAGGGCAGCAGATTTATCCCCCCACCGGGGATGGATTGAAAACCCTTTTGATCGAAAGGGCGGTGAGCGAGGAGCTCCGGGTCTACTTTGAGCAGATCATCGGGTTCATTTGGGACCCATCTGCGGAACATCCCATTGCCTGCCCCATCTCAATTAAACCGGATAAAGAGCCGATACGAGTCAGTCAGCGCAGGCTAACGCTTTCAGAAGCTAACTTGTTCGTTCACCCTATGGCCGAATTCCTAGCAAGTATCATCGCTACCACTCCTACGTTAAAGCCTCGTGGTCTTTCCAAAGAGATTACGCCAAACGTCGCGCCATCCATCGGCTTGGGGACTAGGGATTTGGTCTTACCTTCGGAATACTTCGATGAAGAGCTTCTACAGGAGGACCTCAAGGGCCGGCCATTGCGGTGTCTAGAGCTTGGCCCAAACAAATACCTGTACGTTGATTCCGTTCGCCGCCTCGCTGAACTTCAAGCACACGGCTACAGGAACGTACCTTTCCTGGTCGCGAAATCGTCCACAAACGGGCCCTGGGATCAAGCCATTCTGCGCTCGTTTCGCCGTGCCTTTGAAAGCTTGAGGGAAGACCCCTCTTTTCTCAGACCGGAGGTGCGACGCCGTTTGGTCAACGTTTTGGTATCCGTCGGCTTGGCGCCATTGATCTTCAAGTCATTGACGCTCTCCAAGATCTATGAAGTGATGCAAGTTTCTGCTTCGACCACTCGCGCTGGCCGCGGCAAGCCCGTCACGGCGGACGAACCATGCACAACCACGTGAAAGCATCAGAGTCTTTGGCTGGGCTGATCAGCCGTCTCCAGGAACTCCGAATCTCTTACCAACCCCTTGGCCTGACCAAGCACGACGCGAGCCATCTCCTGACCTACCTTCCACACCTCCCCAGCTCGCTACGTCCAGCATGCCAGGCAGCCTTTGAGTTCCTTCTTGATTTCATGGAAGCGCCACCGAAACCGCCTCGAATTCCTAAAGTGAAGGCCCCCCTCCAGCAATTGAAGAAACCTCTCGCGTTCCTTCTGATGCGATTCTGCCGGGATCGCAATATGCCTGCCTCGGAAGCTCGAATATTAATCGTAATGAGCCGTTTGCTGATCCGAGCAATCCTCCGCTCCGGTCAACGTCCTACTCCTATCACGCGTCGACAGCACCCCGTTTACCATTTTCTACTGGCCTGCCCGAAGAATGAAGCCTTCCAATATTTTGGTCCTTTCTGTCATGACCGAATCTTGGCCACGCCTCGTGAAGACACGACTATAAACAGATCTCGCAAATACGACCTTTCCCTACACCTGGGAAGATTCCTCCAATTTGTTCCGATGGCCATCGCCCCAGCACACCAGTTTGTACCTGCGCATGGCAGTCCCTACATCGCCGCCGCGGTCGCTAATTTTCAGAGTAGGGGTCGTGGCAAAACACATGGCACATCCCCGGTCGAGGCCACGGTTGACCATTTTGCCCGAACAGTGCGACTAGCGTTTGGAAACCAGCTGCTGACACCCGTAGATGCCCGTCTCAGCACCCGAGTTGCCGACGATGAGGTAATGTGCGGGGACCTTCCCGAGCCATCAAACAAGAAGTTCAACGATGATGACGAGGAGTCAACCGATGGCACAAAAACCTTCCATCATTCGCATGAATCCACTAGAACCTCAGCCCTGCAGGAGGGTGAGTCCGCTGAGGAACATTCCAAACTTTCCGCCACAGCCCCAGAAGCAGACCTTCCCGTCACTGACCTCTTGACTTGGATTCATCATCGGGCCCTCGCAAGAGACGCTCGGATCCACTCGAGCATTGCGTATTGGTGGGAACGGTCTTGTCCCACACTGTCGATCGATGCGCAACTCTGGCATCTCGTCCAGTGTGGGCAACCTGAAGCCGCCGTTGCCTGGCTCGTCAAACACACCGGACTCAATCCTGAAAGCGCATTGGGACTCAAACTGCTCAGAACTAACAAGGGCATACCTCCCGAGGGCATGTTTCTTGATAGAACGACACGGACACTCCGATATGTACGGCCGCTAGAGTGGTGCGGGTTTAACAGCGACCACCTTCTGATCAGTCTAGATGGGTGCGAGGAGACAACCAGAGACATTACTATTCCGCTTCCACCCCTCATCTGGAAAGGGATCGAACCCTATCTGCACCATCGTCTGACCCATGATTCTGCCCTCGCGGGAACAGAGTTCGCCGATTTCTTCTTCCTCCGCAGCAACAATCCACCAAGAGGGCTATCGGTAGCCGACGTCAACCGTTTTCTTCGCGATGAGATCACAACGAGCGAATCAGTTACACTCCGGTCTTTGTCTCGCGCCTTCAAGCTGCTGTACGAAGGACGCTCCGCACTCAACGAAATCCTTTCATGCTATATTTCCGGTCGAGTGCCCTACTTCTTAAGAACCGCGGTCTTTTACACCAGAGTCCGTCTTGCCGACCTCGCACAACATTACTGGGACGCTTCCACGCAATATGCTCGAGCCCTGCTCCAAGAACTCACTGCCAGTCGTCTACCAGCAGACGACGCGACCACTGTTCTGCGCACGCTAGTTGAGGGAGCCCCCCGGCCTCCGGATGAGATCGTGTCCGCATCTGCCGCGTTCGGTTCGAAAGCGGTGCCACGCATCGACACCGTAACGTCATTCTTCCAGGGTTATCGCAATTGCCTCGCTGATCTCGCAGCGGCAACATCCCTCCAAGACCGCCGCCAGTACTTCAATCACTTCATGATTTATTCTTTTCTCGCCTTCGGGTACGCGAGCGCCATCAGGCCGGTGAGCGATGCCAATTTACGGGATCACCACGTCAGGCACGACTCCGTAGACACAGACTTGGTCCTCGTCGCGGACAAAGCCAATCAACGCTACGATGACAGTCGCTTTATTCCGCTAAGCCCCGTTGCCAAGTCGCTTATCACCCAAGTGCTCCGGGCAAGACAGATGTTTATTGTCTACTTAGCCATGCGGCGAATACATCGTTATGACGATCTCGCGCAGGAAGAATGGCCCATTTTTTTCCTATTCCTTCCTGATTTCCGGATTCGACTACTGACCCCGAAAACCATCCGTCAGCATCTTGAAGACATTGGCCTCGGCAACCGCTATCGGGTGCCATTAAACGGCAACCGGCACTTCTTCCGGTCTCACCTCTGGCAGCGCCTTCCATCTCGTCTTCTCCATGCGATCCTGGGCCATCAGCACCAAGGCCGGGAATGGATGGGGCGAGTCTCAGTCAGCGCTCTCGATAGCGCTTACGATGTGTTAACCGGAGAAATTGATACGATGCTTGAGATCCTTGACATCTCCCCAATCAGCTTCACATGGCGTCGATGAGTACATCTCCAATGATTGGCTTATCTCCATTTCGATTTATGTCGATGGTCGCCGGCACTCTGGATACCCTCCGTCCCATTCTTCTGGGCCATCATCATTTTCTTAACGAC
>Ga0073902_10002171_pt1 | contig 10377 bp, 18 predicted proteins | sample KloWWTmeKNB19Kit_FD_66667 | JGI IMG/M metagenome (GOLD analysis project Ga0073902, IMG submission 66667) | Active sludge microbial communities from Klosterneuburg, Austria, studying microevolution and ecology of nitrifiers - Klosterneuburg... | ecosystem: Engineered > WWTP > Aerobic digester >...
ACCACCCGGCGCCCGTCCGCGGGCGTCGCGTAGTGCGGATGAGACCACAACGTAAGGAGACTTGACCATGTCCAGAGAGACCGCAGAGATATTGAGGAGGGCGAAGGCGCGAATAGCCGCTCCGTCGCAGTGGGTGCAGGGCTGCCTAGCCGTGGACGCTGCCGGCGAGCCCATCCAGCCAGGCGATCCATCCGCGTGCGCTTGGTGCGCGCTCGGCTCGATTGTCGCCGACGGATTTGACGAGTCACTCGGCGCTCGGAAGGCATTTGGGGACGCCGTTGGTCAACGGTATTTCTCTCGGTTCAACGACTCCGAGACGACCACGCACGCTGATATTTTGGCAGCTTTCGACCGCGCCATCGCCGCCGAATCCGCCACGACCGCGGCCGGTGCCGAGTGAGCGCGCCCCGCTTGTCGGATGAGCAACGTGCCGCCTGTGTCGCCCTCGCCGAGGAGCGATCGACGCTCTCGCGCGAAGGCGTCGATGTCATCGGGCGCGGCGGCGAGGTATGGCACTACGTCCACCCGCGCTTCGCTGACGCCTACGCTGACGCGGCCTTCGCGCTGGCGGAAGCCGAAGTCATCCGGCTCCGCGCGGCCCTCGCCGAGATTGCGGCGCTACAGACCGAGGAGCCCGCGGGTGACCACACCGACGACAATCTTGACTACGCCTACGAGCTAGGGACCGAGCGTGGTCTCTATACTGCGTCGCAAATCGCCCGCGCAGCGCTGGGCGGTGGCACGTGAGGCTTTACCCGAGTGGCCAGGCAGCGCGTACGTGGCGCACTGGCGACGACTGCTGGATCGTCCGCGGCAAGGTCGTGCGCCGCGGCAAGGTCGAGAGCGTCAAGAGCGGCGACGCGGACGTGCGCCTCGCCGGCAAGAGCGGCACCGCGACGGTCCTGGTGAGAGAGATGTACTGGAGTCACCACGCGGCGAAGATGGCGTACCTGCAAGCCGCGCTGGGTGCCGACCCCAAGCCCGCGCCGGTCGTGGCGGTCTCGGCGGTCTCGGCGGAGGATGCCGCAGAAGCGCGACGGCACGAGCGGGAGCGCGTTGCGTCGCTGGCCTACGCGTGGCTCCTCGGAAAGCTGGACGTCGATACCCGCTTGCAGCTGCACACCGTACTCCGGTCCGCCTCACCCGAGGCTCCCAAGGGATACGCGATCGAGCCCGCGGTGGCCATGCTCATGAGGAGCCGACCGTGAGGCGCTTGCTGGGCTACATCGTCAAGCTTCCTGACGGGACGCGGTCGCCGCGGACGCCGAAGCCGGTCCCGGTGATTGGCGATGCGGTTGACGCCTGGATCGGTGCGCCAGACGGGTCCTGCGTCTGCCCCGTCTTCGCCACCCGCAAGCCCAAGCCCGCCCCTCCGCCGCCCGGTGGCACCTTCCTCGACGCCCTGCTCGACAAGCCCAAGCCCGCCTCCGCCGAGGGGGCGGCGGAGTGGCGGTATGGCGTGCTCCGCAAGACGTGGGGCGGCAACGAGTTTTCCGACATCCACTACGGCGATGACACGTGCGCCACCTGCCACACCGGCACGCGTGAAGAGGCGACGGAGAGACTGCGGAAGAGCGGCCTCACGAAGAAGGAGGCGTCCATCGTCCGCATCCTGCCCGACGGCGCCCACGAGGCCGCGTGTGAGGCGGCACGGCGGGAGGGGGCGGAGGCTGCGCTGCGCCATGCGGTCGGGTGCCTTTACGACATGATCCAAGCGACGAAAGAAGCCGCGGAAGGACAAGCCAAATGACTACGCCCGAGAATCCAGAGCGCCTGTGGGCAGCTAAATATCGCGACGAAGATGGCTTCGAATACGTCACCGTGTTCGAGCGACCGGAGGACGCGGAAGGGAGCCACTGCCACGGAACCGACGCGGAGGTGCAGGCGTACGTGCGCGAGGATGTGGCGTCGGACGAGGCGCGCCTGTTCCGCGACCAGCGCAACGTGCTGGCGTCGAAGCTTGCCACGGCAGAAGACGAAGCGCGCCTGTTCCGCGACCAACGCAACGTGCTGGCGTCGAAGCTTGCCACGGCAGAAGACGAGGCCACCGCCCTGCGCCGGGAGCGGGATGCGCTGCGGGAGCATCTGCGCACCGTGCTCCTGGCCTTCGAAGAGGAGACATCCCAGGGCGACGGCATCCGCGAGGAGCACGCGCCCGGATACGCGGCTGCGAAGGTCGCGGCGGGAAAGGGGGTGGGGTGATGGGCATCTACTGGACCTGCAACGGCTGCCAAGCCCTGACGAGCGTGTGCTTCTGTCACGTCCACCCGTGTCCGGTGTGCAGCAAGCACGTTGACTGTGGCGAGGGGTGCGACGTGTTGCTCCCGGAGCAAACCAACCGCAACGGCCAGAGGCTCGCGGCACACGTGGTCTGCGACAACTGCGAGAGCGAGGTGCGCCCGTGAAGCCCGTGAAGCCCGCGGACATCGTGGCCGAGGAGCGGGCGGTGAGGCTGCGGCGCGAGGTCTGCGACGCGATCCACGAGTACACGGTCTCGGGGGACGCGCGGCGCGTCGCCGACGACCTGCGGCGCGCGGTTGACGAATACGACGCGGCGGAGGAGGTGGACGACGAGGGCCGCCTCCTGCGAGCGCCCGCGTGCCTCGCGCTGGACGCGGCGGAGCTCTCGCTTGCCGACGCGGTTGCGCGGGATTTGGGGGCGCAGCATGGCTGACGGGCTCGACTTGCGCGGTGGCGATCTAGTCGTCGACTATTTCGCCGGGGCTGGTGGCGCGAGCCACGGCCTCGGCCTTGCCGGCTGGGCGGTCAGCGTCGCGATCAATCACGACGTGGAGGCCGTGCTCATGCACAGCGTCAACCACCCGCACACGATCCACCTCAAGGACGACGTGTGGAAGGTGGACCCGCATCGAGACCTTCCGCCGGGCCCGCTCGCGCTCGCGTGGTTCTCGCCGTCGTGTACACACTTCTCGCGAGCCAAGGGCGGCGCGACGCGGGACAACCAAACGCGCGCCCTGCCATGGGTCGCGGTGGCGCTCGCGAAGGCTCGCCGGCCTCGCGTGGTGTTCGTCGAGAACGTGGCAGAAATGACCACGTGGGGCCCTCTTGCCGACGACGGGACGCCGCTCCCTGGCACACGCGGCGACACCTTTCGCCAGTTCGTGTGGCGGCTCGAAACGCTCGGTTACCGCGTCGAGTGGCGCGTTTTGCACGCGCACCACTACGGAGCCCCGACGTCGCGCAAGCGACTCTTCCTGATCGCACGCTGCGACGGTGGTGAGATCGTGTGGCCGGAGCCGACGCACGGACCCGGGCGCCTGCCCTACCGGACGGCCGCCGACTGCATCGACTGGTCCGAGTCGTGCCCGTCGATCTTCGAGCGGGCGAAGCCGCTGGCAGAGAAGACGCTGGCGCGGATTGCCGAGGGCATTCGGCGGTTCGTTCTCGTCGATCCGTACGTCGTCGGTGACGTCGCGGCGACGATGATCCAGACGGGCTACGGTGAGCGCGAAGGCCAGCGGCCACGAGCTCTGGACCTCCAGGCGCCACTCGGGGCGGTCGTTGCCGGCGGAGCGAAGCACGCGCTCGTCTGCGCGTGGATCGTCCGTCACTACGGCGGCGTATACGGCCGTCGTTGCTGCGACCAAATGGGCACGGTCACCGCGAAGGACCACCACTCTCTCGCGGTAGCGACGTCACGCGGTGACCACGCGGCAGACGTCGCGGCGCTCATGGGCTCGCCGTCGCCTGTCGTCGTGGCCATCGACGGAATCGAGCACGTGATCCGCGACGTCGGAATGCGAATGCTCACCCCTCGCGAACTCGCTAGAGCGCAGGGCTTCCCGGACAGCTACGTGCTCACTGGCACGAAAACGTCGCAAATCGCGCGCGTGGGCAACGCCGTCGTGCCTGCGATGTCGCGCGTGCTCGCCGAGGCCAACGCACTCCGCCCAGCAGGCTGGAAAGAGCCACGGAACAAGGCGCGGCAGCCGTCGGCTTGGCCACGAAGGCGGGAGTCGTGACCACGCGTTACCTCACCGCCGCGGACGTCGCGGCGCTCTTGCAGGTGTCGCTCGCGCACGCGTACCGACTGATCGACAAGGCCGGGGCCATGCGCCTCGGCCGCAGCATCCGAATCGACGAAAGGACCTTTGCCAAATGGCTAGCCTCTACCGTTCAAGCTCCGGCGTCTGGTACGTCCACTGGTCTCGTCGCGAACGGCAGTCGCTCCGCACGCGCGACGAGGGCGCGGCCCGCCTCCTCGCCCGGCGCCTCGAGCGAGAGCGAGCCGATCCGGCCCACGCTGCCGCGAGCTCCGCGACGGTCGAGAGCTGCCTAGTCACTCTCCGTGAAGACCGCGTCGCCCGCCGCAGAGCGGAAGGCACGCTCCATTTTCTCGCGGTCAAGAGCGGGCACCTCGTCCGCCTCCTTGGCCCGAGGACGCCGCTCGTCAGCGTCACCGCCGACGCGTGTGACCGGTACCTCGCCACGAGGGCAGGGGAGGGCGCTGGTCCGTCCACGATCGCCAAAGAGCTCGGCGTGCTCGGGCAGGCGCTGCGGCTCGCCAAGCGCCGCGGACGCTACCCGCACGACGTGTCCACCGTGCTCCCCACGGGCTACTCCGCTGGCTACGTGCCCAAGACCCGCTGGCTCACGGAAGAGCAGGTGACACGCCTACTGGCCGAGCTCCAACCGCACCGCGCTCGGCACGTGGCCTACCTCGCCGCGACCGGAGCCCGTTGGGGGGAGTCGGCTCGGGCCCGCCGCGAGGACGTCTCGGGAGGTCTGGTCACGCTCCGCGGCACGAAGACTGCGCTATCGGCCCGCACCGTCGAGGTCCCGGCCTACGCCCGCCCGCTGCTCGAACGCGCGTTGCTCGGTGCCCCCAGCTCGGGCGCGCTACACCTCCCGTGGGCCAGCGTCCGCCGGGACCTCGCCGCCGCGTGCGAGCGTGCCCACGTCCCCACCGTGACCCCGAACGACCTGCGCCGCACCGCGGCACACTGGCTGCGGCACCGAGGCGTCGAGGCTGGGCTCGTGGCGCAGTACCTCGGTCACGTGGACACCCGAATGGTCGAGCGCGTCTATGGCCGCCTGGACACGCGCGAGCTTGCCGATGCCATCGGCGCCCGCGTAGATTCGTCAAGCGCGCGGACTATGCGCGTTCCTGCGGCACACCCCGGAGATTCAAGCGATCTGAGCGACGCAATGGACAGGCTAGAAGCCCTGATTTCTGCGGCGAAAGCGGTGGCCAGAGACGGAATTGAACCGCCGACACGGGGATTTTCAATCCCTGCGCGGACGCGAGGTTGGAAGCCTAAAACAAGGGCGCGGCGCATGTTGACGCTGGCAAGACTGCGCGTTCTTGCGGCAGCGAACGACGTGGTCGCGGCTTGGCGGGTGGCGTCGTGATCACCCCCCAATCCACCACCGCCGAGGTCATTGCCCACCACCGGCAAGCCGTCGCCGACTTCGAGTCCACGCTCGCCGCCGAGACCGACCCTGGCGAGCGCTTCTACCTCGAGAAGCGAATCGCCGGCCATCGGGAGCGGCTGGCGCGGGCGCAGGTTGCCGATCAAACGCCCAGCAAATGCCCATCAAAGGAGACCACGTGACCGAGACCGACGACGAACGCCCCACCTACCCCACCTGCAACGACGAGACGTACGGCCGCCCGTGCGAGTCGTCGTATTGCGCGGGTCGCGACGCGACGATCCGCGCATTCTGGCAGGGCGATTGCGAGCGACGATCGTTTATTGACGAGGACTCCGCGCAGAGGGTGATCGAAGACGCTGCGCACGTGTACGAGGACGACGTGGCCGACGCCATGCTGGCACTCGCTCGCGCGCTACTGCGGCGTGCGGATCGGCACCGCGCCTGGGCCAAGGAGGGCGCGTGATTGTCTATGACGCCGGCGTTTTCGTCCGCGACTTCTGTTCCGAGTGCCGCGCCGTGGTCCGCTACTCGATCAAGGTCGGCGCGCCACGGTGTCCGACGTGCGAGCGTAGGCACCACGTCCCGCCCGCGGTGCCTCCGAGCAAGGCGCCGCGGCGGAGGCCGATTCCGAAGCCGAGGATCGCGCCGTGACCCTCTCTGCCGCCCTCGTGCTGCTGTCCCGGCAACTGGTAAGCGCGGCTTACCAGTTGGACTCTTAGGAGCCGCCGATCCGTGGCGCCCCCAGTCCGCTCCCGCGGGCTGGTTACAAAACGAAAGGCCGGCCCCCGCGAAGGAGCCGGCCTTTTTGCTTCGGAATGCCCGCCGTGAGAGAGCTTCTGCGAGAGGCCCGGCGGGAGTTACGTTGGGAGCGTAGCGCGTCGCGTGACGCCAGACTCGCACGCTGCGTCGCGGCTCGCGCCAGCCTCGCACGCCACGAGCTCCACGCGTCCTAGCTCGAGCGCGGCCGCGACGGACGGCAGCCCCTCGAGGTCTCGCGCGAGTGTGGGCCCGACCTCGCACCGTGCTGAGCCGGACCAGCCTAGCGCGACGTCGTAGGCGAGCACATCGAGTGTCGACGCCTGCGAGCTGGCGACCGTGCCGAGCGCCGCGGTGACCCCGACCTCGCACGTGGTAGCGGACGTCTGCCCCGCGGCCTCGGTGGCGAGCGCCGCTGAGACCGCGACGCCTGCCAGGGCTGCGTCCACCTGCCCCGCGGCGAGGCTCGCGAGCGAAGCCGCGACGTCTACCGCCGAAGACAGCGCGGACGCCTGCGCGAGGCTCTCGCTCGCGACCGAGGCGCTTACCGCTACGCCAGTCGAGAGCGTCGAGAGGTGCGCCGCTGAGACGCTCGCGAGGGCCGCGCTCACTCCTACGTCTACCGTCGCCGACGACGTCGCGGCCGAAGCCGTGCCAGCAATCGACGACGCACCCGGTGTGCCGCCGGACGGGAGGACGAGAAATAGGAGTGAGAGCAGCACGGGTCAGACGGTGCCGGGTACCAGGTCGATGATCCGAACGAGCGTCGTCGACGTGTTGAGCCAGCCGTAGACGATAGACACCTCGACGCCGTCTTTCTCAAAATCGAAGCACCACGACCGGTCGCCGACGATTGCGGCGCCTTGCGTGTACGAAGCGCCGTGAAACGCGAACGGCTTGATTTTGCCTTCACTCGCGACGAACTCGAACCACCTGCCGGTCGCGTCCTTTTGCACATAGAGCGATCCAGACATCTCCGCCCACATGCTGCCAGTTGTGAACGTTTCCGTGCCGACGGTGAGCGCGCTCCACCCGTTGGTGATGAGATCGTAAATGTCTATGATCGCCGATGCGCCGCCGCGCGGAGAGTAGATTTTCGTGCCGTTTAGGCCAGTGTCCTCGTCCGTCCAGAGCGCGCTCATCTGGTTGTCGATAAGGAATCCTGAGCTTCCCGCACCGGGGGCAGCGGCGCGCGCTACGCCCGGTGAGATCGTCGTCGTCGTGTTACCGCTGATCGAATAGCGGTAGAGCGTGACGGCCGAATTTCCCATCACGTAAATGTGATCCTCGTTCGGCTCGATCACGAAAAACGAGGTTGCGTCCGGGTTCGTCGTCCACGCGGCTGACACTGTCAAGACCGTGCCGGTGTTCGACGAGATTGTGCGCACCTGCCCCGCGCCAAGCCCGGCGGTGATGCGCACCTGTGAGTTTGCCCACTTGTTCGTCGTGTAGGCGGTGCCGGCCGCGGTGAGCGTGGTACCGGTGGCGCTCGCAACGGCGCGCGAAGCGACCAGCGGTGTCTTGCGGAAACACGGCACGAGCCTCGACTCGACCGCTGCCCACGTTGCGGGCAAGCCGGTGATGGCCAGCGACGTGACGACGTCGGTAGCCCAATCGTACGACTTGAAATAGTTAGCCGCTAGCGTGCCTGGGATGAGCGCGTACCACCGGCCGGTTCGGAGCTGGTAGGTGCTCGCCGCAGTGATGGCCGTGCCGAAGGCCGCGGTGACAGTGAATACGGCGTTCGCGCCGATCGTGTTGTGCAGGATCGTTCGCTCCTCACCCGCGTTTGGTCCGCCGGTGATGCGGATTTTGAAGCCCGCTAGGTCGCGCACGGTGGTCGTCGTGCTGGTGAGCGTCGTTGTGCTGCCCGCGCTTGCCGTGCCGGTCGGACCGCCGGGGTGCCACGTGACGGCGGACCCGATACCGGGCGCGATTGCGAAGGCCCACGACGTGGCAGCGACGTAGTGATCGGCTTTCGGATAGTAGAGCCACGCGACCGTTGTCGAGGCGGTGATGAGCATCACTTGTTGGTCGGGAGACCACCGAGCGCGCGACGCTGCGCAGCCCGCGGTAGACGCTGGCAAGACGTTGCACGGCATCGGTACCGGGAGGTTGATTCCCGGGAGACCCTCGAATGTAAAACCCATCGGACGCTCCTCTGCACGAGCGCCGCGGAAGCCGCCGCGCCGTGTCCGTACTGCTCGTTTTGCGCGGGGAATCCGCCCCAGTTGGTTTGGTTCGTGAGCGTCGTCACGGTGGTCAGCGAGCCGGAGACGGGGACGGTGCCTTGCACGGCCACGCGGCTGGCTTGCGTCGCGGGCTCTCGCGCGGGCGCTAGGCCTACGAGAATGCGGAGGTTGTGGCGAATCGTGGCGAGCGTGTTCGCGACGTCCTCGTCAGCGATTTTCTGGCGGAACACGGTCTGGCCGACGTCGTTGAGGAGCGCTTCGCCGTCCACGGAATGCGTGGGCGCGGCCGCTTCCTGAATGTCGATTTTCGCGTCGCTCATGGCGTCACTCCGGCTGCGTGTGTGTCCACGCGGTAATCGTGAGGGCCTGGCCGCTGTTGACGCTCGTGTTCTGAATCGTCATGTCGGCGCCGCTGGTAGCGACATCGCCGTCGATCACGGCCCCGCTGCCGTTGCCAGCCGAGCGGTAGGCGCGGAACCAGGACGCTGTTCCGGTGCCAGAGGCGGTCACGCCAGTGATGGCGTTTGCCGTTGCGACGCCCACCGAGGCCGCGCCAAACGCTGGGTTTGGCAGCGTGAACGTGCCGAGGATTGTGCCGGTAGCGGCAGCGGCGGGGTTCGCCGGACGAACGCCGGTGCGAATCTCGACCGTGCCAGTGTCGAGGAGGTCAACGACGCCGTCGCAAGCTGCGTTTCGTGCTGCCGTAGATAGCTGGATGGTCATGTGCCTTGCCTAACGGGAACGCGAGAACGACGAGGACCTGAGGCTCGGAGCGGACAATTCCGCCGGGCGTCGTGAGGAGCGCGCGGACCGTGTATTTGCCCGCGCGCGGTAGGTCAGTGGAGGCGTGCAGTCGCCTTGCGACAAGCTGCGTGGACGTGGCCACGCCGACGATAGAAGCCGCGAGTGTGACCACCTCGCCACCTGGGCGAGCCACCTCCCACGACACCGCCGATACGGTCGTGAGGTCGGGCGCGACGACGGGCAAGCCTGACAACGCGTCGGTCTCGCCGAAGCGAGACGACACAACGAGATCCGACGCGACGGGGGCAGACGCTCCGACGTAGAGGGTCACGATTTGTCTCCAATCAGCTGCCACGAGAGGTCGCGTAGCGTGTCGCTCTGTGTCGCGGCGAGTCCGTCCAGCGTGTCGCGGGCCGGTGCGGATAGGTCGATCGTGAGGTGAGAATACTCGCGTTGCAACGACACGAGACCGGCGGCGTAGGACTTCGGGTCCGCGGTGTAGTAGCGCGCACGGCTGAGCGCCGCAGCGAATCCAGGTGCGTCGCCAGCCTCCAGGTAGCGCCACGCGCTCGCGAATCGGTCCGCGAGAATCGAGAGGTAGTCGAGCGCGCCCGCCTCGAGCGAATCGAACGCGCGGAACCGCGTCGCGGGATTCGGCGGGTAGAAATTCACGATGCGCTTCCCGCCGACAACGCCGCCGAGAATCACGTCAAGCGCGCCGTCCGGGGTGAGCGTCGCGCGAGAGTGCGCGTCGCGCGCCTGCTGCTCCGTCAAAAGCTCGTTGCAGTAGCGCTCGCAGTGGTCGCCTTGCCAAGCGGGCGTTGCCTTGACGTTGCCCAAGCCCCACGAGTAGCACGCGCGCCCGCGCGAAGTTTCCAAGGCCCATTGCGCTAGCAGCAGGTCGACCGCCGACCTCGTGAGAGGCGCATTCAGCAGCGCCAGCGACGCGAGGTGTAGCGCGCGTCCTAGCTCGGCAGGGTCGCACGGCGTGCGTAGGGCCTCGACTCTCACGAGCACCTCGCCAGCGTCGCGAGAATCTCGCCCGTGTCGACCCGCGCATACAGCGGAGAGACGCGCCCGACGTGGGTCGAGACGCCGTCGTCTAGGTCCACCACGTGCCCGCTTGCGAGGAGCGTGCGCTCGCGCTCGCGCGTCCAGGTGTTGTCTTCCTGCCCGCCGTCGATCGACAGGATGGCCCCGTCGCTCGCGCGCGAGCCTGTGACGACCGAGACATGCGGGTTGTCAGGGCGCATACAGAGCGCGTCACCAGGCGACGGGTAGACGCTGA
>Ga0073902_10002174_pt1 | contig 10374 bp, 9 predicted proteins | sample KloWWTmeKNB19Kit_FD_66667 | JGI IMG/M metagenome (GOLD analysis project Ga0073902, IMG submission 66667) | Active sludge microbial communities from Klosterneuburg, Austria, studying microevolution and ecology of nitrifiers - Klosterneuburg... | ecosystem: Engineered > WWTP > Aerobic digester >...
CACGCCGGTGAATTGCAGCAGGATCTTCAGGCCGCGGAGGATCAGCTCAACCGGGTTGAAGCGGAATTGCGGGTCCGGCAGCTGCGCATCGATGAGCTCATGGCGGCTGACGCGGACACTCGCGCCCAGCTTGCCGGGACACGCCGCAAGCTCGAGGAGCGCGACGCGCTTATCGGGCGCATTGAAGCGGAAGCCGCCAGCAGCGCGGCGGTGCTCGGCAGCATCCGCGAGAGCATGCAGCGCATCGACCCGCTCTCAGTGACCGGCAGCGAAATGGCGCACGACGGCCTCGCGCGACTGCTCTCGCGAGTCGATGGTCCGGGCGAGGTCGTGCACGTTCTCGGTCGCAAGACGACCGTCGGTCGCACGCCAGACAACGATCTGCAGATCAACGCCAAGTTCATCAGCCGCCACCATGCCGTGATCCTCGCCGGGCCCACGCTGACCATCGTCGAGGATCTGAACAGCACGAACGGTGTCTACGTGAACGGCCGGCGCATCACGCGCGAGGCACTTGCCGACGGCGATCAGGTGATGATCGGCAAGGCGAAGTTCCGCTTCAGCGCAAGGCCGGTGACCCGGGCTGAGGGCTGAGGGCCGAGAGCTCGGGGCACGCAGCACTGCCCGCCAGGCACGGAAATTCGGTAAGCTCACCCCTTCACCACCCCCCGGGCGGTCCCCTTGGCGAGTCCGTACATCGAGCGCATTCTGAAGGCGCGTGTCTACGACGTGGCGATCGAATCGCCGCTCGATGCCGCGCCCCGTCTGTCACGTCGCATCGGCAATGAGGTCCGGCTCAAGCGCGAGGACCTGCAGCCGGTTTTCTCGTTCAAGCTGCGCGGCGCCTACAACCGCATCGCGAGCCTGTCGCAGGGCGCAGCGAGCCGCGGCGTCATCTGCGCCTCCGCGGGCAACCACGCGCAGGGTGTTGCGCTCGCGGCGCGGCGGCGGGGCATCAAGGCTGTGATCGTGATGCCGGTGACGACTCCGCAGATCAAGGTGCAAGCAGTCATCGATCTCGGCGGCGAGGCGGTGCTGCAGGGCGATGACTACGACGCCGCATACGAGCACGCGCTCACACTCGCCCGCGAGCGCGAGCTTGTGTTCGTGCATCCTTTCGACGACCCCGACGTGATCGCGGGACAGGGCACGATCGCCGTGGAGATCATGCGCCAGACTGGCGGGGAGATCGACGCGATCTTCGTGCCGGTCGGCGGCGGCGGCCTGATCGCCGGCATCGCCGTCTACACCAAGTACCTCCATCCGCGCGTGAAGGTGATCGGCGTCGAACCGGTCGATGCGGCGGCGATGCACGAGTCCTTGCGTCAAGGCAGGCGCGTGACGCTGGAGCGCGTCGGAATGTTTGCCGACGGCGTTGCCGTGCGACGCGTCGGCGAGGAGACATTCCAGCTGGTACGCCAGCACGTCGACGAGATCGTACTCGTCGATACCGATGAGACCTGCGCCGCCATCCAGGACATCTTCGAGGACACGCGCTCGATCGCCGAGCCCGCCGGGGCGCTCGCCGTTGCCGGCATCAAGAAGTACGCGGCGCGCGCCGGCTGGCGCGACAAGCGGCTGGTCGCGGTGACGAGCGGCGCCAACATGAACTTCGACCGCCTGCGCCACGTCGCGGAACGCGCCGATCTGGGTGGGCAACGCGAGGCGCTGCTCGCGGTCGAGATACCGGAGCGGCCTGGCAGCTTTCTCGCCTTCTGTCAGGCCCTGGGCGCGCGCAGCGTCACTGAATTCAACTATCGCTATGAGAGCGCGCACGCCGCGCAGATCTTCGTCGGCCTTGCCCTGTCGCAAGGGCGCGCGGAGAAGGATGCCGTCATGGGTGCGCTGCGCGCTGCCGGCTATTCCGTGCAGGACATGTCCGAGAACGAGGTCGCCAAGCAGCACGCGCGGTACATGGTCGGCGGCCATGCGCGCGGCATCGAGAACGAGATGCTCTTCCGCTTCGAGTTTCCCGAGCGCCCCGGAGCACTCTTGCGCTTCCTGCAGGCGGTCGGGACGCGCTGGAACATCAGCCTCTTCCACTACCGCAACCATGGCTCGGACTACGGCCGGGTACTCGCTGGCATCCAGGTGCCGCCGGCGGAGCGGAAGGACTTCGAACTGCACCTTGGTGAACTGCATTTCGAGTACACCGACGAAACCCGCAACCCGGTCTACCGGATGTTCCTCGGCGCGTGAGCAACTCGAACGACGGCATCTACGCGCCACGGCGCGCGCCCGTGCACGAAGATCTGGTGCTGCGCGGCTTGCGTCACCGCATCATTCGCTGGGGGCCGCCCTCCGCGTCGCCGATCGTGCTGCTGCACGGGTTTCTCGATGTCGCGGACACCTGGCAATTCCTCGTGGACGAGCTGCCCGATGACTGGTCGTTCGTTGGCCTCGACTGGCGCGGCTTCGGCGGCAGTGAATGGCAACCGGGCGGCTACTGGTTCACCGACTACCTGGCCGATCTCGAGGCGCTGCTCGCTCTCGTTGCGTCCGGTCCGGCGCGCCTCCTGGGGCATAGCATGGGAGGCAACATCGCGGCGCTTTACGGTGGCATCCGTCCGGAGCGTATTGCGTGGACCGTCAATCTCGAAGGAGTCGGGTTGCCGCAGACCAGCCCTGATGAAGCGCCCGGGCGCTATGCACGCTGGCTCGACGAGCTTGCGAAGCGGCCGCGACAGACCGCGTACGCGTCCGAGAGCGACCTTGCAAAGTACCTCTGCTCGCGCAACCCGCGACTCCCGCAGGCGCGCGCGGCGTTTCTCGCGCGCGCCTGGACGCGGCGCGTGGGCCAGCGCTACCACCTCGCCGCCGATCCACAACATCGCGTGGTGAACCCGGTGCTCTATCGGCGCGACGAAGCGGAGGCCTGCTGGCGGCGTGGCGTTGCGCCGATGCTGCTGATGCTCGGCGAGCAGTCGGAATACCGCACGCGCATGGGGTCGTGGGGCGCGGCCGGGTACCTCGAGGCGGCCTTCCCGCATTTGACGCTCGTGACACTCGGTGGTGTCGGGCACATGATGCACCATGAAGCGCCTGACGCCGTGGCCCGCCACATTGAACACTTTGTCGGGCAGCAGATCTCGCGAAATCCATGAGATGGCCTGAACTGCAGCGGGATCACCCCTTGCACGTGCCGTACAAGTGGGCACGGCGCATCGTGATCACGCTCACCGGCTTCACGGTGCTGCTCGTCGGGTTCGCGATGATCGTGCTGCCCGGGCCGGCGTTCGTCGTGATTCCCGCGGGTCTCGCGATCCTCGGGCTCGAGTTCGCATGGGCGCGCCACACCCTTCGCGCGCTCAGGAAGCGCGGTGCGATCATCGTCGCCGCGGCGAAGGCGAAGCTGCGCTAACGGGTAGCGGCGGGTTCGAGCGCGGCTTCGATCAACACGCGAAACTCATCGTGGGTCTTCGCGCCTTGCACACGCCGGACGACCCTGCCGTCCCGGGCAAGGACATAGGTTGTCGGCAGCACTTCGTTCCAGGCGGGATCGACCACGCTGGCGATCGCGTCAAGCTCGCGCTCGGTACGCAGCCAGGTGTGAAACGCCGGAAAGTACTTCGCATGAAAGGCCGCAACGCGCTCGCCATCGTCCGGCTCATCCATCGACACACCGATCAGCACGACACCGCGCGGTGCGAGCTCCTGCTCGAGGCGCACGAGGTCAGGGATCTCGCGCAGGCAGGGCGCGCACCAGGTGGCCCACAGGTTCAGCACCACAACCTTGCCGCGCTGCGCGACGAGCAGCTTGCGCAGTGCGCCCGCGCCGACCGTCGGAATGGCTGCTGGCCTGGCCGCTTCCGTCGCCTGAGTCGGCGTTGGGGTCGCGAGCAGCGTGCCGACTGTCACCGCGACGGCAGCCGCAGTGAACTCGCGCCGCCTCATCGGACGTCGAGGGCGGTTGTGTAGATGAGATCGCCCTGCTGCCACGCAATCTGGGCACGACCGTCCGGGCGTGCAGCGAGCGCCGGAGCCTGTGTCGAGCCTTCACCGGCCGCGAGCTCGACCGGGGCGCCGAGCGCGGCGCCGCTCGCAGCGAGCGTGCGGTAGTAGACCCGGCGCGGACCTTCCGTCTTGGCGTGCCACGCAACGAGCACGTGCTTGCCGACGGCGGCAAGTGCCGGCGCATCGCTGACTTGCGCGCCGGGGTGCGCTGCAAAGGGCGTAGCGAAAGTCTTGCCGCCATCATTTGAAGTCGACAGCATCACGCCGGGCGGCGTGTCGGCGCCATTGTGTGCAGCGGTGTAGATGTGTATGCCCTGCACTGCCATCGCGGTAGGTTTGAGCGGGCAGCCATCCAGGTGCCACGGGGTTCCGCCGGTTGAAACACGGCTCGTGAAGTGGCCCGCGCTGTCGGCTCGCCCAACGGCGCTGGCGCGCAAGTTCCCGGCCGTGACCTGCCGCGAAGCGAGCACGGGCCGGGATTTCGCATCGAAAGCCACGTTGATCTGACAGCAGGGGCACACGTCGCCGGCAGCGAGGCTTTCCTCCGGCCCGAATGTCGCGCCGTCGTCGCGCGAAACGACGCCGTAAACGCTGCCGTTGTCGCCGCCGCTCTTCATGTCGCGTGTGTCGATCCACAGCACATGGACGTAGCCGTTTGGCGCCACGCCCATGGTGCCGAACGCCGCGACGCTGGCGAATCCGCCGTGGATGACGCTCGAGAGGTCGGAGTCCGTCACCGTGCTGAGACGCCGCGGCGCCTCAAAGGTCATGCCGCCATCGGTCGAACGCGTGTAGCGCGCCGTCAGCACCGACTTGCCGAGCTTCGCCTGCATTTCGTTGGCCGGGTACGCGACGTGCAGCGTGCCGCCCGGCCCCCAGGCGACGCGCGGTCGGCTGACGGCAAAGCCCCATACCTCGTCATCGTCGCGATTGACGCGCACAGGCGCACTGAAACTCGCACCGCTGTCCTTCGAGACCGCGACGTAGAGGTTCATCGATGAACGATGGGAATGGCCACTCTTCGCCCGCTCGGCCGCGGCCGCCTTCGCCTCGGGGGTATCGGGGTTGCCCTTTGCGAGCCACAGGATTGCGATCTCGCCCTTTGGCCCGACGGCGATGTCGGGGGCGAGCGCGAGTTGATCGGGGGTGCTCACGGCGATCGGTGCGGCCATCGCCGTGAACGACAGGGCTCCCGCAATCAGCGCCAGGAGACAGGCAGGGACTTTCGGCATGGCGAACCCTCTACGGCGAGCAGTTCCCGGATTCTAGGCCTCTCCCGGCAAGTCCTGCGACAATGTCACGAATGGAGGATCTCGCTTCCGCACCGTGGTTACGGCGTCTTCTCGTCGCGGCCCTGCTCGCGGGCCTCATCGTGCTCGCCTTCGAGGTGCTGAAGCCGTTCATCGTGCCGGTGATCTGGGCGGTGATCCTCGCGCACGTCACCTGGCCGCTCCATCGCAGGCTGCTCGTCCTGCTGAAGGGGCGCCGTGCGGCGTCGGCGCTCGTGATGACTGTCGTGGTGACCCTCGCCATCGTGCTGCCCGCGATCTGGCTCGTCGCGTTGATCCGCACCGAACTCGTCGCAGCTTACGCGGCCTTCACCGCGCAGCTCGCGCGCGGCATCGAGTTGCCGCACTTCGTTTTCGAGCTGCCGTGGGTCGGGCCCTGGCTCGATGAGCTGCTCGCGCGCATCGCGCACGAACCCGGCGCGCTCAACGCGGAACTGCGCGGCTGGATCCAGCGCTCGGCGGGCGAGTTGAGCGGCGTGATCGGCGGTGTCGGCCGCAACATCGCCAAGCTCTTCATCGCGATGCTGAGTGTTTTTTTCATGTACCGGGACGGTGAATCGTTCGCGGCGCAGGTCGTACGCGTACTCGAGAACTCGCTCGGCGAGCGCGTGCACGGCTACATGTCTGCGATCAGCCAGACTGTGCGCGCGGTCGTGTATGGGCTGCTCGCCGCGGCGATTGCACAAGGCACGATCGCAGGCCTTGGGTACTGGGTCGCAGGTCTCAAGGCGCCGATCGCGTTGGGTGCGCTGACAATGATCGCGGCGCTCATACCGTTCATGACGCCGGTCGTGTGGGTCGGCGCAAGCATCTGGCTCGTGATCACCGGTCACACGGTCGCAGGCACGGGGCTCTTCCTGTGGGGCCTGCTCGCGATCAGCTGGATCGACAACATCGTGCGCCCGCTCGTGATCAGCAACGCGACGAGCATCCCGTTCCTCCTCGTGTTGTTCGGCGTGCTCGGTGGCGTCGTGGCGTTCGGCCTCGTCGGTCTCTTTGTCGGCCCCGTGATCCTCGCTGTGCTGATGGCGGTGTGGCGGGAGTGGATGGCGGAGAAGGCCGCGGGCGCGTGAGCGCAGTCGCCCTCGCCGCGCGCTACGCGTCGAGGAACGGCAGCAACTCCCGCCCCCACTCCCCCGGATCACGGGCGAGCGTGCGGAACGGCCTGTGCGGCAGTGCCTTCGAGGCTGCAAGTCCGCAGGCGTGCATCGGATCCCATTCAGCAGCCGCAAGCAGCGTCGCAACCTTCACAGTACGCAAACGGGTCTTCACCGGATACGAGAAGTGCGCGCGGTACGCACGACGCCACAGGTCGGGTGCGCGAAAGATCTCGAGCACGTGCCGTTGCACCCTCGCCGGATCGACAGGGGGCGCAACCCGGAGAATTCCCTCGCGCGTCCTCGCGTACCAGGGCCAGAAGAGGCCCTGATCGCGGATGAACTGCCACGCCTGCAGCAGATGGCCGCCGTGCCCGTCGACGCGGATCTCCGGTGCGTAGTGCTGCCGCAGCCCGGTCTGCAACGCCTTGTCGAAGTACATCGGCCCCACGAGCACCAGGCGATGCACGCGCCTCGGGGTGAGATGCGCGAGTTCGAGGCCCACGAGGCCGCCGCCCCGGACGCCGACGATGTCGCATGCGCGGATACCGAGCGCGTCGAGTGCGCTGCGCAGCGCTTTCGCGTACACCGCCACGGTGAGCGGGCCGCGCGGCAGCGTGTTGTCCGACTCGCCGTGCCCGGGCAGGTCGATCGCGAGCACAGGCCGATGGCCGATGAAAGAGGACGCAAGGGTCGCCACCGTGTCCGAGGAGCCCGCCGCATCGTGCACGACGACAATGTGCCGCCCCGCGGCCTCGTCGTTGCGCTGGATGCGTAACTGTCCGCCCGGCACGTCGAGCATCTGCTGCCACAGCCGCCCCGGGATCGGACGCGTGGCGGTGAGCTTCGGCGCTGCACTCGCCGGTGCGCGGCGCAGGTGTGCGAATGCGAGGTCGAGCGTTTCGGCGGGCGTGGCGCACTCGCGTATCGCGACCTCGGGCGATGGATCGTGCGCACGCGCGAGATAGCGCGAGGTCGGGTCGGTGCGTGAGGCCGTAACGAGGGCCGGCACCGTGATTTTCCGCAGCGCCTCGAGGCTCGACATCGTGAACGCCGCGCGATAGGCGACGCGATAGTGATCGCCGGAGCGCAGGAAATCGACGAGCCCGGCCTGCAACGACTCAGGTGGCGGCAGGTTGAGTTCGAGGCGATCGGCGGCTTCCTTGCGGTACCAGGGGAAGAAGATCACCTGCTCGCGCATGCGGCTCCACAGCCACGCCAGGTGCGCACCGTCCCAGCTCGGCACGAAGGGCGGCAGATACTCCGCGACCAGTTCTGCGCGTTCCTCCGGGGTCGGAATCACATAGCCATTGGCGACGACAGCGTGCACGCGCTCCGGGTAGCGCGCCGCAATCGCGGCAGCCAGCATCGCGCCAGTGTGAAAGCCGTAGAACGCCGCCTTGGCGACGCCAATGGCCTCCAGGAACTCGACTGCGGCTTGCGCGAAGTCTTCCATTCCGGCGTGCGTGACGCCGAGCGGGTCGGAGAGGCCATAGCCTGGCGTGTCGGGTGCGATGCAGGTGAAGTGGCGCTGCCAGCGCTGCATCGTCGCGATCATGTCACGCGATGACAGTGGCGATTGGTGCAGCAGTATGAGGACAGGTCCTTTGCCGGTACGGCGGTAATGCACTTGCCTTGTGCCCCATCGACCTTCCCGGATCGTCGCGAAATGGCGGGTGATGCGTGTCGAGGACATGGGCGCTCCGTCCGAACCTGCAAGGGTTATCGTATGCTGGGCGCCGTTCGATGGCTGTCTGTACCTTCATCCGACCGCCCTCGGGTTCATCGGCCCTGTTCGGGATTGCGGTGATCGGCGGACCCGCGCTCGTTGCGCGAGCTCGCCCGTTTTCCCAGGCCGGATCGGGACTGGAAGGGCTGGCTGTATATCCGTACAGCCATGGCACGGGCCTGCCGCTCGACACTTCCCGTTTCCAGCCACTGCGTGCCGCAGGTCCACAGCTCGCGTTGGCGCTGTGGCTACCGGGCATCGCTGTTCACGGGAACCCGAGCGCGTCCGCAGGGTCTCAAAGCAGTATCGACCCCGTGGCATACTCCGGGTGCGCATGATGTCCAGGGCCGCAATACCAATCGCTCTCGCGGGGCTGCTGAGCCTCGCCGGATGCATGCAGGCGCGAATCGAGGAATCGCGCGAATTGCCGACCCACATTGCAGACGATGAAGGCGTCGTCGTCCTCGCCAAGCCGCAGGTGGAGGGCGTTGGAACCGAAGACGGCTTCATGGACTGCGTCGGTGACAATCTCGCCGAAGGCAAGCGCGGGCTGCGTGTCCTCGGTAACGACGCCTTCGTTGATGCGATGTTCCCGTGGTTCGAGCCGGGCACGGCGCCCGCGCGAGCGGAGGCCGTGACAACACTGCTGTCGCAGCCAGGCGTCAGCGAGCGCATCGCCGCAAGTGGCGTGCGCTACATCGTCTGGCTCGACGGCGCCACTCGTCGCACCGATGGCGGCGGCAGCCTCGCCTGCGGCGCCGCGCCCGGCGCGGCAGGCTGCATCGGTTTTGGCTGGTGGGAAAAGGAAGCCGACTACGAGGCCACGATCTGGGATCTGCAACAGGCGAAATCCGCCGGTTCGGTCGGCACCAACGTGACCGGCACGTCGGCGATCGTCGGTGCAGTGGTGCCGTTGCCGTTCATTGCGCGTGTCCAGGGCACGGCCTGCAATCGCCTTGCCGGACAGCTGCGCCGTTTCTTCACCGGCGAAGACCTCGATTCGAAGGGCGCAGCGCCTGCCGATCACACGAGGTAATCCATGCGTACTCTGCACGTTTGCTGGATTGCGGGACTGATCGCGGCGTTGCTCGCCGCGGGCTGCGCGACACAATCGGGTGGCGGTGGCGGCGGCGGCGGCGGAATGCCGTCCGATCCTTCATCCTCCGATTCCACCGGTTCGTCGTCGGGCGGCTCAGCGGGCATGCCCTCCACCAGTGCCGATCCGGCCACAGGCGGGTCCGCGCCGGGCACGACTTCGACAGGCTCGCCACAGGGCGGGTCGACGCCGCAGGGTGGGTCGGCGCCACCGGGCGGTGAGGGCGCGGAGCAAGGGACGGCAGGCGAGGGCGCCGAGGTCCCGACGGGTACGGCACAGACGCCCGAAGAACGGCGCTCGGCGGTTGATCGTCGCCTCGATGAATCAATGGGTACGTTTGATGAGCGCGTTCGCAAGGAGCAGGAGGCGATTGCCAAGGAGCGCGATAGCCGGGCAGGCAGTGGCACCGGCGCTGATACGACATCCGACGACAGTCAAACGTCTGCCAATGGCGAAGAATCGACCGCCGCGAGCGGCAGTACCGCAGCCAGTGGACGGCCGGGCGATCTCAAGTCGGATCGCGCGGGCTCGTCCAGGACGGGCGAGGGCAGCGAGAAGGGTGCTGACGGCCCCGCGCGCACGAGCGCGGGTACCGGCGGGACTGGCAAGGGCGCCGTCGAGCGTGCCGACGGCAGTGACGATGACATCGTTGCGCGCCGGTTGCGTCGCGCCGCGGAGCAGGAAACCGATCCGGAGCTGAAGGAGAAGCTCTGGAAGGAGTACGAGGAATACAAGAGGAGCGTGCGAGGCGGATGAGCAGGTCGATGCGCGCAAACCAGGCCTTCTTTCGCGCGGCGCTGCTTGCGCCGCTCGTGGTGGCACTCGTCTCCTGCGTCACGAGCGAGACGCTGCCGCTGCCGAAGGTGAACCCGATCCAGGCGACGACGCAGATTCCCGAAGCGGAGTTGCTGGATGTCGGCGTGCACGTCTTCGACACCAATATTCCGGCGTCGATCAAGGATGACGAGGAGGCGCTGGCGAAGAAGCGCATCTTCCCCGAGGTGCGCAGCGCCGAAGCGGGCTACATGCCCGGCCTGCTGCGCGCGACACTCGAGTCGTCGGGACAATGGGGCGCCGTGCGCGTGGTGCCTGAAAAGGCCATCGTCGACGTGACCGTCGATGGCACGATCCTCAGCTCGACAGGCGCGCGGCTCGTGCTGCGGATCAACGTGGCCGATTCCATGGGCAGGGTCTGGATCAAGGACAAGG
>Ga0073902_10002178_pt1 | contig 10362 bp, 8 predicted proteins | sample KloWWTmeKNB19Kit_FD_66667 | JGI IMG/M metagenome (GOLD analysis project Ga0073902, IMG submission 66667) | Active sludge microbial communities from Klosterneuburg, Austria, studying microevolution and ecology of nitrifiers - Klosterneuburg... | ecosystem: Engineered > WWTP > Aerobic digester >...
ATTCCTTTGCATAAAGATTTAATTTTGCAGGATAAACATTTTTGCGAACAAGCGATGGATATTCATTATCTTGAAAAGCATTTATTGAAGCAATTAGAGCCGCAAAGCGAAAAAGTTTAAATAAAAAACCTCTTATGATTCATAAGAGGTTTTTTTTAATTCATCACTTTATTTACGGCAAAACACGGCGTAAAGCAAAACACTTTTCACCCTTTTCAGTTGCACAGAAATTAATGCTATGGTCATTTTCCCATTTCACAAAATATTGAGAAACCTCACCTGTTTGGTCTTGGTTTGACCCAGAACAATCCTTTTGATTATTGTCATATTTAATTTGTAAAAGTAATACTGGCAAACGCTCTTTGTGATCTTCTGAGGGCTGATAATCGTATAAACCATACGACCATTCATCACCACTTTTAATCACGACTTCATTCTTTCCACGAAAATTATAATATTCAACGCACTGATTATTGGCAAATTGCATTCCCCACAAACCCATGATTTCAGGTCGTGTAGAAAAGCTAATGTCAGTGTTTGCTTTTGCTATTTGCTGTGCCTTAATTGCTTTTGCATCTGGAACCGTTTCAGCCATCGTCCATGTCGAACAAGCGAATAATAATCCAATAATATAAATATTTTTCATAGATTTAATAAGGTCATAATCTAAACATTGCAGTGGCTTAACTTAGCATATTTTTTCACAAAAGCATGCCTCTATAACCATTTCAACACAATATTTTTATTCGACAATTTTTTACTTTTAGGCTTAAATTTTTCAGGTATTCTGATTAAGAATTCCTATCTAATTACAAAAACCTAACTTTGAGATAAGAACCATGAAATTTTCTGACTATGTTCAATATGATGGTTTAGGACTCGCTCAGCTAGTTCAAAAAAAAGAGGTACATCCTTCCGAATTATTAAGCGTTGCACTTGAACGAGCTCACCAAGTCAATCCAAAATTAAATGCAATTATTATCCCAATGTATGAACAAGCTCAACAACGCAGTACACAAGCGTTGACAGGTGCATTTGCTGGAGTTCCCTTCTTGGTTAAGGACTTTTTCCAAGAATATCAGGGGGTTCACACGTCACAAGGTGGAAATGCACTCAAAAAAATTCATTATCTTCCTGAATGTAATGCTGAAATTGTGAATCGTTGGGAAAAAACGGGCATTGTTACATTTGGTCGAACCAATATTCCTGAATATGGCATTAAAGCTATCACTGAACCCACGGCGTGGGGTGCATGTCATAATCCGTGGAATTTAAAACATAATAGTGGCGGTTCATCGGGAGGTTCTGCTTCCGCAGTTGCAGCAGGTTTGGTTCCTATGGCGGGTGCAAGTGATGGTGGTGGCTCTATCCGCATACCTGCTTCTTATTGTGGCTTATTCGGTTTAAAACCAAGTCGAGGTCGTACACCGTGGGGGCCTAATTTCAACGAGTCTATGCATGGTGCATCGATGCAACATGTGTTAACTAAAAGTGTCCGAGACAGTGCTGCTATGCTTGATGCTGTGCAAGGCGCAGATCGAGCATCGTTATTTAGGATTGAAACACCGCAGCAGAAATATTTAGAACTCATTCAACAGCCACCGAAAAAATTACGCATCGCCTTTAATACTCAATCACCAATTGGTACTAAAGTGTCGCAAGATGCACTTGATGCTGTTCATCACACAGTCCAACTTTTAGCATCTTTGGGACACATTGTGATTGAAGACCGTCCACATATTGATGGTTTAGCAATGGCAAAGGACTTTATAACGGTTTGGTTTGGTCAATTTGCATATACCTATGCACAAATCAAGCAAATGTCTGCCAGTATTACCGATGATGATTTCGAATTAGACTCTTTAGCTTCAGCAGCTTTTGGCGCAAAAATTTCCGCAACGGACTATATCCATACTCTAAATAATTGGGGAACATATAGTACACAAATGAATATTTTCTTTGAAAAATATGATCTGTATTTAACACCAAGTACTGCATCGGTCGCACCTAAAAATGGTGAAATTTCGACTCCATCTTGGCAAAAAGCAATCGTTAAAAGTATGTTAAAAATCGGTAAAGCGCATTATCTAGCACAAGGTAAATTGGTTGATAAAATAGTTAGAGATAATTTGAAATGGGTGCCATTTACCCAACTCGCCAATATCACAGGTTTACCCGCAATGTCTGTTCCGTTGTATTGGAACAAACAAGGTTTGCCATTAGGCAGTCAATTTATTGCACCTTTTGGGCATGAAGATCGCTTATTACAACTCGCTGCGCAATTGGAATATGCTCAGCCGTGGATGCCACAACATAAAAAAATTCGAATTTAATCCAATTTTGACACTGCCGTTTCCACTTGATTCGGCAACCACATCACAAAAAATAAACCGAATAGCACCACGGCACTGGCATATAAGAAAATCATTGCACCTGAAAGTATTTGCCAATAATACCCTGCCAACAAACTGCCTAAAGCCACCCCCAAACCCCACATGGTGCTATATAGGGCTTGCCCTCGCCCCTGTTGTTCCGCTGAGAAATTTTGAAAAATTACTTTCATTGCAATTAAATGAAATAAGCCAAAACTAAAGGCGTGCAAACATTGTGCGAAAAGCTGCCCGATAAAATTAGTATTTAAAATACCGACTAAATACCAACGCAAACTGGTCAATACTACGCAAAGAATCACCAATGTTCGCCATGAAAAACGTGTAAAAAACAGTTTTTGTGCCACCGCAAACATCACAATTTCAGCAAGTACACCTGTCGCCCACAACATGCCAATTTGCGTAGTACTAAACCCAATTTCTTTTAAAAAATTACTATAGAAGCTATAAAACGGCGCTTGTGAGAACAACAGAATAAATTCAATTATAAAGAATGCTGCAACAGCAGGTCTTTTTAAAACAGGAAGTAAAGAGTCTAATTTCTTTTGTGAACTTGGCGCATGCTTAGGTTCATGAATACTAAATGACCATAAAAATGCCAGAAATGAAACGGATAATAATAAAAGCGGGAGCATTGAAATTTGAATAATTTCCAATAATGCACCGATTGCAAATACACCAACAATAAAACCTATTGAGCCCCATTTCCGAACTTTACCATACAGTTCTAGTCTTTTTTCTCCAAGCCAAAATAGCGTTACGCCTTCAAATTGCGCCAAAATCGCATTTTGAAAAAAGCTGAAAATCAACATGAGTAAAGCAATGGATTGAAAATTATTTGGAATAATGAAAATTGCAAACCAAATGCACGCTTCCATGCAAGTGGCAATCCGAACCAACAACATTCGCTTACCCGATTTATCGGCAATCCAGCCCCAAATCAAAGGTGCAAAAAAACGGGTAATAATGGCAATAGAAGATAAAATACCAATTTCTTCATAGTTGAAGCCCTGATCTTGCAAATACAAATTCCAATACGGCATAAACGTACCGACAATTGAATAGTAAAAGAAGTAGAAACCTCCCAAACGAGTTTGAATATTCAGGGATTGCAACAATTCATAAGCCTTATTCAAAAATGTATATCGGACAATAGAGTGATTTATCCAATTCGATTAATATGAATTTTAGCTGATTTAAGAGAATAATTCTCAAGCCTAACAATTCATTACTTGTGGTTGTATAAAGTTCTTGGCATGGTTTATTGAATGCTTAATGATCGGAATTCCCTGCCAATGGCTAGCCCAGCACAAGCAATACGACATAAATTACTCAATACATTTTTTTCAAGACATTCAGTTTGGTTCCTTTGCATTTTTAGTGCGCTCAGCATTACTTGGTTCAAATCTGTTTATACCCCGCAAAGTATTTATTATTTTATCTCCGATACCTTATTGAACGGGCTTTGGCTAGTCACTAGCCTGCTTTCCATAGTTGGTTTGTATGACTTGCTTCAGAAAAAACATGCAATTTTAAGAAATTATCCAATATTGGGACACTTTCGTTTTATTTTTGAAGATGTCCGCCCCGAAATTCGACAGTATTTTATTGAGTCGGATCAGGATGCTTTACCATTTTCAAGAATGCAACGCAGCTTAGTCTATCAGCGCGCCAAAAATCAAAATGCAGAAAAGCCTTTCGGTTCGATCATTGATGTATATCAGCCCAATTACCGCTTTATTGTTCATTCGATCGCACCTAGCCAACCTGCTGATCCAGAATCTTTTCGGGTACTGATTGGGAACGCACAATGTCATCAACCTTATAACGCATCTATTATGAATATTTCAGCGATGAGTTTTGGTAGCCTGAGTGCGAATGCCATTCGCGCTTTAAACAAAGGTGCTCAACTCGGGAATTTCTATCACGATACTGGTGAAGGAAGTTTAAGCCCTTATCATCTTGAAAATGGCGGTGATATTGTGTGGCAAATCGCCAGTGGCTATTTTGGGTGCCGTACTCCTGACGGATTGTTTGACCCTGATAAATTTGCCGTACAAGCAAAGAACCCCGCAATTAAAATGATTGAGCTGAAACTTTCACAAGGTGCTAAGCCAGGGCATGGCGGCATTTTACCTAAAGATAAAATTACAGAAGAAATTGCACGTATACGTGGTGTGTCTCGAGATCATGACTGTATTTCACCTTCGCAGCATCCCAGTTTTAATACTCCGATTGAAATGATGTATTTCATTCAAAAATTGAGGAATTTGTCGGGCGGCAAGCCAGTAGGTTTTAAATTATGTATCGGGCAACCTTGGCAATTCATGAGTATTGTCAAAGCAATGCTCATCACTGGAATTGTTCCTGACTTCGTGGTTGTTGATGGCTCTGAAGGTGGAACGGGTGCTGCCCCAATTGAATTTTGCGATTACATCGGCACACCCTTAAGAGAAGGTTTACGTTTTGTGCATAACACTTTGGTTGGTGCAGGCTTAAGAGCTCAAGTTAAAATTGGAGCGAGTGGAAAGATTATAAGTGCATTTGATATTGCCAGCACCTTTGCCCTTGGCGCAGATTGGGTTAATTCGGCACGCGGTTTTATGTTCGCAGTCGGATGTATACAGGCGCAAAGTTGTCATACTAACCAATGTCCTGTAGGTGTTGCCACCCAAGATAAAGACCGACAAAAAGCCATTGATATACCAAGTAAATCCGAGCGTGTTTTCCATTTTCATAAAAATACACTTCGCGCGCTCTCTGAAATGATTGCTGCTGCAGGTTTAAGTCATCCTTCAGACATAAAAGCGCATCATTTGGCGCAGCGATTGAACGATCGTGAGATTAAAAATTATGCTCAGATTCATTTTTTCCTTAAAGAAAATGAATTGCTACAAGATGATTTAAATGATGATGACAACTTTTATTATCGTATGTGGAAATTAGCAGATGCAAACACCTTTTAAATTGCCAAAATAAAACCACGAATTCGTGGTTTTCCTTGCAAATTTTGCTTTAAAGGCATGAATGTGATCACATCACTAAGTCGTCAATAATAATAATTTTTCGGCTTAGCATGTAAAAATGCAGGAATCAAACCAGTAAGCGCAGCGCGAATATCTTCACGTTCATTAATCAATTGATGCGAACCTTCCTCAAGCATCAATAAAGTCTGCAATCTAAATTTACGGCGAATGTACTCAATGTTGTAACGCCAATCGACCGTTTGATCTAGCGCGCCTTGCACTAACCAAACTGGAATTCGACAAGCAGGACGCTGTTCCATTTCCAGCATCCATTTAGACATTGCCAGAATCCAATCCATGCCCATCATACGTGGTTGTAATGGATCTTTTAAACGCACAAAACGCAAAAATTCAGGATTATGATTATTACGGCGGAAATGTCGAGGCACTTGAGTCTTAATACGGCGGATAATGCCTAAACCAACTGAATTATGCCACCATGCAGATTTCGCAGGTCGAATTAGTGGTGATAACAGTAAAACACGATCAACTATTGGGTCTTCACGACGTTCGGCAAATTCAAGTAAATGATGCATCCAAATCGCACCACCCGTACTTTGTCCAATGCCTAACCATGGTTTAGGCAATTGTGATGCACCACGTACCGCATCATAAACAGCATGTAAAACCTGTTGATAATGCTCAAAATTTTGAATACTTGCAGGCGAGCCATTACTTAAACCATGACCCGGCAAGTCATAGGTAATCACACTAAAGCCTTGTTCGAGAATTTCTTTAATAATGGGCTGATAAATACCGCTATGTTCCAGATAGCCATGTAATAGGCAAATCGTACCCTTAATTTTTTCTTCTTTAGGCTGAAAAACTTGTACATGCAAACGGAACAAGTCTGTTTCCACAAAACCTTGCCAATGTTCGCATTCCAATAAATTTAAAGCATAAAGTTTACGATATGCCACTAGAGCATTGTTAGGCTCAATCTGTTGCGATAAATCCAATGCATCCAACACATGAGGTGTGGTATCTCGATTCGGTATAGGTAAATCAAGCTGTTTTAAAATTGTAGGATTCAAAAACGGAATCGTAGACATTAGGGAATCTCTCGGCAGTCACTTGAACCAAGCCACATATCACGAATGGTGGCGAGCATTTCATAATTGGCACGACGACTATGATCGTAGTTTTGTTGGCTTGGTCGCCATTTCGTTAATGTGGTTGGCATTGGTGCAATTACAGGCACAGTTTCTATCCCATTTAGAGCAAACAAACGGCGTGTCCGTGGCATGTGGTATTCATCTGTTATTAGCATGATGGTTGGCGCACCACCTTTTTTCTGTAATAACAAAGAACTAAATCTCGAGTTTTCACAGGTATTCATGCTTTTATTTTCAAGTAACTTGGCTTCAATGCCTCGCTCTTGTAACCATGCTTGCATATACGGTGCTTCAACGCCACTCAGGACAATTGGTAATTTATGTTGTTTCTCGACTTCTAGGGTTTTTTCTAAACGCAGACGCGTGTAATTATTCACCACAATATCTTTGCCATTTGCGCCGAGCGTCAATCCACCGCCTAATACGACAATTGCATAAGGTTGTGACTTCGCAGTATTTTGAGCTGCATGATTTTTATTTTGAACGAGTTCCGGCAAATCTTTGTTTGGCGGCTCCTGTTCTGCGACTTCACTAGCAGCCTGTACAGGATACGACTCCAAGAAAGCTAAATACTTTTCCATTAACGCCTGATTATCTGGTGTATTCCACTTTAAAAATTCGTTTGGAGAGCTTGCCGCAACATCAGAAGCAGTTTGATCCTGTTCAGGTTGTTCCTTGATTTCATTTAGCTTAGTCTTATTCACATCCTCAGCTTCATCCTGATGTTCTTGCTCTTGTTGGATGAGTTTCAACAAAATTTGATAACGTGCTTGAATTAATTTTGCATCCTCTGATTGTTCAGACTGTAAAGGCTTTTCGATTAATTTGAGATAAGCCTGCCGTGCAATCCAAACTTTTGAACCTGGTTCTAAATTTTCATGTTCACTTAATGCAGCAGGTTTCTGACTACGTGCGGCAACTTCATTCACATCGACAGGTACAAAATGATTCAGACCTTTGACTGCTAGCTGTGAGTAAAAAGGTGAGTATAAAAAAAGTACAAAACAGCCCATTAGTACGAAAAGTATGGTAACTACTCTCACTAAACTGACCATCCAATGTACTTTTGTCATGCTGCTCCTCATCCTGAGTGCGACTGGATTAAACCTAGTGCACTATATAGCACAGGTTCAGGCTCCAAAAGAATATTAAACTTTTGTTTTACATCATTTTGTACAGCTTGATAGGTGCTTTTGACATCGGCTAAAGACGCTTCTGCATAATTCACAAGTACCAAAGCCTGCTTATCAAACATGCCGACAGAGCCTAATTGCTTGCCTTTCCAACCTGTTTGGTCAATTAACCACCCTGCTGCAACTTTTACCTGATGATTCGGCTGCGGATAATGCGGTATGTTCGGAAATTGCTGCACAACACTTTCAAATTCGCTCACACCGAGCAACGGATTTTTAAAGAAACTTCCAACATTAGGAAATGTTTTAGGGTCAGGCAATTTGCTTTGGCGAATATGGATGACTTGGTTTTGCAAATTTTCAGCAGTGAGATCTTCACCAACGGCTTGTTTTAAATCACCGTAATTCAGTTTTAAATCGGCTTGTTTGAGCAACTTAAACGTCACACTCACAATGATGTAACGATTCGGTTGATCTTTAAAAATACTATGACGATAAGCAAAATGACAATCTTTGTTTAATATCGAAGTAAACTGCTTTACTTGGCAGTCATACACTTGTACGGATTGAATAAATTCACCAACCTCAACACCATAAGCACCAATATTTTGTACTGGAGATGCCCCAACTAAACCAGGAATTAACGCAAGATTTTGCAAACCGAACCAATGTTGCTGCGTGCTATAAAGCACAAAATCATGCCAGTTTTGACCTGCCCCAACTTGAACGGTGATGGTTTGATCATCTTCTTCAAGAACTTCAAAACCTTGAATATTTAAATGCAACACCAATGCTTGAATCTGCTCAGGCAATAACACATTACTGCCACCAGATAAAACTAGAACATTAAGCTGCTGCTGTTGTGCAAATTGCAAAGCATTAACGACATCTTCCGCAGAATTAATTTGTACATAATGTGACGCCACAGCATTCAAATTTAAGGTGTTTAGTGTTTTAAGTTGAACATGTTGCTGTATTTGCATCTTGAATAATCCTATCGCGCGGCGTTGTGCAATTGCATTTGAAAAAGTTTGACCCATGCTTGACTACTTGATTCGCATTGATCTAGCACCCGATCAAAACCTGCTGCACCACCATAATAAGGATCAGGGACGGATTTTTGTGTAAATTCCGAATCATGCTCACTCATCAAAGCAATTTTAGCTCGAATTTGATTTATACCGAATTGACAAACAGCGGACGACATCAATTTTTCAATGTCATCAAAGTTTTCATAATCCATTGCTAAGATCAGATCAAAATCTCTAAAATCTTCTACAACTAATTGTCTAGCCCGCAAGGTCGATAAATCATAGCCACGATTAAATGCATGCTTTTGACTGCGCAAATCGGGAGCTTTGTTCGGGTGATAATTGCTTGTTCCCGCAGAATCGACCTGTACATTAAGACCATGCGCATCACAATAATGTCTAAGGATGGCTTCGGCAGTCGGCGAACGGCAAATGTTTCCTAAACAGACACATAACACCTTATACGGCGTTTGAGCTGGCATAGATCACCTCAAAGCTACACTTTTTACAAACTCTTATGGTAATTTATTTGAGTGATGAAACCTATAGCCGCTCTATATAAAAATGTTGTATTTATTGGGATTTATAGATGCATTCGTGAATCATTCATGTAATTTATCGCTCAACGATTAGCTAACAAATCACAAGGATAGGTGTATGAATCCATTTCAATTTCAGACCGTTCCCAACATCATTGCTGGGTTGGGCTCTATCCAAGAACTTAAAAACATTATCGAGCAACAGCACTATCATAAGGCGTTGCTAGTCACCGATGCTGGACTGATTCAACATCAGCTACATGTGCCAATTTTAGAGATTTTAAAACAGGCCAAATTGAATGTAATTATTTATTCAGATATCCAAGCCGACCCACCTGAACATATCGTATTAGAGGCGGTCGATTTTGCCAAACAAGAAAAGATTGAACTGATTATTGGTTTTGGTGGCGGCAGCTCGATGGATGTGGCGAAAATTATTGCCTTACTTGCACATCCTAAACAACAGCAAAAATTGAGTGAAATTTACGGAATAAATCATGCCAAAGCCCCCCGTTTACCGCTTATTTTGATTCCGACAACTGCGGGCACAGGTTCAGAAGTCACGCCTATTTCGATTGTTACTACAGGCGCGACCACCAAAATGGGCGTGGTTTCACCTGTCCTTTATGCCGATGTTGCCATTGTCGATGCCACTTTTACACAAAACCTCCCGCATCACATTACGGCAGCAACAGGTATCGATGCGATGGTACACGCCATTGAAGCCTATACCTCAAATATGAAAAAGAACTTTTATGCCGACATGTTGGCAAAGAATGCATTGGTTCTACTCAATCAGAATTTAACTAAGGTACTGAATAATGGTGCAGACTTAGAAGCACGGCAGAACATGTTAATTGGGTCGTTATTGGCAGGACAAGCCTTTGCCAATGCACCTGTGGGTGCTGTACATGCTTTGGCTTATCCTTTGGGAGGTCATTTTCATTTGTCGCATGGACATAGCAATGCCCTTGTTTTGGTCGAAGTATTGAAATTTAATGTACCCAAAGCCAAACAATACTATGCTGAGTTAATGCAACTGCTTGACCCGCGTAGTACAGGTTGTGTCGATGGGCTTTGTGATTTATTTATTGACCATATGCAAAATCATTTGCAGCAAAGCGGTTT
>Ga0073902_10002180_pt1 | contig 10359 bp, 27 predicted proteins | sample KloWWTmeKNB19Kit_FD_66667 | JGI IMG/M metagenome (GOLD analysis project Ga0073902, IMG submission 66667) | Active sludge microbial communities from Klosterneuburg, Austria, studying microevolution and ecology of nitrifiers - Klosterneuburg... | ecosystem: Engineered > WWTP > Aerobic digester >...
GAAAATTATTATTGGTTTTCTGATCTTCAAAATATTCTTCAAGTGATTTTGAAGTATAATTTTCATTTCGAGATGAAATGAAATGAGTCAAAGCGCTATAATAGTTAATTACTTGAGACCAAGGTTTGAATCTTTGTTTTAATACTTGATTCTGCACATCTTCAGGTAATGATGCTAGTTGAATAATCAAAACCGATCTTGCGGGATAAGTAACGAGTTCAAATTCAATATTTTGTAGTTTTGGCATAAATTTATTTCTGAATTTTTCTTGCTCGAACTTTACACTCAACTTCAATTACAGCTCGATGAAATAAATTTGCAATTTCTCTGATTGAAAAACCTTGTTCTACATAATCTCTTGCAATATCTTCTAATGTCATTATAGCCGCGCGTTCAATTTTAAGTCCGTACTGAGTATGATCTTGATTTTTATCGTAACAACATTTGTCTTTGATTTCTTCAGTCATTTATTGGTTCTCCTTTAAGAAATACAATTTCTGAAACTTGTTCTCCGAATAATGACGCTTCTGTTTCAACAGAAGCACAATTTTCAAATCCATCGCTAAGTTCCCATGCGGTTCCATGATTAATTTGAAATTCCTTTTCTACAGATTCTATGAAAGAACCAGTAGAATCTTTACCTAAGATCGAAGCTCCAAGCAAACAACATCCGCTGTTATGGGAATCTAATTTCCAAAATTTTAAAAGATTATCATCGGAACCCCATCGATCTACACCAAATCCTGATCTCGGATCAACTATTTCCCAAGTTTTCATTGCTTCAATTAATAACTTGCCAAAACTTTTATGTTTTGTTAATGGTTCTAATTTTTCTTTTTGGTCTTGTGTTAACATAATTCTATTTACTTTTAAATTCAATATATCGATCGGGTCTGAGATTCAGAACTCCTAAATCAATTTGACGCCAAACTTCTCGTAGCATTACATCACGAGAAACGATAACTTTTTTACTTACTAGTAAAAACAAACCGTCGCTAGAAAGTGGGAATTTATTTTCTTTAATTGATTCGAATATTGCTTCTGTGATTGTCATTTGTCATCCCTTTGGTTTCAGGACAAGATAATTGTACTAATGCTTCGCTGTTTCCGCAGTTAGGATCATTTAAAATACCATGAGTAATGCCATTTTTTAAAAGCATTTCAGAATATCCAGTAACCAGTTCTTTTTTCGATACCAAAAATAAAATTTTTTGTTTTTTACTTTCGGCTACTTTGATTATTTGAATCATTAAGGATGAGTTACCAAACCTACGCGGCAGGCGAAAGACTTGTATTTTTTCTTCGGTCATTAGTTTAGCTCAGCTCTATTCGAACAAAATTTCCAGCCAGATTTTTTCAAATTCTCGGCAATGTTTCTGATTGCATATTCAGTTTCATAAAAGATTTTAGCCCATCCATACTCGTCATCAAAAATTAATATCCCATTATTAAGTTTCAATGTTTCCTCATTTTCCATTTTTTCAACTTCAGATAGAAAAATATACTCGTCGACTGACTTCCATTTTAGAATTTTTAGATTATCGAGTTGTTTAGTAAGTGCTGTTGCTAGAATTGAAGGCTTCATTTTAATTTTTACGGTTCCAAATCAATAATTCATTTTGACGCTTGAACAATTCTGAGTCTTCTAGAGAATTTTTTGGTTTAATCGAATCGCCAAAAATCCCGAGGCCAAAGCCAACCGCGAGACAATCTCCAAGAAAAAGAGCAATTAAGAAAACAATTATTGCAAAAAATATCGCCATTATGATTATAACTCGTTAACAACATTCGCCACATTCAGCCAATAACCGAAATCTAACCACACTTCGTCAAAACTATTTGATAATTCAAAATCTTTTACAAATTTTTGAAAATTATCTGACTGGTGACGCATATAATCTAAGTCATTATTTTCATAATCAATGGGCGTAAGCTTATCAATTAATGAAGTTGCTTTATATAAAATACGAAACTCTTCTTCATCATCATAAATAATATGAGGGTTATGAAGTTCAGTTGATACAAAATCAAATAAAGAATAACCATGAATTTGTGTTGATTCAAGATCATACTTTCTTGAAATGTCAGAAAAATCAATTACTTTATAATCAGATTTGATTTGTTTTACTTGCATTACTTATCCTGAATTTCTGGTGTTAACATAACTACTTACTTTCCGCGCTGAGCTAAAAATTCACCGAACTTTGACTTGTAATTGAAAACGATTGTTCCTTTAACAATAGCTTTCAACAAAACCTCGTCAGTTGGAGTTAACGATGATTCTAAATATTTTCGAATTTCAGAATCAAGAATACGAGCATCGTTGTTCAAACACGTTTCAAGTTGAAATTGATTTAAAATCATGTCTACAAACTCTTTATCAAGAGAATGAGTAAGTAATTTATTAATTTCTACCTTAAACTTATTAATTTCTTCGATTGAAAACATTTATTCCTCTTTTCCAAACACAATATCAGAAACAGTTTTTCCAAACAACCAAGCTTCGGATTCGTTATTAGTTTTAGTACTATCGAATCCATAAATAACTTGCCATATTTCTTCTCTTGTCACATTACACATTCGGGCTGCTGTTTCAGTAAATGATTCCGAAGCATTTTGACCGATAATTGCTGCTCCGACTAGACAGCAACAATTTTCATAAGGACTCAATCTCCAATTAGCAAACCAAGTTTCCCCATCAAATCTATCTGCCCCAAATGACTCTATTCCTGGTTTGACAGTTTCCCAAGTTTCGATTGCCTGGATTAAAAGTTTTCCGTATTTTTCGTGATGGGTTAGCGGTTCGAGTTTTGATTTTTGGTCTTGTGTTAACATTAGAAATTTATACTTTGATGTAATACTGACAACAGTTTCGTCGAAGTCATAAAATTAGAATTATACATTTGAATGATCTAAAACTCCACATACTCCTTGATTGAAGGCGATATGATTTTCAGATTCCGGTAAATAAGGATTCAAATTATAATTTGCTTTTCGTTTACCTTCTCGATATGCGTCATTTGATTCGATTGAAAGTTTCTGAAAGTCAGGTAATGATTGACAATATTTCTTCATCGACATTCTTTTTTCTTTTAACTTTTCAAAGAGAATCTTATCATCATTGGAATAGACATGATCCCATCGATAAAATGTACGATAAACGTAACATAAACTAATTGTTTTATAATCGATTTGAAAATTAACTAACGCAATCTTAGCATAGTCTCCTAATACAAATCTTTTACCTTTTGTGTTGCCAGTAAAATATAAAATTTTTAGTTTAACTAAACTATTCAAAATAGCTGAAAGTTGTCGTGTAGTAAAACTTGTATCAATTGCTTTTTTGATTTCTAATGTAGTAAATCCCCGACCAGAAGGCCCTAAATTATTGGTTAGAAATTTTTGAATTTGAGCTTGTAGTAAAACTGGTAGCATTAATCACCATTCGATTACTAGGACTTTTTCGTGAGTCAAACTTGATACCTCTAAATCTTCTTTTAAGTTATTTTGACTATCAATATAACCAATTCCGACTCCAGCCAAATGTTCAAAATCTGAACCAGGATTATCTTTTGCGTCTAAAAAATAATGAGGCACGCCTACTTTCATATTTTTATCAAATTTTGCAAGTTCTCGCATTAATTCATCAACAGTCATAATTATTTTCCTTCGGTCTTAAAATTCAAATTCCAAAACAAATCATCCAAAATTTCACTTGGAATCATATGTTTTACTTTATCTAAATTTCCAGTTTCAATCGCATTTCGAATTTGTGTTGACGAATCATTAAAATTCGAATGAATAAACTTTACATTTGTTTTTCCCCATTCAGTCGAATCAGAAATGACACTATCACTTCGATCGAATACCGCGAAACTTCTATTTTTCATCCAGATATTTGGGGAAGATGCTAAGTATCTAATCGCCGTATCAGCGCCCATTACATAAACGATTTCTTTATCATATTTCAACATCAATCGTTCATGCATTAAATCGAACATTGGATTCGAATAAAGCAAAACACCATGACCTAATTTATTAATTAGTCGAATTCGTTCTTTTAGATTTTTCCAATTAGGAACACCTTTGCCAAAAGTGTTCATTGAAATTGAAAATACTCTTTTGTAATTAGGATGAAGTTTACTTGATTCACTCATCAAATTTAAATGAGCATTGGTAATCGGATTGAAGCTACCTTTGTAAACAATCAACCCGTCTTTTGCAGAACGAAGTAAATCTTCTAAACGAAGAATTTGACCATCTAAAATGTATGCGAATCCGTTATCCGATCTACTCAAATATCCGAAAGTTTCTTCAAATAGAGGATTCATATTCGAATCCCAAACACCATCGATTTCATTTTCTCCAATGACGGAATTTCTTTCTAGTAGAGACAAACATGTTTCAGTGATTAGTTTAATGTTATCAGCCCTACCTAAAGGATTGTGTTCCGAGACATGATAATACTTCACATCATTCTTATACTTTAACCCAACATATCCATGAGTGGACTTGTCATTAAAGTCACCGATTTGAAACGATGACACGAATACTGTATTAATTCTCGAATCTTCTTTTTGAAGATAATGAACTTTTGCAGAATTCATTATTGTATTGACAGCTTTTAGCGAAACAATTCGACCTTCAATTCCAAAAAGTTTTCTAGAATAAACATCATTGTAAGGATTTTCTGCACAAAATATAGTGTTACTTGCACCTGGTACTTCGCATAGTTTAGATGAAACAGGATTGCCTAGACCCATTTCGATGAAAATGCCGAATGTGTCAGAAGCGTGAATTTTTTGAATTTGAGTTGTCATGGTTTAGATTTATGCCAGTTTTTTTTCAGAAAAAGATATGATAGGAAATATATAATCATTCCTGCTGTAAATAGTTCCAGCCACCAGATTCCGAATTGACCATAACTGTATTCAGTAAGAGGAGATACCTCTAAAATTCTTAAAACAAAAGCGATGCACCAGACATAGCCAGCAAGTTTAAGGATCAGGGAAACGATTGAAATAATTAGAAAATAAAATGTCATGATTTACCCTTCGAAAGTACAGTTATGTTCTAATTAAAATTAGAGAAACATTTTTCAAATCCATATTTAATTTAATCAGATATAATTCTAGTTCTAGATTATATTCGGCAACAAAATCTTCCAAAGAACCTTCAAAACTATTGGATTCGAATTCTTTAGTTTGTTCTTTGTAATAAGAAATTAATTTCTTTTCTGTCAGAGAAGTTTCCCATTTTTCATGCTCATAAAAAGGAGTTAACTCTGAACTCCATTCAATGAAACAATTTGTGTTAAAATTTTCAAATTTAGATACGATTTTCTGGATTTTTTCAGGAAAATCGTAAAAATCTACAATCAGTACTTTGCCGTAAAATGTCATGTTAACCTTCAATTAACTGACGAATATATTCTTCGTCATATTGCATTTCGTCTTCAATTTCACTTACGAATGCTGAAAGAAAATTCGAAAGTAATTTCGCTCCTTTTCTTTCAGAATCAATAGCATGTGCTTTAATTAATCTAATTGTAGCGCTTCGCTCGTCTAAGTCTGTCCTATTTTGAAATTCCATTTTAATAAATTACCAATACTTTTTGAGTTGGACGGATATGAGGGAAAATGCAAACTAATTGCATTTTATCATCAGCAAATTCTTCATCAAACAGTAATTCGCAAAACTCGGTACCCCATGAATCAGACTTGCTCGATCCGATTAGCATATCGGGATCATATTGTTGAAGTTTCTCGATTGCGTCTCTAACTGTTTTTATTATCATGATCAACCACAAGTACACCACATACCAGTAGGATCACATTTTTGTACACATTCTGGTTCAGGATCGGGTTTTGGATCTTGAGGAGGATTAGATGGCGGATAAATATAACAAAATATAGTTCCGTCATGATTTGTATTGCACCGAATTGATTTCAATCTTACCGAATCTTGAGGATCGCACGCAGTGAGACAAAAAATAGTAGAAACGATATAAATTAGTTTTTTCATTGTAGTACTTCCTTATTCAACTCATACAAAATTTTGAGTTTTACCTTTTGAGTTTTTGTAAAACTCTTCACTGGCCCTGCCGCCATTTGACGCGTAAACGCTCAAAAACAGTGTTTCCTTGCACTTTCGCAACTCACACGTCCTAGTCTGCGCTGTTTTGAAAAACCTCACTAGGAGGCGCCTAGGAAGTCTGACGATGCTCGATTTCGCTCATGATCGATCATCTTTTGATTCCAAAAGTTTTGTAGCTTCTTTCAATTTAGAGAATAACTCTAACTCTATCGGTTTTAACGTTTCAACATTCGAATTCAAAATTGTAAAAAAATCCTGAACATGATATGCCGCCATTTCAGGAGCAGAAAATAATAGTGAGCTTGATATACTTTTCAGACTCTCGTTAAGGTGTAACGAAAGATTTTTTTCAATCATCCAAGGAATAATTTCCGTTTGAATTTTTTTAGAATAATCTGATAATGACATTTTATTTACTTTCTTTAATTACTAATGTCCAAACAAAATCTTACGAAGTTCGGTAACAGTTTCATTAGATTCTCGTCCATCAAATCCAAAAATGTAAGAATCTAACTCTGCGGGCTCGACTTTAAAATAATGAAGAGCATCCTCATATGGCGCAATTAGTCTCGGTTTATCTATAAGGGCTGCTCCGATTAAACAGCATTCTCCTTCAAAAGATTCCCATTCTCCAACACTTCCCCATACTCCGTAATTATGTTGACGAGGATTGACTTTTCCAGAAAGCCATTTTTGAAAAGCTGATTCAATGATCGCTTTTAATTTGTCATCTTTACAAGATGTGATTAAATCTTGAATTTTAACTTTTTGAGTTTCGGTAATCATTTTTTTAATCTTTCCGCAAACACATGAATAATCTGATGAGGAAAGCCCATTGTCATTGTACCTTCTAAAGCTTGACCAAGTAGGTATTTGATTTTAAAATCTTCCTCGTTCATTTCCCAATGCTCCCGAGATTCATTTTTTCGAATACAATTCATTCCCGCTTGAACTTGAAAAAATTCACATTTTTTCATTACTTGAATTCGTTGTTCAGTAGAAAGCAAAGCGTGAGCAAAGCTCACTTTTTCAAGTTCGCAAAACCAATCTAGTAACTCAATCAATGATGTTACATTTTCTAATTTTGCGAAATAAATATTCAAAATACGGCGATCGTTTTCTTCCTTTATTTCTTTTTGTTTTAGCCGTTCGGGCGTCCAATAAGCATCGCTTCGCTCTTTAACTTTAGCAAGGAAATTATTTACTAAGTCATTGCTATTAGTTTCAGGAGTAGCGATCAATTGAATTCCATTAAATTCAAATTCTACCCAATCATTATTGGCAATTGCCAAATCGACTGCTTCTTGACAAGCTTCATTGATATATGTACCCGCAAAAAATTCTTTTTTAATTGTCATAATCAACCTTTCAGAAATTCTGCTTCGACTTTGTCTTTAAACTTATAAAGAATCCATCTCATTCCTTGAGTTTTTCCAGTACTCCAAATTTTTCTTTCATTTTTTAATGAAGCGAGAACTTTTCGCAGAACTTTACTGTTGCCGCCAACTTTTTCTTTAATCTCATTGCTCAGTAGACCAAGTTTGTGAGTTTTGATATCAATCTCTGATATAACATTCATCACTTTTTCTTTGTAATCATCTTCATCTTCTACTTCCTCATCTACTACGGCTGTAATCTGTTTTAGTTTAATTACATCTCCGACTTTCAGATTAAGAAAGAAAGCAAGTTGATTTTTAGCTTCAAGTTCAGATAAAAATTCCTTAAAAGTTTTATCTCTTGCATTTTTTAAAGCATCTGAAATAATTAATTCGATTTGTGGTTTTTGTAAAGCTTCTAGAAGACTCATTGTTACACCTCTACGAATAAAATATCATACAATTCTTCGATGACAGGATCGATTGAATCGACTTTGACAGTAAATTGTTCACCATCGAACAAATTAATGATTCTTCCTAAAACAGAATAAGATACTCCAAATTTATCACAAAAATCATTCTTCAGGCAAGAAGGAATTTCGTCATTAGTATATTCTTTGAAATTAAAAGACGACTTTTCACCGATCATTGCCGAAGTGACTATACATGACTTTCCATTATAAGAGATATATTTAAGATCTCCGTCGAGATTTACTCCAAAAATATTTCTAATTGGTGAAGTATCTTTAGACCATTGCTCAGCAGCTTTAGTCAAAATATTTTTTAACGGTTTATGCGTACATTTTTCAATCAGTTGATTGATTTTGATTTTTTGAGTATCTGTCAACATCCGAAGATTACCTTTCGAATTTTGGAAACGTATTCGCTAATTTCGGTATTCCGATCAATTGGCACATCATCGAAAGCAGAACTGATTTCTTCCCTTGTACTATATTCGATATCTGAATAATAAGTCATTCCTTCATCCGCAGATCTGTCAATCAAAGATGCCCCAATCAAACAGCAAGATTTATTGCTTCGAATTTGCCATTTTCCGTCAGCAACAAAAACTCCTAAATGATCTTGAATTGGTTTCACTTCATCAGATATAAATCTTGGCAACGCTTTCCGCAAGATGTCTTTGAGAATTGGAATCTCACAATCATTCATTAATTCAGTCAATTGGTCTTTTTGGTCTTGTGTCAACATGATTTATTTTCCAAGTACGATATTGGCTACGGCTTTTCCAAAATTATAACAATCATCTAAAGATCGTTCTAATGAATACTGTTTATAGTTATTTTCAAAACCATTTTCAAAACCATCGCTGATGGTCCAAATTTCTGGCATATATAACTCAAAGTCAATCGATGCTGTTCTCGCCCAATTTAGAACAGGTTCGCCTATTGCTGCTCCAACCAGACAACATTCTCTATTAGAATTAAAATAATCACCTCGTTTTGGAGTTGCGGCTTCCCATGTGTTAATTGCGCAGATTAACAATTCTCCATATTTTGGATGATTAGTTAGCGGCTCTAAATCTTTTTGATCTTGAGTTAGCATGATTATTTTTGTCAAATTGTTGCGTTCAGCACTAAAACACTATCGGCTTCATTAAAATCATCATCGTCTTCTTCTGAAATCATGTATCCATCTTCAACATTCATTAATGCCGCAGTATCATTAAAATCAAAAATATCACCTTCCTTTCCTGTTTCTACCAAAACCATTTTATCTCCGGGATATTTGCTAAGCAGATTAATTAACTCTGTTACAGTCATTTTTGATTTCCTCTGATTATTTCGGGTAACATTTCAGTGATTGATCAGAATCAGGTAGTTACCTTCAGGCAATGCTTCCTGATTAATCAACTGCTTAATAAAATCTTCTTCATCGGAAAACTTAAGCACGGGTTTATTAGTTCGCATACAATTCATGTGTAAACTGAAATGTACATCTTCATCCCACCATTTACATAGCAGTGAAAGATTTTCCAATGTAAGACCTAGATCTGAAAGATGAGTTTTAACCAGGCCCCATAGTTCCAGTTCTCTTAGAACTTTAAAGGTCATTTCTGGCGGATTTGTCATTGTAGATTTTGTTGATTCTGATGATGTCATTTGTTTATTCCTCTAGCTCAAAAAGTTGTCACCCATTAATGAATCTTTAGTTCTCGTAGAAAATGTTACAAAAAATCCTTTTAGTACTGCATATACTAAAACTAAAAAGTCAATTGCACACATAATTTCAAATAGCAATGTCATTCTATCTCCTTAGAACTCAAGTTTTAAAACTTGAGTTTATTCATCAAGCTTGTTTTTCCAACAAGTATCGTTTTCCTCGTTTCGAACCTTCGCATTTTACAATCCATCCATTCATTCCACCAGGCATTCCTAGTGATGCCATCGTTTTAAGAATGATTATGCGATCACATTTCAGAATTTTTTCTAATTCTGTTATTGTACAGCCATTGATTACTCCGTCTTTGATATTTTGAACTCGTCCTAAATTAGAAGGACTGATTAGTTCAGCCAAACATTCATCGATTGTAGTAATCGATTTAATTCCAAGAATGTCGCTGAAAGTAATATCGATCACAGCATTTCGATCGGGACCGTCTGCTAATCTCAGAATATCCTGAACTACTGCAACTATTGAAGTATCAAGATTGTTTCTTAGTCCATGTAAAAGTGATTCTCTGAATAAATTCAATTGTAAATCTCCTCTAGTATTGCGTCAGCCACCTGAATAACTACGTTGAATGCTTCATCTAACGAAACACCAAATTTTTCATTCAGTAAAATAATCTGAGCTTCGATTTTTTCTAAAGCTATATTATTACCAAAACCTTGATTGGCACCATACTCAGAATATTTTAACCAAGTAT
>Ga0073902_10002188_pt1 | contig 10345 bp, 8 predicted proteins | sample KloWWTmeKNB19Kit_FD_66667 | JGI IMG/M metagenome (GOLD analysis project Ga0073902, IMG submission 66667) | Active sludge microbial communities from Klosterneuburg, Austria, studying microevolution and ecology of nitrifiers - Klosterneuburg... | ecosystem: Engineered > WWTP > Aerobic digester >...
CGACGGCGGCTTCGCCTACGACACCACGCTCGGCGACCTCGAGGTCACGCACTTCTACCCGGACACCGCGGAAGACCGCTGGACCCAGGCGGCACTGACGGTCGAGGGCAAGATCGGCAACTTCGACCTGGTCTACGCCTTCGCCAACCTCAACCGCGACGTCGAGTCCGAAACCGACTACAACGACTACACGTTCTGGTACGACACCCTGTACGGCTACGGTGCCTACCTGGTGGACGACAACGGTGACCTCATCGCCGGCTCGCAGTACGTCCAGGGTCGCGACGTCTATCGCAAGCGCAGCCACGAATTGCGCCTGAGTTCGCCGGCCGACGAGCGCTTCCGCTACACCGTGGGGCTGTTCTACCAGACCAGCTTCCACGACATCCAGCAGCGCTACAAGATCGACGACCTCGCCAGCGACCTCTCGGTCACCGGCTGGCCGGACACCATCTGGCTGACCAAGCAGGAGCGCGACGACGACGACAAGGCGATCTTCGCCGATGCCTCCTACGACTTCAGCGAGGCATGGACCCTGAGCGCGGGCATCCGCTTCTTCGAGTCCGACAATGCGCTCAAGGGCTTCTTCGGCTACAGCGATGGCTATAGCCCCACGGGGTCCGGCGAGGCCTCCTGCATCGACGAGACCGACTTCAATGGCGCACCCTGCCTGAGCTTCGACAAGGAAACCAACGACGACGACCACATCGGCCGGGTGAACCTGCAGTACCGGCCCACCGACAACGCGATGCTCTATGCGACTTGGTCCGAGGGCTACCGCCCGGGCGGCATCAACCGCCGCGGCACGCTGCCGCCGTACCTGCCCGACTTCCTCACCAACTACGAGCTGGGCTGGAAGACCTCCTGGGCCGACAACACCGTGGTGTTCAATGGCGCCGTGTTCCAGGCCGATTGGGACGACTTCCAGTTCTCGATCCTCGGGCCCAATGGACTCACCGAGTTGCGCAACGCCAACCAGGCGCGGATTCGCGGCGTCGAAGCCGACGTCAGCTGGGCGGTGACCTACAACTTCACGCTCACGGGCGCCATGGCGTACTACGACGCCGAACTGACCGAGAACTACTGCGGTGAAACCGAGGACGATGGCACGCCCGTCACCGATTGCGGGCCGGAGGAGTTGCAGGCACCCAGCGGACAACAGCTGCCCATCACCCCCGAGTTCAAGGGCAACCTGATCGGGCGCTACAACTTCGACATGGGATCACTGCAGTCCTACGTCCAGGGCGCCCTGGTCTACGAGGCGGAGCGCACGTCCGACCTGCGGACGCTCGAACGCGACATCCTCGGCGACTTGCCTTCGTACACGACCTTCGATGCCTCGTTCGGCTTCGGCAAGGACAACTGGACGGTGGACCTGTTCCTCAACAATGCCTTCGACGAGCGCGGGCAGGTCAGTCGCTTCGCACAGTGCCGCGAACCGGTCTGCGGCGAGCAGGTCTACGTGGTGCCGATCCGGCCGCGCATGTTCGGTGTGCGCTGGACGCAGACCTTCTAGCGGCGCGAACCTCACGCAACCGTTGCAAGCGAACGGCCCTTCGGGGCCGTTCGCCTTCAGGAACCCGCGATCGTTCGCATGCCCGCGCAGGCCGTCTCGCTGCAGGAGCGGCTTCAGCCGCGACCCGGGCACTGGTCGCGGCTAAAGCCGCTCCTGCAACGGGATCCTGGATCTGGCGGGCGAAGCGACGTGCTCAGGACGGGCGTTCGATCGCGAGCGCGACGCCCTGGCCCACGCCCACGCACATGGCGAGCAGCGCGCGGCGCAGGCCGCTGCGTTCCAATTCCCGGGTCGCGGTCAGCGCCAGGCGCGCGCCGCTGGCCCCCAGCGGATGACCCAGCGCGATCGCGCCACCATTCGGGTTCACGTGCGCAGCATCGTCGGGCAGGCCCAGCGCACGCGTCACCGCCAGCACCTGCGCGGCGAAGGCCTCGTTGATCTCGATCCGCCCGAAGTCGTCGAGGTGCAGGCCGAGGCGTGCAAGCAGCCGCGTGGTGGCAGCCACCGGACCGATCCCCATGATGCGCGGCGCGACGCCGGCGCTGGCCGTGCCCAGCACGCGCGCCAGTGGTTCGAGACTCCAGCGCGCCAGCGCAGCGTCGGAGGCGAGCAGCAAGGCGCAGGCGCCATCGTTGATGCCCGAGGCGTTGCCGGCCGTGATGGTGGTGCCGGGACCCAGCAGCGGCGGCAGCGCGGCCAGCCTGGCGAGCGTGGTGTCGGCGCGGGGTTGCTCGTCGGCATTGGCCTCGGGCTGGCCCGGCACCGGCGGCATCGCCATCAACTCGGCCGCGAAGGCGCCGTCGGCCCGGGCCTGTTGCGTGCGCCGCTGCGAGCGCAGGGCATAGGCGTCCTGGTCGGCGCGCGCGATCGAAAGCTCGCGCGCGAGGTTCTCCGCGGTCTGGGTCATCGAATCGACGCCGTGCGCGGCGCGCATCCGCGGGTTGACGAAGCGCCAGCCCATGGTGGTGTCCTCGAGCCGCTGTTCGCGCCCGAAGGCTGACTCGGCCTTGCCCATGACGTAGGGCGCGCGCGACATGCTCTCGACCCCGCCCGCGAGCACCAGATCGGCGTCGCCCGCGACGATCGCGCGCGCGGCCAGGCCCACGGCATCGAGGCCCGAGGCGCACAGCCGGTTGACGGTCAGCGCCGGGACCGTCTCCGGCAATCCGGCGAGCAGCGCGGCCATGCGCGCGACGTTGCGGTTGTCCTCGCCGGCCTGGTTGGCGCAACCCAGCAGCACCTCGTCCAGCGCGGCCCAGTCCAGCGCCGGGTGGCGCGCCATGAGCGCGCTGATCGGCAGCGCGGCGAGGTCGTCGGCGCGGATCGCGGACAGCGCGCCGCGATGGCGCCCGAAGGGCGTGCGCAGGCCATCGACGATCCAGGCGTTGCGGCCGCTCACGGGCGCACCGCCGGCAACCAGGTCGAGGGCGTGTCGCGCTCGATCGCGGCGGCGGTTTCGCGCAGCGCCGGCAGGAACTCGCGCAGCGCGCGCGCCACCGCGCCGGGCTCGTACCGCATGCCGATGTTGAGCGCCGCGGCGACCCGGCCCTCGCGGTTGCGCAGCGGCACCGCCAGCGAGCACAGGCCCAGTTCCAGCTCCTGCTCGACCACGGCATGGCCCTGCGCGCGGACCTCGGCGATGAGCCGGCGCAGCTTGCGCGGCTCGACCACGGTGTGGCGGGTGTGGCGGACCGGCGCCAGGCCCTCGAACCAGGCGTCGAGCTCGGGCTCGGACAGGCCGGCCAGCAGCACCCGCCCCATCGAGGAGGAGAACGCGGGCAGGCGCGCGCCGACGCCCAGCGCCACCATCATCAGCTTGCGCACCGGCACCCGCGCCACGTACACGATCGACTGGCTGTCGAGCACTGCCATGGAGCAGCTCTCGTGCACGCGCTGCGAAAGCGCCTCCAGGCGCGGTTGCACCAGTTCGGTCAGCGCCACCGAATCGAGGTAGCTGAAGCCGAGTTCCAGTACCCGCGGGGTCAGCGACACGTCGCGCTCGACCAGGCGCACGTAGCCCAGGTGCTGCAGGGTGAGCGCGAGGCGCCGCACCGCGGCGCGCGAGAGCCCGGCGCGGGCGGAGATCTCGGCCAGGGTCATCGCCGGATGTTCGCGGTCGAAGGTGCGCAGCACGGCGAGGCCGCGCGCCAGCGACTGCACGTAGTCGCGGCTGCGTTCGAAGCGTCGGGCAGGGGCGAGGGCTCGGCTGCTGGGCATGGCGTGCGGCCGCCGGCGCGGCGATTGACGCGGAGGTTACGAGTTCCTAGCATTGTACGCAATGCGGACACGCGTGCGGTAATCGCACACCCGCGTGATCCCCGGAGGGCCGCGCGTGATCCCCGAGCGCCAGGTCGTGCTGCACAGCTGGTGCGTCCAGGCCGAGTGGGACGCGCCCGCCGTGGTCGGCGGCGCCGGCGCGCGATTGCACCTGGCCGATGGCCGCGAGGTGCTGGACTTCAGCAGCCTCGCCGAGTGCTGCAACCTCGGACACCAGCACCCGAAGCTGGTGGCGGCGATCCGCGCGCAGGCGCAGCAGCTGTGCTTCGTCACCAGCAGCTGGGGCGCCGCACCGCGCGCCGAGCTGGCGCAGCGCCTGCTCGAGTTGTCGGGCTTCGAGGGCGGGCGGGTGTTCTTCACCGTGGGCGGCGCCGACGCCAACGAGCAGGCGGTCAAGATCGCGCGCCTCGCCGCGCGCAAGCCGCGCGGCCTGGTCATCGCCCGCGACCGTTCGTACCACGGCGCCACCCACCTGGCGATGGCGCTCTCGGGAGATTCCCGCACCCAGGCACAGGTCGACGCGCACGCCCTCGGCGTGCGCCACGTGCCGCCGCCCTACGCCTATCGCTGCCCCTTCGGCAGCCGCAACGAATCGGAGTGCGGCGTGCGCGCCGCGGCGGCGGTCCGCGACTGCATCGACGCGGTAGGCGCCGAGGCCGTGGCGGCGGTGCTGATGGAGCCCAACGCCGGCACCAACGGCATCGTGGCGCCACCCAACTACTGGCAGGAGCTGCGCTGGCATGCCGCGGAGCAGGGCGTCTACCTCATCGCCGACGAGGTCATGAGCGGCTTCGGCCGCTGCGGCGAGTGGTTTGCGTGGCAGCGCCACGGCGAGGCCGGGCGTCCGGACCTCATGACCCTGGCCAAGGGCCTGACCGGCGCGTCGGTACCGCTGGGCGCGGTGGTGGTCTCGGCCGAGGTCGCCGCGCGCATCGAGCACGAGATGCTGCAGACCGGGCTCACCTACTGCGGTCATCCGCTGGCCTGCGCGGCCGGCCTCGCCGCGATCGAGGCCTACCGCAGCGAGAACCTGATCGCGCGCTCGCGCACGCTGGGGGCATCGATGTACACCGAGCTGCGCGCGCTGGCGCAGCGCCATGCCGTGATCGGCGAGGTGCGCGGCGGCGACGGCCTGTTCGCCGTGCTGGAGCTGGTGCGCGACCGCGCCACGCGCGAGCCGCTCGCGCCGTGGCCGCAGCAGGCGCCGGCGCTGCGCGCGCTGCTGGCCGATGCCCTGGCGCAGGGCGTTTCCTACGCTGCCCGCGGCAACCTGCTGCTGCTGGCGCCGCCGCTGGTGATCGGCGAGCAGGACCTGGCCGATGCGCTGGCGCTGCTCGACACCCTGCTGGCGCGTCATTTTCCCGATCCTCATCCCGGGTGAAGCCATGTCGTTCCGCCTGACCTACGCCTCGATGTACAACCCGCCCTCGGAACTGCACGAACGCTTCGAGGCGGCATTGGCCTCCGTGCGCGCCGGCCTCGGCCAGCGCCACGCGCTGCACATCGACGGCGTGGACCGCCACGCCGAGGCCGAGGTCGAGCGCCACAGTCCGATCGATGCCGCGCTCGCGCTCGGTCGCTTCCCACTGGCCAGCGCCGCCGACGTCGACGAGGCGATGCGCGCCGCGCAGGCGGCCTACCCGGCTTGGCGCGAGACCCCGGCCGCCGAGCGCGCGCGCCTGGTGCGCCGGGTCGGCGAGATCATGGAACAGCGCGTATACGAGCTCGCGGCCGCCTTGAGCCTGGAAGTGGGCAAGAACCGCATGGAGGCGCTGGGCGAAGCCCAGGAGACGGTCGAGTTCTACACCGGCTACGCCGACGAGTTCGAGCGCAACCAGGGCTACGACCGCCCGCTGCCCGACGATCCGCTCGAAGGCGCGGTCTCGCACAACCGCAGCGTGATGCGGCCCCACGGCGTGTGGGCGGTGATCGCGCCCTTCAACTTCCCGCTCGCGCTCGCGGGCGGGCCAGCCGCGGCGGCGATGGTCACCGGCAACACCGTGGTGCTCAAGGGCGCGAGCGACACGCCGTGGGCCGGGCGCCTGCTGGCCGACTGCGTGCGCGACGCCGGGCTGCCCCCGGGCGTTTTCAATTACCTTTCGGGTTCCGGCGCGCAGGCCGGCGAGGCGCTGGTCGCGCATCGCCAGGTCGCCGGCATCACCTTCACCGGCTCGGTCGCGGTCGGCATGCGCCTGGTGCGGCAGATGGCTTCGGGCGCGTACCCGCGTCCCTGCATCGCGGAAATGGGCGGCAAGAATCCCTGCATCGTCACCGAGCATGCCGACCTCGATCGCGCCGCGGCCGGCATCCTGCGCTCGGCCTACGGCATGGGCGGGCAGAAGTGCTCGGCGCTGTCGCGGCTCTACGTGCATGAGCGCGTCGCCGACGCCCTGATCGTCAAGCTCAAGCAGCAGATGGCCGCGGTCCGGATCGGCGACCCCACGAAGCGCGAGCACTGGCTCGGGCCGGTGGTCAACCGCCATGCCTACGAGCAGTACGCGCGTTACGTCGATGCGCTGCGCGGCAACGGCGCCGATGTCATCGCGGGCGGAAGACAGTTGCGCGAGGACGGTCTCGAGCGCGGCTGGTACGTCGAGCCGGTGCTGGCCGAAGCGCCACTCGAGCATCCGCTGTGGAAGCAGGAGATGTTCCTGCCGATCCTGACCCTGCATCGCTATCGCGAGCGTGACACCGCGATGCGGCTCGCCAACGACTCCGACATGGGCCTCACCGCCGGCGTGTTCGGCTCCGACGAGGACGTGCGCTGGTTCCAGCGCCACATCGAGGCCGGCGTGACCTACGCCAACCGCCAGTTCGGCGCCACCACCGGCGCGTGGCCGGGCTACCAGCCCTTCGGTGGCTGGAAGGGCTCGGGTTCCAGCGGCAAGGCGATCGCCTCGTTCTACTACCTGCCGCAGTACCTGCGCGAGCAGTCGCGCACGGTGGTCGAGTAGACCCATGGCGCTGCTCACGCTGGCCGAGGCGATGCGGCGCCACGTGCCTGACGGTGCGTGCGTGGCGCTGGAGGGCTTCACCCACCTGATTCCCTTTGCCGCCGGCCACGAGTTGATCCGCCAGGGGCGACGCGAACTGCACCTGGTGCGCATGACGCCGGATCTCATCTATGACCAGATGATCGGCATGGGCTGCGCGCGCAAGCTCACGTTCTCGTGGGGCGGCAATCCGGGCGTGGGCTCGCTGCACCGGCTGCGCGACGCGGTCGAGCACGGCTGGCCCGGGCCGCTGGAACTCGACGAGCACAGCCACGCCGGCATGGCCGCGGCCTATTGCGCGGGCGCGGCGCGCCTGCCCTTCGGCGTGCTGCGCGGCTACCTCGGCACCGACCTGCCCGGGGTCAATCCGGCAATCCGCAGCGTGACCTGTCCCTACACCGGCGAGGCCCTGGCCACCGTCCCGGCGATCAATCCTGACGTCACCATCCTGCACGCGCAGCGCGCCGACCGGCGCGGCAACGTGGCGCTGCACGGCATCGTCGGCGCGGCGCGCGAGGCGGCGCTTGCCGCGCGCACGCTGGTGGTCACGGTCGAGGAGCTCGTCGATGAGCTGCCGCCGGCCATGAACGGCATCGTGCTGCCGCACTGGGTGGTCAGCGCGGTCGTGCATTGCCCCGGCGGCGCCTACCCCTCCTACGCCCAGGGCCACTACGCGCGCGACAATGCCTTCTACCAGCGCTGGGACGCCATCGCGCGCGAACGCGGCGCCTTCAGCGCATGGATGCAACGGCACGTGATGGGTAGTCCAGACCACCGCGCCTTCCTCGCCAGCCTGCGCGCCGCCGCATGAGCGACCACACGCGCGACGAGATGATGACCATCGCCGCGGCGCGCATGCTGTGGGACCGTTGCGTGTGCTTCGTCGGCATCGGCCTGCCAGCGCGGCCTGCAACCTCGCGCGCCTGACCCACGCGCCGGAGATCGTGCTGATCTACGAGTCCGGCACCATCGGCACGCGGCCCGAGGTGCTGCCCCTGTCGATCGGCGATGGCGAACTGGCCGACACCGCGGCCTGCGTGGTGCCGCTGCCGGAAGTGTTCAGCCATTACCTGCAGGCCGGGCGCGTCGACGTCGGCTTCCTGGGTGCCGCGCAGATCGACCGCCACGGCAACCTCAACAGCACCGTGATCGGGCCCTACGACCGGCCCTCCACGCGCCTGCCGGGCGCCGGCGGTGCGCCGGAGATCGCGAGCCATGCGCGCCAGACCTTCGTGGCGATGAAGGCCACGCCGCGCAGCTTCGTCGAGCGGCTGGCGTTCCGCACCAGCGCCGGTTTCCTGGGCGGACACGGCGAGCGCGCGGCCAGCGGCGTGCGCGGCGGCGGGCCGCGCGCGGTGATCACGGACTTCGGGATCCTGGCGCCGGCCGCGGGATCCGAGGAGCTGGCGCTGGCGGCGCTCTACGCCGACGCCAGCGTCGAGGAAGCGCGCGCTGCGGTCGGCTGGCCGCTTGCCGTCACCGCGCAACTCGAACGCATCGCGCCACCCACGCCCCTCGAACTCGACACCCTGCGCGCGCTGCACGCCCGCACTGCGATGGCGCACCAACGCCCGGTGGAGCTGCCGCTGTGAGCGCCTTCGGGATTGCCCCGGCCGCCAGTCCAAGTGAGAGGCGTCATTCCCGCGAAAGCGGGAATCCATCTTGCTCCTCGCGAAAACCCGCGCTAATGGCGTCATCCCGGCGCACGCCGGGACCCAGTAGCGTTGCCGTGAGGTACCCCGCGACACTCGGCCTTGCACCACTGGATCCCCGCCCGCGCCGGGAAGACGCCAAGGGTAGGCGAGGCTTGCAACGTCAACATGGATTCCCGCTTGCGCGGGAATGACGTCACTGGAGAGGATCGGGCGCTTGGCGTTCGATCGGGCGATTACCCGGAACCGTAGCGAGACTCCGCCATGCAGACCCCCCACATCCGCACCGAACTGCCCGGCCCCAAGGCCCGCGCCCTGATCGCGCGCGACGCCGCCGTGATCTCGCCTTCGTATCCGCGCGAGTACCCCTTCGCGATGTCGCATGGGCGCGGCACCGAGGTCTGGGACGTGGATGGCAACCGCTTCCTCGACTTCGCGGCCGGTATTGCGGTCTGTGCAACAGGGCACTCGCACCCGCAGGTGGTGGCGGCGGTAAAGGACGCCGCCGAGCAATTCCTGCACATCTCCAGCGACTACTGGCACGAGCGCATGGTGCGGCTGGGCGAGCGCCTGGGCGAGGTCGCGCCCTTCGGCGAAGCGGCGATGACCTTCATCTGCCAGTCCGGCACCGAGGCGGTGGAGGGCGCGCTCAAGCTCGCGCGCTACGTCAGCGGGCGGCCGCGCTTCCTCGGTTTCATCGGCGGATTCCACGGCCGCACGATGGGCTCGCTCAGCTTCACCTCGAGCAAATACACCCAGCAGAAGGGTTTCTTCCCGACCATGCCGGGCGTCACCCACGTGCCGTACCCGAACCCGTTGCGCCCGCTCCTCGCCGGCGCCGACCAGGGCCGCGCGGTGCTCGACTACATCGAGCACGTGCTGTTCCAGGGCCCGGTCCCCGCGAGCGAAGTCGCGGCGGTGCTGGTCGAGCCGATCCAGGGCGAGGGCGGTTACCTGGTGCCGCCCGAGGGATTCCTCGCCGGCCTGCGCGCGCTGTGCGACCGGCACGGGATCCTGCTGATCTTCGACGAAGTGCAAAGCGGCATCGGCCGCACCGGCCGCATGTTCGCCAGCGAGCACTGGGGCGTGGTGCCCGACATCATCTCGCTGGCCAAGGGGCTGGGCTCGGGCCTGCCGATCGGCGCGGTCGTGGCCAGGCGCGCGTTGATGCAACGCTGGTCGCGCGGCGCGCATGGCAACACCTATGGCGGCAACCCGGTGACCTGCGCCGCCGCCATCGCGACGCTCGACCTGGTCGAGCACGAGTACGCCGCCAACGCGGCGGCGATGGGCGAGTACTTCATCGGCCGCCTGCGCGATCTGGCCGCGCGCCACGACTGCATCGCCGAGGTGCGCGGTCGCGGCCTCATGATCGGCATGGAGCTGGTCGAGGATCGCCGCACGATGGCGCCGGCGCGCGAACTGGTCGAGGCGCTGACTACGCGCGCCTTCCACAACGGCCTGCTGCTGCTGTCCTGCGGCCGCAGCACCATCCGCTTCATGCCGCCGTTGTGCGTCACCCGCGCCGAGATCGACGAGGCCTTCGCGATCCTCTCGGCCAGCCTCGACGAGGCCGTGGCCGCGACCCGCCCCGGCGCCGTCCCCGCGTGACGCGGCGCGAGGATCCGGGCGCACCGTGGACCACTCCCCTCTCCCCCCGGGAGAGGGGTAGGGGTGAGGGTTCGCTCATGCCGAATCGTGACGCACTGGCCCGTCCCCTCATCCGGCGCGATTCGCCGATCCGCCCGGTCGCGCCGCCCCTGCAGGGCGCGGGCCCGGTCTGCGCCGTACCACGGGCTATCATCGTCTGCTGCGGCGCGTTCGCCGCGCATCCATTTCACCGGGACCCGCCTCCATGAACCCATCCCGCGCGGCCGAAGCCCCCGGCACGCCGCTGGACCAGGCGC
>Ga0073902_10002189_pt1 | contig 10345 bp, 9 predicted proteins | sample KloWWTmeKNB19Kit_FD_66667 | JGI IMG/M metagenome (GOLD analysis project Ga0073902, IMG submission 66667) | Active sludge microbial communities from Klosterneuburg, Austria, studying microevolution and ecology of nitrifiers - Klosterneuburg... | ecosystem: Engineered > WWTP > Aerobic digester >...
GAGTTCTTGCTCAAAAATACAGACGTGAAATTGGTTATCCCTTGTAATGCAGGAAACCACTCTCGTATCACAAAGAAGCAACGACATTCGACTGATGTTGGTAACTCTTTGGAAACGATAATGTACCACCACCTTGCTGAATACTTCAAAGGCAACAAGCGTGTGCGTTTCGTTCTTCAATCGGGTTACCACCTGATACTTCCCATCTTCGACAACTACAGTATTCGTTTTCACCACGGACACAACGTCAAGTATGGCGGAGGAATTGGGGGGCTTTACATTCCAGCGAAGAAAGCAATTTCTCAATGGCAGAAGTCAAGCCCTGTTCAGCTCGACTGCTTCGGACACCTGCACACGATGAAGGTTGATACCGACTTTATTTCAAATGGGTCGGTGATAGGTTACTCACCTTTCGCTGTGGCTATCAAAGCCGACTTTGAAAAACCACAACAAGCGTTCTTCCTTATCGACAGGAAACGTGGACGCACGATTGTTGCACCTATCAGCTTTTCTATATAACCATAAGCCCTGCAAATAGTGGGGCTTTAAGTTTTCCACAGTTGTATTATTTTTTATTTGGTGTATATTTAAAGAGCAGTAAGAATCGACCCTTACTGCAAGCTACAAGGAGTGGCAATATGTGAGGCTCACTTAATTCCCAGTAATGGGAATTTTGTGTTATACTATAAATAGCTAGTGTGGCAATCTAGTCATCTGCGTAATGAAGCAACCTATTAAACATTTTCATACAGAGTAATCTCGCCATAGAAAAAACCCGTACGACCAACGGGTTTTTCTTTTTACCAATTTGACTTTGATTCGTTCCAATGATGAACGCCAGACTCGCTGGCTATAATCATCGCACATTCTATATTCTTGTCTACATCTGACCTTTGCTCTAAAGAGTTATCTTCATCGCAATATGTTTTCCAAGTTGTTCTTGTTATTTGAAAAATACCGAACGCTGTGTATCTTCCGTTTTCATCTGTGTACTTATAGTTAGGTACACTTCTAAATTGACTTTCTGCGTCTGCTATTTTAAGCATTAGCTCTGGGTTCAATCCATACTCACTCGACTTTATTATTATTTTGTCTTCTATGCTCATCTCTATGACGTTGATTAGCTCGTCTTGAGGTGGTGCAATGTATTCTGCTGTACTCGGCGTGCTTGTTATTAAGAAAACTGACAACAACGCTGATGATATTTTGTCCATTTGTTGTCCGTTTATGCTACGAACAAACTCTTAACTGTATTAGCTAACCTTTTTAGCTTTCTCCATTATACCAAGAGAATCGCTTGAAAAGTCAGTTTCACGTGTGGATAACTTTCGTGTCAATACAGGACTCCATTCGCTTTCTATTGTATTGGCTAGTATAAGATTATAGATAGCTTTTAGGGCTTTTTTAAGAGCTTTTATTTCAGTTTTACTGTACTCTGGGAACTTCCAACACCTAACTAAGGTAACGTCTGGATTTAGTGGTTTTATAATTTCGTGAAAAACTAAAAGTCCTATTTCTTCTTTTGAGAATTTTTCCATAAATATATTATAAAGCAAAAAATCCACAATCACTTGTGGATAACCTGCTATATAATTATTTGTTTAGATATTTTGTTACCTCGTTCACTACTAGTCCAACGAAAGCAACTGTCCCGATGTTTACTAGAGTTTTTATATCTAATGCCCACAGGTCGCCTACTTGTAAAAAGTAAGCTCCAACTGCTACTGCTGAAAATCCTCCAGCTCTCCATAGTAATGATTTTATTCTGTTATTAAGTTTTGTTTTTTCTGTTTTTGTCATAATTGTTTTGTTATTTATAATAATGCCACGTTACGTCTTGTGGTAAGCTCGGGTCAACCCCAAGATGTACGAAGGTTTTTCCTACACCCCTACGAGTAATCCCAAACTTAAATGATGCCTCTAAAATTTTGTCTCTTTTTGCACTATCTGTGCAAGCGATGTCTGCTTCGTACCCCCTCAAGTGTCCGCTATTTTTAGACGATAGAGGAAGTTTATCATTTTCTGCTTGTGTTCTCTTACCTGAGTTTATCACAAAGGCGAATCCACAATATTCACGCATATCATCAAGAATCCTTACAAGCTCTGGCTTAAGTCCCTCTATCTCGTTCTGATTAAAGTATTTATAGCCTTGTGTCGGAAGTAGTAGCTGTCTAAACATTGTTATTAGTGGATGTCCCATAAATCCACCTTGTAGTTCTTTCTTGACTTCTGCTAGGTTTCCTACTGCCCAATATTTGTGCGTATTATCCACAATACCCCTTGAACGATAAATAGCGTGTGAAAGTTCGTGTCTGGCAATATTGAACCACTGGTCGCCAGAATACTGAGTTCCATTAAAATTGTATCGTGCATTTTCTCTGCCAAGTATTTGAATTTCGTGTATGCCATAATTGTTTGTTGTGTTCCAGCCTTCAACTTTTTTATCAGACCAATCTTTCTCTGCAACTGTAAATAAAACTGCGTCAAAACCTCTCCTAGCGTTTGGTAGTGAAATGTTTACGTCATACCAAACTTCTTCTATACCCATATACTTTTTACCGTTTGTGTTTGTGTATTCAACCCACGGAATGTTTTTAAAGTCTGTATGTTCTAGGGTTATGTCTAGGTTGATTTCTGGCATCCACCAATCTTTAAGTTCTTGGATTTTTTTATCCCAAGTTTTCCATTTGCAGTTGTTTGCTAATATTAGTATTTTCAAATTACCTTGCTACTTGAAACTTAATGTACTCAAGTGTTGTTTTAATTTCGACTATATCTTTTTGTAATTGTAGAAATGTTGGGTTTTGTTCGTTCTGTGTTCTTTCTAAGTTATTCAATCGATTATCAAAATTAGTCCAGCCGATTATAAGTCCACCTATAAATAATATTATCACCCACCATTCTTTTAGTTTATTAAATGCTTCCATATTAGTAATAGTCGGTTGACGCTATGTCTCCGCTTTCTAAGTTTGATGACGTTAAATTATTACCACTGACAACGTCATAAAAGGTTGTAACACTTCCACCTTCAGACTCACCCATTTTCCAATAACCTGCTATATTGCCATCTATTGATGTCCCTTTAACTCCATTGGGTTTTCCACCATTATAAAGTGTTGTAACATCGCCTGCTGTGAGTGCCTCTGTCCAAATAGCAACATCATCAAGTACTCCTTCGTAATAAACACTAGCATTTCCTCGACCTAGAGTTACTTGGTTTGCTGTTATTGCTGTGTTTGATGTAATCACAACGTGATTCCAAACCCCTGCTGTTGTAACTTTGTTAATCTCTTTGATTGTAAAGTTGTCAAAATCAGCCGTATCTGTTCCTGTCGTCAAAGACAACAATCCTATAACACCACCAGAAGGAACTGCAGGTGTCCAAACATATGCGTTGTGTCCATTTATTACATTATTTGCTATAACTTGTTGATTGGCACCAGCTGTAGTTTGTTCTTTAAGTTGAAACGCTCCTGATGTAAGTACACAGTCAAACTCTATTATATATGTTTTTCCAATTGTTACTCCCGCATTCGCATAAGTTATATATGCAAACTTGTATTGAAGTACACTGGAAAGACTTAAGTCATTTGTTGTATTAAACGAAGCAAAGTTGAGGTTTGTCCATCTTTGAGTTCCTCCGCCACTAAATATTCTTGATTTTTCATCAACTATTGCCTCAGAGCCTAGTGGTGTAACAGATGAGCCATTCACATATGTTGTTTGGTTTGTCATTCCTGCAAAGTATGAGTTTCTTACTATATGAGCTAGATTTGTGCCACCAAAATACATAACAGCTTCATCATCTGTGGCTGGTTTTATCCAGTAGCTTATGGATTTAATTGGCTGAGATAAAGAACCCAGTGTCATAAATTCATTAACACCGTCAAAGGTCGTAGCTTGCCAAGAGTGATTTATAATGTTTGCGTTAATCATATTATGGAAGTCTAAATGTTACCCAAACGTGTAATCCCTTTGTTCCTGTTCCTGAAACGTCTACGTCTACTCGAATAATATCTCCGAGAGCAAGGTCGTCATTTCCCGTATCAATCGCATAAGATGTAGTTGCTGTCTGTGAATCATATTCATTTACGTCTATTGTTATTCGAGTAGAGAGCATATCAGCAAATGTATGTATTGTTGTCGCACCTGATATTTGTCTTCCTCTTGCTATTTGAATTGTTGGTGTTCCTGATGTTGATGGTGTTCTGACAACTGCACCACAAGCAACAAGGTTCATTCCAACCATATCTGGTGTTACTACAAACTCAGCTTTTCCGTCACCTGTTTGTATTAGGTAGTCTTTATGTAAAGTATAAATTCTTTCACTTTTTGTTCCAGCGTAAGAGCCAGCCAGTCCGTCTGGCGATACATATTTAGCGGTTGAAGTTCCTGTGTTTGTTTCGGCTGATGTTGCATCGTCATAATCAGAAGATGCGAGTTTAGCGTCTAGTTGTGTCTGGATTGCTGAAGTTACACCTGAAACATATCCAAGTTCTGTGCTTGTTACAGAAGAAGCTATCAGGTTTTTAGAAGCGTCTAATACTGGAACTCTTGAGGCTGTTGAGTAGTCTAAGTTTACACCCCCGTTATAGAAAGTAGATTTTTGAGCCTCGTCAATTCTTAGGGCTTCTGTGTTTGTAGTTCCGTTAGATGTCATCAATCTTATCTGCCCCCTATTATTTACTGTGCCTGAACGGAAATCTATTGAAGAAGATACAGAGTTTGATGTATTACCAGCAACAAAACGACCCAACAATGTGTCAGATGTTGAAGTATCTCTTATCATTTCAAAAATGTTTGAGTTTGAACCTCGGACAGTTGCTACTGAACCAGAGTATGCACCCACGTTTCCAACACCACCTATACCAAGTGCGTTTGAGGAAAATACTAAGCCAGATGTTCCCTCTATTGTTCCATCACCAGTCCACACACCAACTTGATTATCAACAGGTGTTCCAACTTTTGAAACATCTCCTGAACCACCCGAAACTAAATCAAGAATACCCTGAATGGTATCTTTTTTAAGAGTTGTATCTGTGGCGTCTAGAAATAAGAAGTAGTCAGCAGGGGCAACAGCTGTATCGGTTCGGTTGTCTATTGCTTTTAGATTAAGTGTTAGAGCGGTAGCACCTGTTACTTCACCCGTGTGAGTTGCGTTTGTTTCCTTTGCTGTGTTTAAAGTAATGGCAGAGTCCATTGTTTCTATTTTATCTCTTATTGCGTTTTTGGTTGCTCCGTCTGTATTGGCATTCCAAGAAGTTGCGTTATAAGCTGTGTCTGAGATGGTTGGAATTGTGGGTTTGTTTGTTAAGTCATCGTAGTCGCCAGAGAAAAGTTCATCATTAAATGCTACTTGTCTTGCTCCGTTTGCTGGGTCGTAGGTTGCTTTTGCCATATCTCCACCACCCGAAAGAGTAGCCCAAAAAGGATTAGTTCCGTCTGTTGATAGGAATTTTCCATTCTCACCTGATTGGTCTGGTAGAGATGAGCCACCTCCGCCACCTTCAGCTAGGTTTACGTCTATTCTACTTGCAGAAGCTACTACTGTTCCACCGATAAAGTTAATAGATGGAATACGTCCAAAGTTTTGACCATTGTGGAATATTTCAACACCTGCTGGCACATAGTTTTTAGTTCCAACCGAAGCGACTGTATTTCTAAGGTCTGCTATTTCATTTGAGAAATTGTTTTCTGGTATTTGAGATTTAACAAAGTCTTCAAGACCTTCAATGTCCCCTGTTTCAAGTTTAGTTTTTTTTAATGCCCCTAAGAATTTATCAAAAGATGTTTCAGCTTCTATTTTCTCGTGAATTGCGTCTAGGAAAGATTTATCGTTTATTTTTTCCTCAAGTTCTGAACGTAGGTCTGAGATAAGGCTTACGATTGATTTGTTTATTTCTTGTGTTGTTTTCTTCACTTCTCCACTAGAAGACTCCTGAAGATTTTTTAGTTCTTCTTTGATTTTAGATACTGTTTCAGAAACTTCACTACCAGTTATTGTATCTTTTAATAGGTCTGTTACTTGGTTCAATATGCTTTCTAAATCTTTCTTAGCATTGCCATAGTCTTCTTTTAGGTCGTTTACTTCTTTGGCAACAGAAGCAAGCGACAGCCCCTCTGCTGTTTTCAATGCGTTTAAAAGTTGTAGTAGTTCGTTATTCATATTGACTTTATTTATTGTTAATGATATGGTTTTGGTATGATTATATATTGGTTATTATTGGGTGTATTTATTTGGATATTAGTTGAGGCTTACTCTAAATAATACCTAGTCGGTCTGCTATTGCTGTCGCTCCAAGCCCTCCTAGAATCTTAGCCTTGACTGGGTTCTCTTTTAGCCATTGCTGGATTGCACTTCTAGCTCTTTCTTTTGTTGCTCTTGTTGCTACTGTATCCCTTAGTTTAAATAGACCAGACATTTCCTTCATCGCCGCTTTATATGTAACATCGTCAGTTCTTTCAGATATAAAGTCTTGGACTGCGTTTCTTAACTCTACTTTCATCTTATTTGAAAGCGATGAACTTCCAAAAGCTTTTTCTATCTGTTGGTCAAACCCCTTTCTTGTTTTCCAAAGTGTTTCTAGGTCGTTTTTATCAATACTTTTAATAAAGTTGTTTACGAACTTATCCTTGTTTTTAGAAAGTATCTTGTCGTCAACTGATATGTCTGATATTTCATCAATACTACTTCTTAAGTAGTTTTTAAGTTCACCCTTATTAAATATACCATTATTAGATTTTAGATATTGACCAACATTTGCGTCTTGGCGTGCAATCTCATCTCCGATATTGTTTACAGTCTTTACTGGGTCTTTTGTTATAAGGTTTGAATTTCTTAATGCCACAGCCTTTTCTTGCTCTGACAAAATATACCTAGCTGGCTCTGTTTTTGTCTTTTGTGTTATTTTACCCTGTGCTAGTAATTTTTTATATTGTGTTGGTGTAAGTTCGTTTGCATTAGGTGTTACATTGTCTAGGATTTTTTGCTGTGCTTTTTGTGCCCTTCCCGCAATTCCACCTGATACAGCACCGATTGCACCACCGATAACCGCACCACCAACACCACCAGCAACCGCACCAGTTCCTGCTGATTTTAATATACCCATAGCATCTTTGTCGTCTTGTAGTCCTTGAGATGCACCAGATAATGCACCCACAGCCGTACCACCCATAACACCAGCTTTAGCACCCTGAATAAGACCTTGACCAACTGTTGTTGCACCCACAGCATTACCAGCAACAGCACCCGCAACCTTAGCACCACCAGCCGTTGTCGCCAGTTGGAGGGCATCACCGATAACCTGTTTGTTAGTAAGCTCATTTGGGTTTAATAGTTTTTCTGCACCAGCACCAAACTCTTGTACATCCTCAGTTAGAAGATTTAGTGCGTTTTCAAGTCGTGTAGTATCCCTTCCCTGCTCTCTGGCTGTTTTTATTTGGTTAACAAGTTTACCCTGTAAATCAAATTGTTGCTTTTGCGTTTCATCTATTAGTTTTTGTGTTCCTCTTTGTGCGAGAGCTTGTCCAAAACCCTGAGATAGTTCTTTACCACCAGTTACGTCAGCTATTTTTTCTGTTATTGGTTTTCTTGTTGTCTGAGCCTGTACTTGTTGTGGTTGCTGAATAGCACCCTTTTCAACGAGAAATGCGTGTATAGATTCATCTGATACACCATTTTGTCTTTGACTTATTATAAATTGTTTTATCTTTTCGTTTTCCATATTATTGTAAGAAACTATTAAGCGAGTTTGTAACAGCTTGTGGTGATAGTGATGTGTTTGACCAAGCTGATTCAAGTTTAGTTCTATCACCTTCTGTTATTGGTGCTATATTTCCCACACCTAGTTCAGATTTAAGTTTAGTTATTCTACCCTCAACATCTTGATATACTGGTGCGAAGTTTGAAACATTTGCTTGATTTCTTGCGTTTGTTGTTAGTGTGTTTTTTACAGAACGACTAAGTACGTCATACATAACAAGTGAGATTAGTCTATTTTGGTCTGCTGTACTTGTTAGGTTTGGAACTGTTTTTCGGTAGTTTGCGATATCTGCATCGGTAAGAACACCAACTTCTCCAAAGATACCTCTTGCAACTGTTGGGATTAAACCTTGTATTGTTGCGTTTATAGCTTTAGCGTCAGCGTCTCCACCAAGACCAGCGACCAATTGTCTAGCCTTACCTTTAACTGGACCAGTTGAACTAATACCAAGAAGACCCTGTAATGATTCCATACTTCCTAAAGCACTTGTTGCTTGTTGTATTTTTTCAAGCTGTGAATCTGTTAGTCGTTTATCTCCGTATTGTGCTGATGCTGAAATAATATCAAGTGTTGGGTCGCCAGTTGTTCCCTGTAAATAGTTTTTAGCTTGGTTTAAATCGTTAAGCATTGTTTGATATTCAAGATTTGAATTTCTAACATCAAGACCAAGTTTTTGAAGTTCTAACTTCTCTTTTGGTGAAACCATAAATCTTGCAGTTGATGGGTCTGACAAAAGCTCTGTCATATTTTTCTTAGACATAATGTTTTGCAGGTCTTGGTTTGAAGCTCCCGCCAATTGTGCATTTTGAACTGACTGTATTTGTGATGTGCTAAATCTTTGGTATTCATCTTTTGCAATTCCAAAAGCTCTCTCCTCTTTACGGATAGTTTCGTTTAGTAGTCTATCTTCTTCTTTTGTTAGGGTTTCTTTATTTTCGTTATAGACGAATTTTAGAGCGTCAACTTTAGCTTGAACATCTGCGAAATGTAGCTGAACCTTTTTATCAATTAAAGACTGTGCGTTTGTTAGGGAGTTTGAGCGTGCTTGTCTGATTACTTCTAGGTCTGCGAGTTCGCTTGCTTGGTTTCTTGAAACATCTCTTAGTTCGAGATTTCTTTGTCCTTCCAGACCGCCACTTGCTTGTATAGCTTCACGTTGTCGTCTAAATTCTAAATCTTTAGCCCTTAGTTGGTTTTCAATATCAGTTAGTTCTGTACTCATCTGACCGATTCCAGCTTGGTCTTCTAGTTTAGATTGAGTAGCACCGCGAGTTCCGAGAGTTGTTAGTCCTGAAAAGATTTCATTTAAAGTTCCAGCATTACTTGCTTGACCTTGTTGTAGTTGTGCTTGTTTTTGCTGTGTTTGCGGACTTGTTTGTGTGAATTGAGTTAAAGAGTCGGGAATAGCTGTCTGACCTGATGTGGGTAGAGTAAGAGGGTTAGCAGTTTCTAGCTGATTTGTTGAGATAAGGTTTTGGTTATTTGCTCGAAAGTTATCGAAAATCCCTTGTTGTGTTGCATTTAATTGTACTTCATTTGTAGGCATATTATTCTTCTATATTAGTTTTATTTATCACTCTTAGGCGATAAAGTTCGTTGTCTCCTGTAAATCTCATTACCACCTTGAACTGTACCCACGGACTAATGTTTTTTGTAGGAAGTGTAAGTGCTTTGTATTGCTTATTATCTTCATTCGTTATCGTTCCTGCGAGTATCCATTTGTCTATTCTTGCAACAGATGACTTGTCAACTGTATTGCTCGGTAAATCCTCGTCAACGATTACCGTGTATGTTCCTGCGTTCTCTGAAATACTTTCAATTATTAGGTTTCTTCCCGATTGAAATCCTTGTATCAGTTGGATGTCATCACCTTTTTCGTATGCAGACAGGTCGGTTGTTGTCGTAAATCTATCTAGGTCTGTCCAAGTTATATCGCATTTTGTTGGTGTTGACTCCTCTGTCTTATATTTTACCACACACTTATCTGTAGAGGTCAAAAAGTTCCTATACATAACGTAAATCTTCTGCCAGGTGTCGGCAATTCTATTGGAGAATATTTGATTTGTTGTAAAGAATCCCAATGACTGAGATGTCTTAGCTGTGTCATCTGTAAATAAACCACTAACTGACGTTGTGTCTGTGGTTGCACTTTCTGATTGAATTGTTGCCCCGAAAACTATTCTACCTTTTTCTGATGAAGACGTTGCGTTCTTTAGGACGTCTATTGCACCAGCTATTCTGACATTGTACTGTCCGTAATCGTCTAGATTTGTTTCACCACTATCTGCTATTGGTTGAATTGATGGCGATAGTTTGTGTGTTAATCCTGATTCTTTTTTATATGACCAAACACCAGATGGAAAATCAAACCAAGTCGGATATGTATCCCCTGATTTTATACTTGATATATTTATAAGGATTTCCTCATTTACTGAGTCATAGGCCATTCCATTTGGGTGCACTGCTCTTAAGTCTTGCTGTTCTGAGAATTGACCAATAAATGTTTGACCATCTGGCAGTGGAAATCGTGCAAGTTCTATAAAAGTTCCACCATTAAAAGCTAACATTCTTCCGTTTGTGTC
>Ga0073902_10002198_pt1 | contig 10327 bp, 5 predicted proteins | sample KloWWTmeKNB19Kit_FD_66667 | JGI IMG/M metagenome (GOLD analysis project Ga0073902, IMG submission 66667) | Active sludge microbial communities from Klosterneuburg, Austria, studying microevolution and ecology of nitrifiers - Klosterneuburg... | ecosystem: Engineered > WWTP > Aerobic digester >...
TAAAACACAGGCAGTGCAAGCGCTGAGAGAGCGGCTACGCATCCTTCAGCGACAATTCAGGACGTTTCAGCAGGAGACTGGCGCTGAGTTGCAAACACTCGGGCTAGAACTGTCTGCAATTGCTTCATTGACAGTTAACGAGGCGCCGCTCGAAAAAGTGATCCAAGAGGTCACGTTGGAACAAAAGGGACTTAATGAGAAGGTGGAAGCGGACAATACTGAGAAACAACTGCTATTGGACAAACAATCAGTCTTTAATGCGAAGTTGAACGAGCCACAACTCAAATATCAGCAAAGTGTAAAAGCCCTGCAGGCATGGCAGGACAAACTAGCCGAACTAACTGGTGCTGATGATGTCCCAGATACGTTAAGGGGAGTAGAGACAAGAATTCGTCAATTAGATAATCTGCCCACGGAGCTGACAACGCGAAAGGCAAAACGCCGGCAACTATCAGGGGAAATATTTGATATCCTTGAAGCCCAACGGAAGGCTCGAGAAGAGCTATTCAAGCCAGTACAAGACCTAATCCAGAACAATCGTTTGATCCGCGACGAGTACAAGCTGCAATTTCAAGCAACGTTGGGTGGATCTACAGACGCGCTATCAACTGCGCTATTTGCCCTGATCAAACAGAATGCAGGGGACTTTAGGGGTGATGAGGAGAGCCATGCTGCCGTAAAGCGCATCGCGGAGAAACTAAATCTCAGTAACAAGGAGCAAGCACTTCAATTTGTTACTGAATTGCATGACAAAATTGCTGCAGCAGCTAGGGGAGCAAATCCTAGTGGAGTTGGAATTGCGTCGATTCTTCGAGCGGCTAAAGCGCCTAGTGGAGTCAATAAGACATCGGCAGACGTCTACGATCTAATCTTTGGACTCTCGTTTCTAGAGCCCCGATATTCTCTACTGTTTCAGGATACACAGATCGAGCAGCTTTCACCTGGTCAACGCGGTGCCCTCCTACTTATCTTTTATTTGCTAGTTGACAAAGGTCGAAACCCCATATTTTGGATCAACCAGAGGAAAACCTGGACAACGAAACCGTGGTGAATCTCTTGGTGCCGGTGCTTACTGAGGCGAAGAAGAAACGGCAAATATTTATGGTTACTCATAATCCAAACTTGGCTGTGGTATGCGATGCGGAGCAGGTGATTTATTGCTCATTCGATCGAAAAAAATCATCCAAGATTACGTACGTGTCCGGCGCAATCGAAACCCCAACGCTTAACGTACATGTTGTCAACGTGCTCGAAGGTACTAAGGTAGCTTTTGATAACCGCCGCAGCAAGTATCACTAGTTCAATATGGCCAAGCAGAAACTCGAATTGAGCTGGATTGGAAAAGAGAATCGGCCGAAGCTGGAGCCGCGCATTCTGCTTGAAGACCCGGAGAAGTCTTGTCACGCTTCACACCGGATCACCGCCCACGACATCTTCGACAACCGCCTCATCTTCGGGGACAACCTGCTCGCCCTCAAGGCACTCGAACAGGAGTTTACCGGCAAGGTCAAGTGCATCTTCATTGATCCTCCCTACAACACGGGCAGCGCATTTGAACAATATGATGACGGCATTGAGCATTCGCTTTGGCTGTCGTTGATGCGGGATCGCCTGGAGATCATGAGACAACTGTTGTCCGATGATGGTTCATTGTGGATTACCATCGATGACAATGAGGCTCACTACCTCAAGGTGGTTTGCGATGAGATTTTCGGACGAACAAATTTCGTTGCCACTTGCGTGTGGGAAAAGGACAAAGGTGGACGAGGTGATGCAGATATCTCACTTTCACACGATAACATCCTCGTGTTTTCAAAAAACCGCACCGTTTGGTCCAATTCACGGAATCTCTTATCGCGTTCCGAAACTCAACGCGGCCGATTTAAGAATCCGGACAACGACCCACGTGGTGAGTGGCGGCAAGGAGATGACGGTACGGCTAAAAGTGGCACGGAAAAACAGCGGTTCCCCGTAACATTGCCTTCGGGCAGGGTAGTGACACCGCCGCCGGGAAGGTACTGGGCTTTTTCACCTCAAACTCTAGAGCAAGCTCGCACCGAGGGGCGGGCATATTTCGGGAACGATGGGGATCGATTGCCAATTATTAAGCGGTATTTAAGCGAAGTGCGCGAAGGTGTTGCGCCACGCACATGGTGGTCCGCTGATGAAGTTGGGACTAACCAACAGGCGAAACGCGATCACTTAAACAAGCTCTTGTCTGACATTGAACCGTTTGCTACTCCCAAACCAGAAGGACTGATTCAGCGGATACTCCACATTGCATCTAATCAGGGTGACTGGGTTCTCGATTCCTTCGCCGGTTCCGGCACAACTGGCGCTGTGGCTCACAAGATGGGCCGACGCTGGATCATGGTGGAATTAGGTGAACACTGCCACACCCATATCATTCCTCGACTCAAGAAAGTCATCGATGGTGAAGACAAGGGTGGAATTACTGAGGCGGTGGATTGGAACGGTGGCGGCGGATTTCGTTACTACCATCTTGCCCCGTCGCTGCTCGAAAAAGACAAGTGGGGAAATTGGGTCATCAACAAGGCTTACAACCCAGCCATGTTGGCTCAAGCGGTCTGCAAACTGGAAGGGTTTATCTACGCCCCGAGTGATACGGTCTATTGGCAGCAAGGCCATTCTTCAGAGCGGGACTTCATCTACGTCACCACACAGAATCTGAGCCATGACCAGTTACAAGCGCTGAGCGATGAGGTCGGCGATGACCGTTCATTGTTGGTGCTATGCTCCGCCTTCCGTGGAAAAGCTGATCGATATTCCAACCTGACGATCAAGAAGATTCCCAAGACTGTGCTTTCCCGCTGCGAATGGGCCCATGACGATTACAGCCTCAAGGTCGATAATTTACCCCAGGCGCCCCCGCCGCCGGGGCAGCAGACGCTCGTTTTGGATCAGAGCGATTCGTAGGCCACGATGATGCAACCCATCCGCCACACACTCTATCACCGGATTCGAGAGATCCTAGATTCTGCTCGGGCCGGGGTGGCTCGGTCGGTGAACACTGCGCAGGTCTGTGCCAATTGGCTCGTTGGGCGCGAGATTGTGGAGGAAGAGCAGAAGGGAAAGAAACGCGCACGTTATGGTGAGGCACTGCTCAAAGACTTGTCCCGTCGTCTCTCTACGGACGTGGGCAAGGGCTGGTCGGTACGGAATCTCGAATACTGCCGGACGTTTTATCTGGAATACCCCCTACTACTTGGAGAACGGAAATCGAACGCGGTGCGTTCGATTTCGTCGCTTCTCTCGCCGGCCGATGATCGACAGATTTCGAACGCAGTGCGTGCGGAATCATGGCAGCCCGGCCGCCTTCACCCGAATCTGTCGTGGACACACTACCGAACGCTACTCCGCGTGGACAAAACGGACGCGCGCGCTTTTTACGAGATCGAGGCCATCAAGCATGCCTGGTCAGCTCGCGAACTGGAGCGGCAATTCACGAGTTTGCTGTACGAACGATTGGCCTTGAGCAAGGACAAGAAGGGGCTGATGAAGCTGGCGACAAAAGGCCACGTTGTTCAACACCCCACCGACATCTTTAAGGACCCCGTCGTCATGGAATTCCTCGGCCTACCGGAATCTCCGCGCCTGGTCGAATCCCAGTTGGAAGAAGGGCTCATCAATAATCTCCAGGCCTTTCTCTTAGAACTGGGCAAGGGATTCGCCTTTGTTGCCCGCCAGGAGCGATTGACGTTGGAAGGTGACCATTTCTATATCGACTTGGTCTTCTACCACACGGTCCTCAAGTGTTATGTGCTCATCGACCTGAAGACCGGCAAGTTGACGCATCAGGACCTTGGTCAACTGCAACTGTACGTGAACTACTTCGATCACGAACGACGCACAGCAGGCGACGGGCCGACGCTGGGATTGATTCTCTGCGCGGATAAGAACGACGCCGTCGTCCGCTACACTCTGGGCCCGGAACAGGAACGGAAGATCTTTGCGAGCCGGTACAAGCTGCATCTGCCCACGGAGGCGGAGTTGAAGGCGGAGCTATGCCGGGAAGTCCGGCAGCTGAGCGGCGCAACCGCCAGGTCATCGGGAAAGAAGGTTCCATGAATCGCCACGTCAATGCCATAGGCGGCCGCTTAAGCCTCAGGCCTCCTCAACGGCAGTCCTTGGAAATCCTGGACCGTATCACAGAGATTATCCCGCCAAAGAAGAACGCAGATCTGAATACGGCCCTCACGGCGATCACAAGCGAATTTCCCACCGTCACTGATTTTGAGAGAGATTTTCCGTCGCTCTGCTTCGCGCTCGCGACTGGTGTTGGCAAAACGCGGCTCATGGGTGCCTTTATCAGCTATCTGCACCTGGCATATGGGATCAATCACTTCTTCGTGCTGGCTCCAAACCTGACCATCTATAACAAACTCATCGCGGACTTTACCCCTAACACAGCGAAGTACGTCTTCACTGGGATCGCAGAATTTGCCACGGAACCGCCGACGATCATCACAGGGGACAACTACGAATCCGGAGTCGCTGCTCGCCTGACTTCGTTGCCGGGGTTTGGCCAAGAGGTCCACATCAATATCTTCAATATCTCGAAGATCAACTCGGAAGTACGAGGCGGAAAAGCACCACGAATCAAACGGCTCTCGGAGTACGTCGGTCAAAGCTACTTTGAGTACCTGGCAGGCCTGGACGATCTGGTATTGATCATGGACGAGTCCCATCGTTATCGCGCGTCGGCCGGTGTGCGAGCGATCAATGAATTGAAGCCGGTCCTTGGGCTGGAACTGACTGCCACACCATTTGTGGAGTCGGCAAAGGGTCCCGTGGCATTCAAGAACGTGATCTACGACTACCCCTTGGCGAAGGCCATGGCGGATGGTTTTGTGAAAGAACCGGCCGTGGTCACGCAGAAGAATTTCAATCCTGCTCAGTTCGGCGCCGCTGAGCTCGAAAAGATCAAGCTCGAAGATGGCGTGCGTGTCCACGAGAACACGAAGGTTGAATTAGAGACCTACGCTCGCCAGGCGGAGCAGCGCACCATCAAGCCGTTCATGCTGATCATCGCCCGCGATACGACCCATGCCGGCCAATTGATGCAGCTCATTCAATCGACGCAGTTCTTCGAAGGACGATACAAAGACAAGGTCATTCAGGTGGATTCCAGCAAGACCGGGGCGGAAGAGGATCAAATGGTTCAGCGGTTGCTCGCGGTGGAAAACCCTGAGGAGCCGACCGAGATCGTCATTCACGTTAACATGTTGAAGGAAGGTTGGGACGTGACGAACCTCTACACGATCGTCCCGCTGCGAGCTGCTAATGCGCGCACCCTCATTGAACAATCCATTGGCCGTGGCCTCCGCCTTCCTTACGGAAGACGCACCGGCGTGAGTACAGTAGACCGACTGAATATCATTGCCCATGACCGCTTCCAGGAAATTGTCGATGAGGCCAATAGGCCAGATTCGGCAATTCGTTTGACGCAGGTCATTTTGGACCCGGCAACTGACCTTCAAAAGACCCGCACGGTCGTCGCGAAGTCCAAGATCGAGGAACAGCTGCATGGAGCCTTCCTCACCGGGCCACTTGGAGGATCTGTCGCGGCAACTTCAATATTCGCTGGTGAAGTCGAACGCGGTATTGCGCAGGCGGCTTACAAAGAAATCCGGAAATACGAGAATCTTCCTTCTTCTCAGTATCTTCTCAAGCCGGAGATTCAGGCCAAGATCGTCGAGGAGGTCAAGAGAGCGGCGTTGCCAAGTCAGCAAGGGTTACCAAGCATGGCGACCGCTCCAGACATAGCCGCTGTGGTTCAAAAGACGACGCAGCTTGTGGTGCAGCAGACCATCGATATTCCGCGCATTCTTGTGGTGCCGAAAGGTGAAGCAACCACGGGATTCGATCGTTTTACGCTCGATTGTTCAAACATCCACTACCAACCGGTCGAGCGGGATTTGCTCATTCAGCATCTTCGAACGCATGAGCAGGAGACGCTCAGTTATGGCGGCCAGATGCAGCCGGAACAACGTGTGGAAGATTATGTGATCCGTGGTCTCGTCGATTTCGACGACATCTCCTACGACGAACATGCCGACCTACTGTATGACCTGGCTGGCCAGCTCGTGGAGCATCTGCGCTCCTATCTCACTACCGAGGAGGAGATCAGGAACGTCCTGATTTACTATCAAAAGCAGCTCGCTGCGTTTGTTCATGCGCAAATGCAAGAACATCAATGGGAGAATGCTGCTGGGTATGATGTGGTGGTGAGTAAGGGGTTCACTGAATTAAAACCGAGTGCATACACCGCCAAAGACGGGGAGGCGGTTCAGGACTTTCGCCAGACTGTCGAAGATCGAGGACGAATCGCACAGCTACTGTTCGGTGGATTTCAGCGCGGTCTGTACTCTGTTCAGAAATTCGATTCCGATAGCGAACGACGGCTAGCCATTATCCTTGATCGGGATTCGCAGAAGTGGTTTCGGCCAGCATCTGGGCAATTCCAGATCTCGTATAAACTCGGGGTCTCAGTGCGTGATTACCAACCGGACTTCGTGGCGGAAACCACGCACTGCATTTACATGCTTGAGCCCAAAGCCAAGAACGAAATGACTTCGCCCGAGGTGTTGGCCAAGAAAGATGCCGCTGTAATCTGGTGCAACCGTGCCACGACCCACGCCCTCGGCAACGGCGGCAAACCGTGGAGGTACGTACTCATTCCACACGATGTGATTGCCGAAAACATGACGTTGGCGGGGCTGGCTAGTCAGTTCTCATACTAATGCCATGGCTGCATTTGATGAGACCCTCTAACCCCTTTCACATAGTACGCCTCAAGGGAATGGGCCAACACTTCACAAATCGAGACTTGAGGAAGCCGAGGCCCTTCTCCCACTTTCCGAAGATGGTTGTGGCCGCATTTCCTTATTTCTGCCCCTGTGACCAAGACTGCTTTCAGAAAACAAACAAAATTATTCAGGACGAGCTGGAACGTCTTGCGTTAGGCACGCCAATGATAAGTTGAAGTAAATCGGCGAAGAACAGGGAGTTCTTTACGACTAGCTGATTTTCAGATGAGTAACGTTAAAGAAAAGAGAGCTGGCTGAATCATTTACGAACTCGGTATCTGAAATGTACGATCTACACCAACTTGGCTGGAGCAGTTTTCAACAGCTGTGCCTTACGATCACAAGGGAGATCCTGGGGCAGACCGTAGGGTCCTTTCTTGATTCCGGAGATGGAGGACGGGACGGCGCATTCGCGGGTACTTGGAGCACCGTGGGCCAGGAATACCTCAGCGGCCCCTTCGTGATCCAATGCAAGTTCATCAGCAAGATCAACTACACCCTCAGGGTATCCGACCTTACCGATGAAATTGAGAAGGTAAAGAAGCTTGTCGAGCGGGGGATTTGCGATTCCTATGTGCTCATGACGAATGTAGGTGTGTCGGGTACAGTGAGTGGAAAAATCGAGTCCATCTTCAAGACTGCCGGAGTAAAGCAGGTTGTCACGTACGGTTCCACGTGGATAAATCAGCAAATTCGCGAGAACAAGCGGCTACGTATGCTCGTCCCGCGCGTCTACGGGTTGGGAGACTTAAGCCAGATTTTGGACGAGCGTGCCTATTTACAGGCTCGAACCATTCTTGAATCAATGCGAGAGGATCTTGCCAAGGTCGTCGTCACCGATGCCTATCGGAAGGCCATCGACGCCATCAACAAGCACGGTTTTGTGCTGCTCATAGGCGAGCCTGCCGCGGGCAAGACGACCATTGCCTCTCTGTTGGCAATGGCGGCCCTGGACAACTGGAACGCCTCGACACTCAAGCTCGACGATCCCGGCGAAGTCACCAAGCACTGGAACCCCAACGAGCCGTCCCAATTCTTTTGGTTGGACGACGCCTTCGGTGTGACCCAGTATGAAGATTTCTTGGTCCGCCGCTGGAATCACATTTTGCCTCAAATCCGACCGATGCTCCGAAAGGGGGCGAGGATAGTCATGACCTCGCGCGACTACATTTATAATCGAGCCCGCAAGGACCTGAAAGAAGGTGCGTTTCCGCTGCTGAAAGAGAGTCAGGTCGTGATCGATGTGCATGATCTGTCCGCCGACGAAAAACGACAGATTCTCTACAATCATCTCAAACTAGGAAGGCAGCCGCGTTCGTTCCGAACCGAGATAAAGCCGTACCTAGACGGCATTGCAAACCATCGGCGCTTTATCCCGGAAACTGCGCGGCGCCTTGCTGACCCGCTTTTCACGAGAGACCTATTTATCAATCAGTACTACATCGATCAGTTCGTCGAAAGGCGTGAGCAACTTCTCCAGGAGATCCTCCAAAGCCTCGACGCCGATAGCAGGGCAGCGCTTGCGCTAATCTACATGCGTAATGGGAGATTAGAAAGTCCTGTCAAACTTCAGCTTTCTGAGACACAAGCTCTTGAGCGTCTGGGCAGCGATCTCGGAAGATGCATCCTCGCGCTCGAAGCGCTGAGAGGCAGTCTTGTACTGTTCTCTCATGCAAGCGGAGAGTCCGCCTGGCAGTTCAAGCATCCGACTATCGGCGATGCATACGCGACACTTCTGATGCAGAGTCCGGAGCATCTTGACATCTTCATCCAGGGCAGCGCACCAGATCGTCTGATCGATCAGGTGACTTGTGGCGACGTTGGCCTCGAAAAAGCGATTGTAGTGCCGAAGTCTTTATTTCCACCGATGCTCGCAAGGCTCAGGGAAATGTTGCAAAGCAGGTCGTATAAGACCGCATGGCTCTCAACCTTTGGCGCGAAACGGGACTTGCAAGGATTCCTTGCCAATAGGTGCTCCAAGGAGTTCCTGTCATTGTATCTGAAGGACAATCCCGATCTGCTCGATCAGGTCTCCGAACCAGGACTGTTCCTCGACACTGTTCCGGAGGTGCGTCTAGCAAAACGCCTCCATCAATTCGGGCTGCTGCCGGAGGAGAAGCGAAAGAAGTTTGTCGAGACCGTGAGCACCTATGCTCTCGATGGACAGGACGGGGATGCTCTGGATGACGACGGAATTCAGAGTCTCTTCACCAGCGAAGAATTCGAGGAGCTGGTGCATAGGGTCAGGACCGAACTTCTGCCGCGCCTGGACGATGTCCGGCACGAGTGGGAGTCCAACCATTCTGCAGGCGAGCCGCCCGACGAGCATATGCAGCAGCTTCTCGAATTTTTCAGCTCCGTAAAAGAGCGGTTCATGGACGACGAAGGCACGGTTAAACTCATCGACCGTCAAATAGAACGCACGAACGAATGGATTGACGAGAACACTCCGGAAGAACCGGAAAGAAGCCCGCGCAAGCTCGGAAAAATCGAGACTCCGGCTGAATCGCGTAGTGCCAGGAGCATCTTTGACGATATCGACGCGAACGAAGATGCGGATGGTCCATGATGTCGAATTCGTCCGATCGAAAAGGTGAATATTCTTTTCGATCGGTCAGCTTGTCGATCCTAATTGTTTCTTGAGGAAAACATTATCCACGTTTGTCTCAATCTCAATTTGTTTTAAGTCTGCTCGAAATTTCTCGCTCAGTCGGTCGAAGGAGTGATAGGAGGATGTCCTATATCGGACAGCCTATTTGTAAGCCATTGTAAAATCGTGCAACAAAATGGAATATTCCAGGACGTAAGGCATTGATTTTACTTATCGCCTGGGGCCCTTTTAAGGCGAGGGTCCTGGGTTCGAATCCCAGCCGACTCACCATTCAAATTCGGCATTCCTGTAATCCCCGCTAGTGCTCCTGAATTCATTAGCCCGCTGCTTTTTCTCCGGCGTGAGTCCCGCTGATTCGGCACTCCATCTGTGATTCGAAGTTTCCCCCCGGCCGTCTGCTGTCTGTCGCACATTCAGTCACCCGCCTGAGCCGTGCGTTTTTAGGGTTGAGGATGCTCCGGTAGACGTGCAAGATATCGATTCACGTTCTTATAGTTTGCTCTGCCCGGTAACTCTCAGTGCCGATCCTCAGAGACATCACAACCATGGTGCTCCCAACGTGGGTATCACACGGCGTGGCCAGTGGCGGCCGCGCACACGAAAGGAATGACACGTGATGACGAGACGACTTTCGAAGCAGTGGCAGGTCAGGGGCTGGACTTGTGCGGTACTGCTGGCGGCGACGTTCACCACCGGCTGTATGCATCATCCCGGTGGCATCGCCCCTTCGACCAAGCCGCTGGCCCCTGGCGGATATACCGAACTCGGCAAGGTGCGCGGGCAGGATTGTGTCTATCACCTGCTGGGCCTCATTCCGGTGACGGGTGGCAATGAGATGAGAAATGCGGTCGAGGATGCGCTTCGCACGAAACCCTTGGCGGATGCG
>Ga0073902_10002203_pt1 | contig 10305 bp, 9 predicted proteins | sample KloWWTmeKNB19Kit_FD_66667 | JGI IMG/M metagenome (GOLD analysis project Ga0073902, IMG submission 66667) | Active sludge microbial communities from Klosterneuburg, Austria, studying microevolution and ecology of nitrifiers - Klosterneuburg... | ecosystem: Engineered > WWTP > Aerobic digester >...
CGACTCGCACCATTCGCTTGGAACTGTTCCGCACACCCTCGAACGACTCCGCGCTGTGGAATTGCCGCCTTTCGACGCCGCCTTAAAAGCAGATGTCAAGCTGGTCATGACCGCGCATCTTGGTATCACTTCAATTGATGGAAGCGACGCGGCTCCCGCAACCTTGTCCGCTAACATCATCAACGGACTCCTGCGCCGCGACCTCGGCTTCGATGGCGTCGTCATCACCGACGCCATGGATATGCGGGCGATTCGTCAAGGTGAAGCGCTTCGGGAAGAATCCCTGCGCGCGGCAAAGGCGGGCGCAGATCTACTGCTCAACACCAGCGACCCGCAAGATCAGACCCGCGCCTTCGAAGGACTACTACAAGGGGTAAAAGACGGTCAACTCACCATGGATGAATTGCAAACATCTGTTGAACATATCTCGCGATTGAAACAATGGATTACCGAACATTCGATTTCACACGATCTATCCGTGATTCGATCTGCCGAACATTTGAAGATTGCCGATGAAATTGCCGAGAAATCCATCACGCTGGTGCGTGACGAGAATAATTATTTGCCTCTCAAACTCGAATCGGATCAACGTATCGCAGTCGTCGTCCCCCAGCCTCAAGATTTAACGCCAGCGGACACCTCGTCGTATATTCATCCTAAATTGGCAGAATCGATTCGCGAGTATCACGCCCGCGCGGATGAGTTTGTCATTCCCTATTCGCCAAGCGAACAAGAATCGGCTTCGGCGCTGGAGCGCGTCCGTGAATATGATGTGATCGTCGTGGGCACGATCAATGCGTATGCTGAAGAGAAGCAGGCGCAATTTGTGCGAAATCTCTTGAACCTCGGCAAGCCCGTCATCGTGATCGCCATGCGGCTGCCGTACGACCTGGCATCCTTCCCGCAAGCGTCAACGTTCGTTTGCTCGTATAGCATCCTGGAGCCGCCCATGCGGGCGGTGGCGAAAGCCTTATTTGGTCACTGCGAGATGACCGGTCGGTTGCCGGTATCGATTCCTGGCTCAGGTTGACGCGCAGAGTCGCGTCAAAGCATATTCTCTGAAATGATCGAAGGTGAATGGTGAATGTCCTGTCCGGTTCGCATTCTTGCGAACCGTGTTACGCAACGCATGCGTCATTTTACACAGGAAGGTTGCGAGCAAGTGGCTGGCGTCGTTTGGTCACTGCCGTTTCATACAACAACCTGGAAGGAGAGCGTAAGGAAACCATTGAGTTAAAAATAATCGAAGGTCTGTATGCACTGCGTTCAAAATATATAGGAGAAGAAATGCAAAAGAAACTGTTCGTTTTGTTGTCCGCTTTGATTTTGGCGAGCCTTGTGCTTTCGGCTTGCGGCGCTCCCGCGCCTACTGAGGCTCCCGCCACACAAGCGCCTGCCACTGCGGCTCCTGCTACAGAAGCGCCTACCGAGGCTCCTGCCACCGAAGCGCCCGCCGCTGAAGTGACCCTCACCCTCGGCTCCTGGCGCGTGGATGATGTTGCCGCATGGGAAGTGATCAATGCCGCGTTCCATGAGAAATATCCCAACATCACCGTCAAGTTCGACCCGACCAACCCACCCGACTACAACGCCACGCTTCGCACCCAACTTGAAACTGGCACGGGTCCCGACCTGTTCTTCGTCCGCTCCTTTGCGACCGGGCGCGAACTGTTCGACGCCGGCTATATCGCCTCTTTGAAAGACCTGCCTGGTATCAACGATAGCTTCACCGAAGCCTCCCGCGCTCCGTGGGCAACCGATTCGGGTGAGCCTTACGCGGTGCCGATCATCGCTGTGTCTCATGGCATTTACTACAACAAAGATGTCTTCGCCGCCAATGGCATTGAAATTCCCGCCACGTGGGAAGACCTGATGGCCGCCGCCCAGAAGTTGCAAGACGCCGGCGTAATTCCGTTTGCGAATGGCACCAAAGACGCCTGGGACATCAACGAAGTTGTGATGATGCAACTCATCCCTAGCGACATTGGTGGTTACGAAGGGCGCATGGCATACCTGAACGGCGAACGCTGTTTCAACAGCGACGAAATGGTCGCCGCCTTCCAGCAGATTGCCGACCTGAAGCCCTACCTGCCGACCGGCTTTGAAGCGGTCAGCTACTACGATGCCAGCCAGCTCTTCGCTCAGGGTCAAGCCGCCATGTTGTTCGACGGCTCCTGGAGCATCGGTCCCATCAAGAAAGACGCCACCGACTTTGAATGGGGCGTGTTCTATCCGCCCGCGCTCGCCGGCAAAGACACCTACGTTTCGTTCCACACCGACGCCGCCGTTGGCGCGAACGCCGCCTCCCCGAACCTCGAATCGGCCATGCTCTTCCTTGAATTCCTCGAATCAACGGAATTCGCCGGTTTGCTTGGCGACAACCTGCCCGGCTTCTTCCCGCTCACCAAGGAAGTACCCACCCTCAGCGACCCGATCAGCGCCGACTTCATGGCGTTCAATAAAGCCGCCAAAGGCGTGGATATCCGCTTCGTGTGGGAGAAACTCCTCGCCGCCCCCTCCGGCAGCGTGGACGCCTACACCTCCCTCAACAACAACGTGATCGCAGTGTTGAAGGGCGAGAAGACCCCGAAGGAAGCTGCCGACGCTTTCAATGCCGACGTGTCGGCTTGGTACGAACCTGCCGCCGGCTGTAAGTAATCAGTCGTTTAGGCTTACAATAAAAGGCAGGGATGGGTTTCCCATCCCTGCCGATTTTATACTCATTAGGGCGCGCGCAGTTGGCGGACAATTGTACCGTCGCAGTTCAACTTCGACGAAACAGGCTCAACGGCCTACCCCTAAACCATAAAAAGGAGAGACCATGACTCGCGCGCAAGAAATGTTCAGCGTCAAGAACCGCCAAACAATCACATGGATCTTATTCCTATTGCCCGCCGTGGCGATGTATCTTGTATTCATGGCGGGACCATTATTCGACTCACTGCGGTTGAGTCTGTATCAGGGGGAAGGCTATAACCCAACGACATTTGTCGGCTTGCAGAATTACAGAGATCTATTCACCAACCCGTTGTGGCGCGAGAAATTTTTCAACGCATTTGCCAACACCTGCATTTTTTTTGCCATTCATATGCTTGTGCAAAACACGCTTGGATTGTTATTTGCAAACCTGCTCTCATCAGAATTTAGAGGCAGGAATTTCTTTCGCACGGTGATCTTCGCCCCCGCAACTTTATCCGTGCTGGTGACGGGCTTTTTATGGACGTTGATCCTCAACCCGAATTGGGGCGCGGTGAACAAGACGCTCATCGCAATGGGATTAAGAGAATTCGCGCTCCCCTGGCTGGGGCGCGAAAACCTCGCCCTCCCGGTCATTTCCCTGACCTCGGTCTGGCAGTGGGTAGGAATGCCCACCGTGATGTTCCTCGCCGGGCTGATGGGCATCTCGGACGAATTGCTCGAAGCCGCGCGCATCGACGGCGCTTCGGAGTGGAATATTTTCTGGAAGATTAAATTTCCGCTACTCAAGCCGGTCATCGGCGTTGTCTCCATTTTGACCTTCGTGGACAACTTCAACGCTTTCGATGTCATTTACGCCATGGCAGGCGCGAAGGGAGAGCCAGCGTACTCGACTGATCTGCTTGCGACGCTTTTCTACCGCACCGGAATTGCAGGCGAACACCCGGTTGGGATTCCCAACATGGGTATGGGCGCGGCAATCGCCACGATGACGTTTGCTATTCTGATGACGGGCGTTCTGTTCTGGTTGTATATCTCTCGCAAGCAGGCGACGGAATAGGGAGCGTTTCATGCGTTTGAAAAAACCTCAACTTCTTTTTACGTATATCGTTCTCAGTGTCTGGTCGGTTATCGTCCTGTTCCCGATCTGGACTCTCGTCGTTAACTCCTTCAAGCCGCAGAAGCAGATTTTCAAGGATCCGTTCGGCTTGCCGGATACTTTTACGCTGGACGGCTACCGCGCGGCATGGAACAACGGGCGGTTCGACCTGTATTTCGTCAATACCCTTATCGTGACCGCGATCGCACTCGGGCTGATCCTGTTCATCGGTTCGATGGCGGCGTATGCGCTCGCAAAGTGGAAATCGCCGGTCTCCAACTTCCTGTATATTTTCTTCATTGCAGGCTTGATGATTCCCATCCGCCTCGGCACGCTCGATTTAGTGCGGTTGATCAAAGCCCTCAATTTGCAAGATACCTACTGGAGTCTCATCCCTGTGTATGTTGCCATGGGAATGCCGATTGCCACTTTCGTGTTGACCGCCTTTATCAAGGAATTGCCCGGCGAAATGTTCGAAGCGGCAAAAATAGACGGCGCGTCCGAATGGCAGATTTATTCCCGCATCGTCCTGCCGTTGATGCGACCCGCGTTGGCGACGGTGGCGATCTTCAACATGATAAAGATCTGGAACGACTTTTGGTTTCCGCTGGTGTTCATCCGCGCGGAGGAATCGCGCACGGTGGCGCTGGGCGTTTCGTTACTCTTTGGTCAATACCGCACGGACTGGACACGCGCGCTTGCCGTCCTCTCGTTGGCCGCGTTACCGATGTTGATCCTCTACATGTTGCTGGCGCGCGAATTCATTAAAGGACTCACTGCGGGCGCGGTGAAGGGATGAGCATGAACGGAAGGGAGCGTATGGCGCTTGCCATGCGCCACGAGGAAGCCGACCGCGTCCCGGTCATGTGTCAGTTGGCGCTGGGACATTATTTTTTGAACGCCGGTCTTGCCCCGCATGAAATCTGGTTTAGCAGTGAAGGCTTTGCCGAAGCCCTTGTCACGATGCAAAGGCGTTATCAATTCGATGGGATATTGATAAACCTGCCGGGGCGTCCGCGCGGGTTTCTGAACGAGATCAAAAGTATCGAGAAGACGAAGAAGGGCGAACTCGTTACGTGGAAAAATGGACACGTGACCATTATCCCCTGGGATGACAACGCCCAATACGTTTATCCCGCCCGCCCAGACCTCACGCCTCGCGCCGACTTGGGGACGCTTGACCCCGACCATTTGGAAAACATTGACCAATTCCCCGGCTATCTCTGGAATACCTACCATGTGCCGTGGATCGAAGGCAAGGCAAATGCGGGTTTGCTAAACGAAATTCCCGATTATTTTTTCGACACGATTGACCTCGTCCGTGAGAAAACAAAAGGTGAAATTTCTGTGCATGGCGAGGTGTTCTCGCCGTTCACGCATTATCTCGAATTGTTCGGTTATATGAATGCCATTATCGGATTGGTGAAGAACAAGGAAAAGGTCAAAGCGTTGTTGGACAGACTCACAGACGCGACGGTTGCCTGGGCGGTTGCTCAAGCCCGACATGGGGTTGACGCGGTTCTTATCTCATCCGCTTTTGCGGGCGGCGGATTCTTGTCCCCGAAGATGTATACGGAATATATCCTGCCGTATGAACAGAGGCTGGCGGATGCTGTTCGCGCGTGTGGCGTGCCGGTGTACACGCACACCTGCGGCAAGATCGGCGACCGTCTTAATTTGATGGAACAGACTCACACAATGGGCATTGATACGCTTGACCCGCATCCGCTTGGTAATGTGGAGTTGGCAGATGCGAAGCACGGCGTGGGTCAGCGGATGTTTTTGAAGGGCAATATGAATTCGGTGTCGCTTCTGGAATACACGACAAAGGAAGAAGTGATTGCCGAAGCGACTGAACGCATTAATATTGGCAAGCCGGGCGGCGGATATATTTTGAGTTCGGCATGTTCGATCGCGCCGCGCGTGGAGCCGTGGAAGATCGAACTTTTCGCCCCGCTTGCCGAGGAGATAGGACGTTACAACCAATGACACTTTTTTCTGAAATCAACGAACAACCTGAGCGCGTTGCGGCTTTGTTAGCCGCCCAACAGAAGAATGTTGGGAAGATCGCGGCTGAGATTAACAAACGAAAGATCGAGTATGTATTTCTCGCCGCGCGCGGCACATCGGATAACGCGGGCAGGTACGCGAATTATTTGCTCGGCGCAATGAACGGACTGCCGCTCGCGCTGGCGACGCCGTCGTTGTTCACGTATTACAACCGTCCGCCGAAATTGAAGAACGCGTTGGTGGTCGGCGTTTCGCAGTCGGGCGCGTCGCCTGATATTGTGGCTGTGTTGGAGGAGGGAAAAAAGCAGGGATGCCTCACGCTTTCGATCACGAACGAATCGAATTCGCCGCTCGCGCATGCCTCTGATTTTGTGCTGGATATTCAAGCGGGCAAGGAGAAAGCGGTTGCCGCGACGAAAACCTACACGACTGAGTTGATGACGATTGCCATGTTATCCGCCGCGCTGAATGGAAATAAAATACAGTGGGGCGAGTTGAAACAAGTTGCGGGGTGGATGAAATCTGTTTTGAAACATCACGATTTCATTTCTCAAGCCGTCCAGCGTTATCGTTATATTGACCAAACTGTTGTGCTGGGGCGCGGATTCAATTACGCGACCGCGTTCGAATGGGCGTTGAAGTTGAAGGAGTTGTCGTACATCATCGCCGAGCCATATTCCTCCGCCGACTTTGCGCACGGACCGATCGCGCTCGTGGAAAGCGGCTACCCTGTCTTTGCCGTCGCGCCGAAGGGCAAGGTGTTCAATTCGATGCGACAAATGCTCCAGCGATTGAAGAAAGAAATTTCTGCTGAGCTGGTTGTGATCTCAAACGATAAACGCGCGCTGTCTCTCGCGCAAGTCCCTTTGTCTATTCCCGCCGATGTGCCCGAGTGGCTTTCGCCGTTGGTGAGTATTATGCCTGCTCAGTTATTTGCTTATCATCTCACGTTGGCAAAGGGCTACGATACTGAAAAGCCGCGTACGATCCATAAAGTGACGAAGACAACATAAAACGCAGAGGGTATGGCTGTAGCAAAGTCCGTTGAGAAGGTTGAGATTCCGTGGCGTAAATTTAACGCGAATTACGCCAATCGGCGAATGACGCGAATAAAACCGATAAAAAATTCGCGCAATTCGCTCATTCGCGGCATTCGCGTTTAAAAACTTTCGACTTTGCTACCGCCATGACGCAGAGGGAATAACGTGTTTTCCGCAATTACCGATAAAACCTATTATTACTCACTCGCCTTATGCAAAAAAACTTGGAGACCCCGAAGGGGTCAAATGATTATAGTTAATGAAGGGCAGATTATATTCAACCCCGAAGGGGTGTCAGAGGCGATGAATATCTGTCATCCCTTCGGGATTTGAATCCATACTCGCAATTATCTATAACCCTGCCATCCCGTCGGGATGGCCGCGTTTGTAAGGTAAGTTACCCACTCGATGAAGTATCATTCTGAGTAGAGCGAAGCATCTCTGAGACAATAGTAGAGACCATTCGCTGGCGCTCAGGGTGACATGCGATTACCTTCTCGGTCTCATCCATTTGCCTCCCAACACAAGAGACAACATAACGAAGACGATTGCGATCCACGAGAATGCGGTATTGTCGGTGGCAAGACCGATGGAGAGAAAGACGAGACCAAGTACGAGAAAAACAGTTGACGACTTTTTGCGTTTCATAGGCGGGATTATACATTCAGGCTTCATTGATCCGCCTTAATAAATTTGTTTTCGCATGGAAAATTGTGCGATAATGAATCGGTGACGTTATTCAACCTTGCGAAGGTTTCTTTGAAACGTCCTGCGCAAGATGTGCGTATCAAACAGTTCACGAGGTGATTCATGCGTATCTGCATTCTCTCCGACGAAGAGATCGAAGATTTCAACCCCATGCAATTCATGGAAGGCTATGATTGGGAATTTGTCACCATGAAAAAGCCTGTCATGGATACGGTACGCGCGCTTGCTGACCGCAAAGAATTCGACATTTACATTAACTTGTGCGAGGGTTACGAAAACGATGGCGACGAAGAAGGTTATGAGGGAGTGGATGTCATAAAGGCGTTGGAGGAATTAAATTTACCGTTCACAGGCGCGGACTCGACTTTCTTCGACCCGACGCGCGAGCAGATGCAAGCCGCCGCGGACGCCCATGAGGTTGGATTCGCCAAAGGATACCGAGTCAGCTCGAAGGACGAAGCGAAGCGGCTTGTCGAGTCGTTGCGATATCCGATCATGGTCAAGCATCCGCAAAGTTATGGAAGCACGGGGATGATCAAAGAGTCGCGCTGTGATTCGCTTGAAGAGGTTTTGACTCAAGTGGAACGAGTATGCAAAGAATATGGCGCGGCGCGCATGGAGGAATTTATCGTCGGCAGGGAATTCAATGTGTTGGTGGTGGACAACCCCGACGATTTCAGCAAACCGATTGCGTACCCGCCGACGGAACTGGTCTTTCCGCCCAACGAGGAATTTTGGCATACGGTTGTGAAGTGGGACGCATCGCTTCCTTTCAACTTTTCGCGCGTCACTGACGCTGAATTGATTCCGCGTCTGCAAGATATCGGCGTGCGGATGTACAAGGCGATTGGCGCGGTGAGTTACGGGCGCTGCGATGTGCGGATGAACGAACGCGGGGAGATGTTCATCCTTGAAATTAATCCGAACCCCGCCATCATGCTTCGTCCCGATGAGTTCGGTCCCGCCGATTTTATGATTTTGTACGACGAGGGCGGATACAAGGTTTTCTTTGATCGCATGTTCCGCGTGGCGAAACTGCGGCAACAAATGCGAGCGTCGCGTTGAGGCGGTATGCGTGTCTGCCTGTTGACCGATGAAAAGATCGAAGACTTCAACCCCGCTGACCACCTCAAAAATTACGATTGGGATTATGTGACGGTCGCGCCGCCTGTGACCGAGTTTATAAACGAGTTGTCGCATTCACGACACTATGATGTTTACTTGAACATTTACGAAGGGGAGGATGAGAAGGAGAGTTCGGGACTGCAACTCATCCAGACGCTTGAGACATTGAATCTTCCGTTCACGGGCGCGGAGTCGAAGTTCTATCGTTGCACGCGGGAGGAAATGCAAGCGGCGGCGGAAGCGCATCAAATCCATTTTGCGCGCGGGTTTCATGCCGAATCACACGAAGATTTGAAGCAGGCGGATGATCTGTCGTATCCGCTGATCGTGAAGCACCCCAATAGTTTTGCCAGCGCGGGGTTGACAAAAGAATCGCGCGTGACGAATTCCGATGCATTGAAAACCCAATTTGAGAGAATATCGGGGGAGTACGGCTCAGCCCGTGTAGAGGAATTTATCGAAGGGCGCGAGTTGTCTTGTTTGGTCGTTGAAAACGCGGACGATCCCAAAACCCCGTTTGCGTATTCTCCAGCGGAGGTGACATTCCCCGAGGGCGAAACATTTTTGCACGAAGCCGCCAAATGGTACAGTTTTGATATTTTCGTTGTCCCGTTGGCTGACGATGCGCTAGCCGCTCGCATTCAGGATGTTTCCCGCAATTTCTTCCTTGCCATGGAGGGGAACGGATACGCGCGAATTGATTTGCGCGTGCGACCGAACGGCGAGATCGTAATTATAGAAATCAATCCTAATTGTGGGGTTTTGTATTACGGTCCCGATGATCGCAGTCACGCCGATCTGCCGATCTCGTGGGACGCGGCGGGACATGACGGATTTCTGGACCGAATTTTTCGCGCCGCGATCAAGCGGCAGGGGATGAGGGCGAATTCCTAAATCAAAACCTTCGCCACAGATTTCACGAATTAGCGCGGATTTATATAATAGACTCTATCGGAAATAAAAACGGGGACGCAGAAAAACGCTGATGACGCTGATTTAAGAAAAAAAATCTGCGTTTTCTGCGTTCATCAGCGTCCAAAATGCCTTGTTCGGCTTATTACCGATAAGGTTTAATCTGTGAGATCCGTGAAATCTGTGGCTGAGAATTTCTTTCTTGTGGGGCTTGATTCATTTTACTTGCGACTCCAAAAATTCCAACACGGCTTTTGCCTCCTCGCCTCCTGCTTTGGCGTGAGCGATTAACGGAATGCGATGAGGTCCCGGCGTGTTGATTGCCTCAGGGTAGGCGGTCAGCACGGCTTTGACGATTTCGAGTTTGCCGAGCATCGCCGCGACAAAAATATCAATGCGCGCGCCGTTTGCAAGCAGAAACCCCGCAATATCTTTTCGCCCCATGTGCGAAGCGGAGCCGAGGGCGGTTTCAAAATCGCCGCCGCCCCAATCCCACGTCGCGTTGACGAGGGCAGGCTCCTGTGCGAGCAGTTCTTTTGTGCGATCCAAATCGGAATGCGCGACTCGCACGAATTCTTCCACCAGGCTTGATCTCAATGCAGGCTTTGTATCCATCTCGACTCCACTATATCAATGTATTATTTTCACTTCATTGTACCTGCCCGAATCGTCGAATTGTGAATTTTTCAACGTTGCGTCGAAAAATGAGAGCAG
>Ga0073902_10002205_pt1 | contig 10291 bp, 7 predicted proteins | sample KloWWTmeKNB19Kit_FD_66667 | JGI IMG/M metagenome (GOLD analysis project Ga0073902, IMG submission 66667) | Active sludge microbial communities from Klosterneuburg, Austria, studying microevolution and ecology of nitrifiers - Klosterneuburg... | ecosystem: Engineered > WWTP > Aerobic digester >...
AAAGGTTTCGGTCACGCCGACCTCGAAAACAATATCCCGGCCACGCCCGAAACCATTTACCGCGCCGGCTCGATTGCCAAGGTATTTACCGCCGCCGCGACCATGCAACTGGCCGAACAGGGCAAGATTGACATCGATCAACCACTGGTCGCCGCCCTACCTGACTTCTCGATCAAGACCCGCTTTCCGAATGCCAGCCCGGTAACGCCGCGCAATGTGATGACGCATCACTCCGGCCTACCCTCCAATTTTTTTAAAGGCATGTTCGTGCGCGACCCGGCGCGCTTTGAAACGGTTGTCGAAAGCATCCGCGACGAACACTTGGCCTTCCCGCCCAACTACGTTTTTTCCTATTCCAATGTCGGCATGGCGCTACTCGGTGCGACGGTGCAAAAAGTCAGCGGCGAACCATTCGATGACTACATGGAGCAACATTTTTTTCAGCCGTTGGGCATGAAACAGTCGAGCTTTTCGCCGCGCGCCATCACCAAGGCCTATGACCACAACAAGGCTACGGAAGTCTTCTCGCTGCGCGATATGCCAGCGGCCAATCTGCTCAGCAATGTCGTCGACCTCAGCCAGTTCCTGAAAATGCAGTTTGCTGAAGGGAAGTCCGGGCAGCAGCAAATACTTTCGACCACTTCCGTGCACGAAATGCTGCGCGTACAAAACGCTGATTTCCCACTGACCTTTCAGCAGTATGTCGGTCTGGGCTGGATGATGAACGGCATCGAAGTACCCGGAGGCGGCCTGGTCGCAAGTCACGGCGGCTCGCTACCTGATTCGCACAGCATGATGACGATACTGCCCGAGCACAAACTGGGTGTCGTCGTCCTTTCCAACTCGGCCACCTCGGCCGGCGCGGTTTCCAAAATCGCCGCCGAAGCCTTGCGTTTGATGCTCGAAGCCAAGACCGGCATCCACCAGGAGCCAGCGGTTATCGTCCGCTCTCCCGAACGCGCCCCGACAGCAGAGGAACTCCGCTTCTTCAACGGCCATTTCGATACGCTGGTCGGCTTGGCCAAGATATCGACCGGATCGGGCAAGATCGATGCCGATGCCGTCGGCCATCATTTCCAGCTAGTGCCGCACGAGGACGGCCTGCTCAGCCTTAAATACAAGGTGCTTGGCCTAGTACCGGTGCACGTTGGGGCGTTTGAGGATATCCGCCTCTCGGCGGCGACAGTCGATGGACGGCAAATTGTGGTCGGCCGGATCGGCGGCGAATCGCTGGTTTTCGGTGAGAAACTGAACCCGTCGAGCATCCCGGAAACCTTCCTGCAACACATCGGCAATTACGAAATCATGGGCAAGATCGACGGTCCGGTACCGAATCAAATTTTGCTCAAGGAAGACGATGGCCTGCTGGTTGGTGAGGCACGTTTTCCGGAAAAACCGGAGTTGCTGCTCCGCATCGGCTTTCATCCGGTTTCCGACAACGAAGCCGTTACCGCCGGTTTGGGCAGCGGCCGTGGCGACACGCTGCGCTTTATCCGCGAAGGTGACGAAGAACGGCTGGGTTTCTCCGGCTTCCAGATGCGCAAGATTGCGGACTGAACATGGAAACACTGTACCGGGAACTGAAAGTCTTCATCATCGAAACGATGAATCTGGAAGACATCACGCCGGCTGAAATCGGTGATGAGACGCTACTTTTTGCCGATGATGGCTTGGGTCTGGACTCGATCGACGCCCTTGAACTAGTGCTGGCGCTGAAGAAAAAATACGGCGTCGTGCTCGAAGCCAATGACGAACAGACCCGCCAGCATTTGCGTTCGATAGCGACGTTGGCCGCCTTGGTCCGTTCGGTCAGTAAACCCTAGCTAACCGTGCGCCACAGGGCGTCACAGGAGCAGCAAAATTGATCGATTTTTCCGGTTGACCGCAGCACACCGCCTCTCGTTTCACTTTGATCCGCTAGCCACGTAGCACACCCGGTAGATAGCGCCCGCAGAATCATCGGAGATCAGCAGCGAGCCATCCGGCAGCGGCAGCACATCAGCCGGCCGACCCCAGACCCGCCCGTCTTTCAGCCAGCCGCTGACGAAAGACTCATAAGCCACCACCTTGTCACCAGCCAGCCGGACGACACTGACCCGATAGCCGGTCTTCTCGCCGCGATTCCACGAACCATGCTCGGCAATAAAAATCTGGCCGCGATAAGCCTCGGGGAATTGCGTGCCGGTGTAAAAGCGCATGCCCAATGCCGAAACGCAGAATGCGATTGACCGCCGAAACATAAAGATCGCCCGCCCGAAAAGCCACCCCGACCGGCATCGCCAACCCCGAGGCGATGACCTGCACCGGGCCGGCGCGATAAGCCGCATCGAGCGGCACCGCATAGACCTTGCCCGCTTCCCGGCGAACCGACATACAAAACGCCGCCATCACCCAGCGCCATCTGCCGCGCATTCGGCACCCGCGCCAGCAGTTCTATGGTGAAACCGGGTGGCAGAGTTAGTTGATTGAGGGGTAAATCTGCGGCGCGGACTGTAGTTGGCAGGGTAAAGACAAAGAACAGGAAGACCAGAGCGAGAAGCCGGACGGCCTTTTGTATCGGCAAAAATTTCAGAGAGGCAACGTGCGGAGTTTTAGCGCGCTGCAAGGGCAAGAGATTTGCAAACATCCAGCCTGAACTCAGCGAATCGCCAGCCCAGACCATTGAGGCGTTCAGTTTTTTACCCACCTTGCCCTTCTTCGCTCAATGCCAGTCTTAATCTCGCACTACTTTACGCCATAGCCCGTAGGTGCTGCACGGGCTTGTCGCCTTACGGGAGCGGAAGAAAAATTGCCTCTTTTTAGGTTGACCGCAAGATATTGTCTGGCGGGCTCCTAGCCCTAACGGTTGCTGACAAACCAAAAGTTTCAATGTATTCTGATGGGATAAAAATAGACGCAACACATAGGGATGGCGGCCAGTGACAGAAGATCAGAAGAAAGAGGCGATCTCGCGCGAGTTTCTTCGGATACTTGCCCATGGACATGGCTTTAAAGTCATCGAGCCTAGTACAGATCATGGAGTGGACATGATCGTCTACCCAGTTACGACTCGAATCGAACCATCGGGGAGGACTCGTTTCCTAGATTCACCTTTTAAGTTGGATTTCCAACTAAAGGCAACTACTGTTACAGGGATCGTGGACGCTGGCAATGACATCAAGTTTGACCTAGAAGTGAAGAACTACAACGATCTCATTTACCGAAGAGATGAGCCTCTGCCGCTCCATCTTGTGGTTGTGGTTCTAGACTCAGCACCACCAACTTGTCTTAGGGTTTGCGAAACAAGTCTTGGCCTTGCTGGAAGTGCATATTGGTACTTGCCAGATGAGACGGCCGAGGCTAGCAATAATGATTACAAGATTCGGATTACGATTCCCAAGGCAAATCGGCTTGGAGTTGGATTTGTGCGTGATCGATTCGAGCAACTTGGGATCGAGCTATGAAGGCAACTCCAGAAGATCTGTCGGCGCTGGCAGAACGGCTTCGTGAATTTTTGAATGAGGCCGGATGGCGCCAGGGGCGCCAAGCGAGAGGTCTGACTTTCTTCTACCCCCCCGAGTCTCTGGGGATTCAAGGCAACTTTTCAGTTGCTTTGCCCGAAAATGCATCCAAGTCTGGTGTCGGTAGCTTTCTTCATGGAGCAGCCAACTCGCTTGTTGAGATTTACGGATATGGCAGTTTGGGTGACCTACTCAACAGGGCTGCATCGCTTAGCGATTTGTCGCAACCAACACGTCTTGTCACTCGGTTTGTTGATGCAACGACACATCAAGGTGCGATGCCTCTTGCATCACTGACTGCCTATATCAACAGTATAGAAGCAGGCCTCTATCGAAGCGCGAAGTTCCAGCTTGGGGCCGAGACTAACGAAGCCAAGTTAATTGCTCAACGCTTCGTCAAAGACTGCCTTTTTTTGCAAACAGAGCAGGGAAGCTTCATTGCAAAAGTAGAAGTTCCGCATACGATACTTAGACAAGGAGACCTATTCGGAGGTGAGCCATTAGTGTCTACAGAGGTTTGCTCATCACTTTTCTCGGCTATTCAGTTTTTGAATGAAAAGGTTCTCGGTGACGACAGTTCGTTTGAATCGCCAGAAACTCTATCGGACGCGATCACGTTGTTTGACGTTGAGTTGCTTGAGTCGCTGACCAAGGTGCTTGTTGGGCCGGAGATGGAAACTATCGAGTTTTCACTTGAGATAGGCTCTCAGATAAGAACCTCGTCGACAGGTTGGTTATCCGAGGAAAGAAAGAACAGACTCAAAGAGTTCCTGGATTTCATTCGTAACCAACTTCGCGGAGAAAATGACCTTGATGTGTCTGGTTCAATTGTCGAGTTGCGTTCACGTGATCCAGAAGGAAATAAAAACTACATCAGGGTTGTATCGCAATTTCATGGTGACCGAACCTTCATATCGGCAACACTCTCAAACGATCAATATCAGCGTGCGCTTGACGCTCACCGGAATAAGCGGGTGGTTCGATTGAAAGGTAATGGAACTAGGCTTAAAACTCAGATACGTATGATTGAAGTAACCGAGTTTTCCACTTGATTTCCATCGCTGTTACCATCTGCAATGCCACCGCACTACCGCAGTTCTGTCGTCGTACGCTGAAAGGCTGGCACGGCGTAATTCACCGTCGGTGAGATGAGCCTAATGGTGTCATTTGTAAGGAATTATGGCCAAGTAGCCCATGAGCGTAGGAGATGTGTCCAGAGTTTTGTGTAAAGCTACCTCTGTTCACGCATGTTCAGTTTGGTTCCTTTGGCCGAACAGCGGATGGCCCTTAGCCCAAAAAATAATCAATGAAAATCCCGGCTAACCGTCTCCAACCGGCCCAGCCAGGCGGATAGATCGACCAGCCGTTTGGCGACCAGATGCACGACATCGCCCTCTTTCTGCAGTTGCCCATAGACGCCGAGCAGGCTGGCGCCGAGTAGTTCGCGGCGTTGTTTGTCGACCAGTTGAGGATGGACGACGACGTTGATCAGGCCGCTTTCGTCTTCCAGCGTGACGAAGACGATGCCGGTTGCGGTGCCCGGTCGTTGGCGGCCGACGACGATGCCGGCGGCGCGGATCAGGGCGCGGTGGTCGACAGCTTTGAGTTCGGCGGCGGTGACGAAGCGGCGTTCGGCGAGGTAGTGGCGGAGCAGGCTGAGCGGGTGGGCGCGCAGGCTGAGGCCGAGGCTGCGGTAGTCGGCGATGAGGTTTTCGCCTTCACTCGGCGCCGGCAGGTCGGTGGGTGCTTCCGGCACCGGCGACTGGCCGTCGAAGAGATCACCCTGCACGACGGCGGCGGCTTTTTCGATGCTGGCGGCCCAGGCGGCCTGGCGGCGGTGGCCGGCCAGGCTGGCCAGGGCGTCGGCGGCGGCGAGCAGGTCGAGGTCGCGCCGCTGCAGGCTGGCGCGGGCGGCGAGATCGGCGACATTTAAAAATGGCTGTTTTTTCCGGTCGACCGCAGCAATGCGTTCGGCGCTGGCCTTGGGCAAGCCGGCAATCTCGCGCAGGCCGAGGCGGACGGCGCCGCTCGCGTCAATCCGGCTATCCCAATCGCTGGCGGTGACATCGGGCGGCAGCACGCTGACGCCATGGCGGCGGGCATCCTGTATCAGCATTGATGGCGAGTAGAAACCCATCGGCTGGCTGTTGAGCAGGCCACAGAGAAAGGCGGCCGGGTGGTGGCGTTTGAGCCAGGCCGAGGCATAGACGAGCAGCGCGAAACTGGCGGCGTGCGATTCGGGAAAGCCGTATTCGCCGAAGCCCTGGATCTGCGCGATGATGCGCCGGGCGAAGGCTTCGGGCAGGCCGTTGGCGGCCATGCCGGCGAGCAGTTTTTGCTCGAAGGGTTCGAGCCCGCCCTTGCGCTTCCAGGCGGCCATCGCCCGGCGCAACTGGTCGGCCTGGCCGGGGGTGAAGTTGGCGGCGACGACGGCGAGTTGCATGACCTGTTCCTGAAAAATCGGTACGCCATAGGTGCGGGCGAGGACGGCGTCGACGGCGGGCGAGATTTTCTCGATGCGCTCCTTTTTCTGCCGCCGCTTGAGGTAGGGATGCACCATGTCGCCCTGAATCGGCCCCGGCCGGACGAGCGCGACTTCGACGACGAGATCGTAGAAATTGCGCGGCTGCAGGCGCGGCAGCATGGCCATCTGGGCACGCGATTCAACCTGGAAGACGCCCATGCTGTCGGCCTTGCAGAGCATGGCGTAGGTGGCCGGGTCTTCGGCCGGGATTTGGTGCATTTTTAGCGGTCGACCGGAGGATTCGCCGACCATATCGAGCGTGCGGCGGATGGCGGAGAGCATGCCGAGGGCGAGGATGTCGACCTTCATCAGGCCCATTGCATCGAGATCGTCCTTGTCCCACTGGATGACGCTGCGCTCGGGCATCGCGGCATTTTCAACGGGCACCAGGCGCGATAGCGGGCCGCGTGAAATGACAAAGCCGCCGGTGTGCTGGGTGAGGTGGCGGGGAAAACCGCGCAGCGCTTCGGCGATGGCCAGCCACTTTTCGACACGCGGCGCAGCGGGGTCGAGGCCGAGTTCGGCGAAGCGTTCCGGCAGTTGTTCGCGCTTGTCCCACCAGGCCAGCGAGGCGGTCAACGCGTTGATCTGGGCGATGCCGAAACCGAGCGCCCGACCGGCGTCGCGCAGGGCGCCCTTGGTCCGGTAGGTGATGATGGCGGCGGTGAGCGCAGCCCGCTCGCGGCTGTATTTGCGGTAGATGTACTGGATAACTTCTTCGCGCCGCTCGTGCTCAAAATCGACGTCGATATCCGGTGGTTCGCCGCGCTCTTTCGAGATGAAGCGCTCGAAGAGTAAGGCGGAACGGGCGGGGTCGACTTCGGTGATGCCGAGCGCGTAGCAGACCGCCGAGTTGGCCGCCGAGCCGCGCCCCTGGCAGAGAATGCCCTGCTCGCGGGCAAAGCAGACGATGTCATGGACAGTGAGGAAATAAGCTTCATAGGCCATTTCGGCGATCAGTTTGAGTTCGTATTCGATGCGCTGGCGGACGCTTTCCGGTACTTTTTCAGCCGGATAACGGCGCTGCAGGCCGCGTTCGGTTTCGGCGCGCAGCCAGGAGCTGGGCGTTTCACCGGCCGGGATGATTTCTTCCGGGTATTCGTAGCGCAGCTCGTCGAGTGAAAACTGGCAGCGCTCGGCAATCTTCAAGCTTTCCGCCAGCAAGGCCGGCGGGTAAAGACGCGACAGCCGCAGACGCGAGCGGAGATGTCGCTCACCATTCGGGAAGAGCGCGTAGCCGGCATCAAAGACTGTGGTTTTCAGGCGCAAGGCGGTGAGCACATCCTGCAATGGCCGGCGGGAACGGGTGTGCATATGCACGTCGCCGGCCGCCACCAGCGGCAAACCACTCACTTCGCTCAGCGCCTGCAAGTTTTCCAGCCGGGCAGCATCATCCGGCCCGGCGTGGAGTTCAACGGCGATCCAGGCGCGACCGGGAAAACGCTCGGCCAACCATGCCGCATCAGCCGCGCTGGGCGTCTCGCCCGGTAGCCACAACACCAGGCAATCGGGCACTGCACCACTCGGCGCGAAGGATTCGAGATCGCCACGCTGCAGAGCGTATGCGCCTTTTTCGGCGCGCCGCCGGGCCAGCGTGATCAGCGCCGAGAGGTTGCCGTAGCCGTGGCGATTACTCGCTAAAAAGATCAATTTCAGGCCGTCGACCGCGCCCCGCAGGCTGGGGCCAGCCCTTGTTATTGTGGTCAAGTCTCCTTGGGGGACAGTAATCTCGCTACCGATAATGAATTTCAGCCCGGCTTCCTTGGCCGCCAGATGCGCCCGCACGACACCGGCCAGCGAACATTCGTCGGTCAGCGCCAGCGCCGTATAGCCTTGCGCCACGGCCTGCGCCACCAGTTCCTCCGGGTGCGAGGCGCCACGCAGAAAGGTGAAATTGGAGAGACAGTGCAGCTCGGCGTAAGCGGACAGTTTTTCAGCTGAACAGGCCATGCAGATACCAAGCCTCCGCATCGCGAAACACCCAGGCCCATTGGCCTTGCGGATTACGGGCGACAAAGTAGTCACGCCGGACATCGCCAGCCGCGCCCTTCTCGCCTTCGTCCCACCAGCCGCTTTCCAGGCGCTCGGCACCCGACAGCAGTTTCAGCGGGCCATGCCATTGCGGGCTGCCGGCGCGTTCGGGTAGCGCTTGCGGCACAGGCAGCAGCCAGAGCGGACGCTGGGGTTTGAATGCTGCACCCCAAGAGTGCTTCCTTCGGGGCGCGGTCGACGGCGAAAAATGCGCAAAATCAGAAACCGAATCAGGACGCGAATTTGGCGCTGCATTGGCTACCGATACCGGCGCCACATCGAGACGACGCGTCGCGCACTCCGGTCGGTAATCCGCTTGCTGCCCAAGCACCTGCACCGCCGCCTCGCCGAGCCGGGCACGCAGGCGGTCAAGGCAGGCCAAGGCACCTTCGCCGCTCGGCGCCTGATCAAACAACGGTGCACTGGCCCCCGACTTATTCACCACCTCGTCGGCCTGCAAGCTCAGCACTTCAACCGGCGCCACCAGTTTCAGCCGGGAAAGATGCTCCCGCAGCAACCGCAGGAAACGCCCTTCATCGGCAGCCGGTTCGGCAAAGCGCAGCACGAGTGGGGTCTGCGTGGCATCGTCGTGGGTCAGCAGCAAGGTGCAAACGCGCAGCAGCAATTGCCGACCATGCAGCCAGCCGGCCAGTGCCGCAAATAGCCGCTGGCCGGCAAACGCCAGCGCTTCGGCATACTCGACACGGGCCGGCAGTTCGAGCTTGCTGGCGAAACTTTCGGGAAAGATGAAAGGCTTTTGCGGGTCAGGCACTTCGCCCCAAGCCCGCGACAGGTCGTCCACCGGACCGTTACCAATGCGTCGCCGCAAACTGGCGCCGGGCACCGCCAGCAAATCACCAAGACGCTTCAAACCAAAGGATTCCAGACGGTTGGCCACATCGACCGGCCAGCCCGGTGCAGCACAAGGCAAGCGGGCGAGAGCGGCCTGCATGGCGGCATGTTCCGCATATATTGCCGCCGCCCCGGCCTGTGCCAGCCAGCGCGCCCCAAGCGGCGTCGGCGCCACCGCCCAGGCAAGCGAATAAAACTGCTCGGCACAACCGCCAAGCACGGCTTGGACGATGACTTCCACTCCGCCAAAGAGGCGCAGGCAGCCACCGATTTCCAGCAATAAACCCTCGGGTGCCGACAGACTCACCGTTGGCGTAAAACGCCCGGCCCAGCAAGCCAGATGTTCCAAAGCGGCTATTTCGCGCAATGCATCGCGCTCAAAAACTGCCAGCCCCGGTTGCAAACCCAACGCGGTCGACAACTTCTGCCCAAGCCTTACGCCAGCCTCAGCCGCCGGCTGATCGCAAGCCAGAATCCGCCCACGGCTAACGACTGCGCTAGAGGATTGCCTCAGTGGCAGCGCTTCGAGCGGCAGCAAGGGAAAGTGAAGGGCCAACCAGAGCACGCGGCAGTCTCCCGGGACGGGCGATGGATAAATTGAGCGGTCGCGCAGCTGGTCGGCCGCGCCGTTTGAGAATACGTACCGACAAACTACCCTCGCCTGCCGCCAGCGCAAGACGTAAGGGTGCCGGAGAAGGTGTCGAGGCCAGCGCAACCGGCCGCCACAGCCAGGTAAAAGTCGGCTGGCCTTCAGCCGCTGCCTGCAAACGGCGCAAAACTTTGGCATCAATACCGGCTTCCGGCCAAACCAGCACGCCTGCGAAGCCGCCACAGGCGAGCAGTTGTTCGCAACACCAGGCGGCCTGCTTGCCAGCCTTGATCACCACCAGTCGCTCCAGCGCCAGACCCGCCGCTGCCCAGGCCGGCGCGTGCGGCAACCAGGGCGGTGCCACCAATGCCAGCCAGCCCCCCTCGGCCGATAAGCGAGCCAACGCAGGCAACAACAGGCTCATTTCACCCAAACCGCTGCGGTCGACGAGAATTTCAGTCAAATTTCCGCGGGGCCAGCCACCACCCGGCAATTCTTCATCCAGTTCGGGATGACCGCTCGGCATGGCGCTTTCCGGCAAACTGGCCAGCGTGTCGCCACGCCAGATATCGCCTCGGGCCAGCACCTCTGCCAAAGTAGCCGGCAGCGGCGCGGCACTCATGAGAGCGTGCTGATTGCCCCGCGAATCAGGCCAACCGCAATCCCTTCGATGGCAAATTCAACCTCGGCCGGATTGACGATAATGGGTTCAAAATCCGGGTTTTCGGCGATCAGTTCGATCAAACCGTTCCTGCGCTTCAGGCGTTTGACAGTGACATCCTCCGCCACCCGGGC
>Ga0073902_10002206_pt1 | contig 10290 bp, 8 predicted proteins | sample KloWWTmeKNB19Kit_FD_66667 | JGI IMG/M metagenome (GOLD analysis project Ga0073902, IMG submission 66667) | Active sludge microbial communities from Klosterneuburg, Austria, studying microevolution and ecology of nitrifiers - Klosterneuburg... | ecosystem: Engineered > WWTP > Aerobic digester >...
AGCGAGAGCACGCGCAAAATTTCCACCAGCGCAATGGTTGCCAGCGCCAGATAAATGCCGCGCAGGCGCAAGGCCGGAATGCCCACCAGCACAGCCAGCAGGCCGCACGCCACGCCTGCCAAAGCCATCTCCAAAAACAGCAAAGGCAGGGGGAAGGCCGACCCGGCGGGCACGCCAAAGACTTTGGTGGAAAGAATCGCCGCGATGTAGCCGCCAATGGCGTAAAACGCGGGGCTGGCAAGCGAAAGCTGGCCCGCCATGAGCGGCAAATACAGCGAGAGCGCCAGCATGGCGGCGGTGCACATTGTGACCAGCAACGCGCCGTATGTTGAAAAAAAATCGGCCATCATGTTTTAATTTCTCGCCAGGGCGCAAAGAATTCTTGGCGAGAAATTTTTGTTTTGGAATATGCGCGTTTTGATGACACGATGTGAGCTACGTTTTTTGAACAAGGTTTTGCCCCAGCAAGCCTTGTGGGCGAATGAGCAGCACAATAAACAAAAACAAAAAGGCGATGGCCTCTTTGTAGGCGATGGCGCTGGCGGGGACAAACGCTTCGGCAATGCCAATGAGCAACCCGCCCAGCACCGCGCCGGGAACACTCCCCAGCCCGCCAAGAATAATCACGGCCAGCCCTTTTAGGCCAAACGCAATGCCAAAATACGGGCCAGCGATGCTCACGCTCAAGCCAATGAGCGTGCCAGCCACGCCGCCCAAAAACCCGCTGATAAAAAACGTGAGCCGCACCAGCGCATCGGTGTTGATGCCCAGCAAGCTGGCGGTGGTCGCGTCTTCGGAGATGGCGCGAAGGGCCTTGCCCGTGCGGGTAAAGTTCATCCAAATCGTCAGACCCATCACCATGAGCATGGACACGCCAAATATCAAAATTTGTATCGTGCGGATGGGTATGGCGCGGTCGGCGGTTCCAAAATTTACCGCGGCGGGCAGCCCCGCGGTTGCGCTGGATGGGTAGGTGTAAATCTCTGCGCCAACAAGATATTGGATGAGATTGACGATGACGATGGCGACGCCCAGCGATGAAACCAGCGTGAGCAATGGGTCGGCATTTCTGTTTCGCAAGGGGCGGAAGGCGATCCGTTCAATCAACACGGCAACGCCGCCAGCCAGAACCGCGCCCGCCACAAGCGCCATCACAAAAGGCAAACCGCCGTTTGGCAACAAGGCCATGTTTGCCAGCGCCCCGTTAAAGCCAAACCGCCCGCCCGCCAAAACATACGCAAAATAGGCGCCCAGCGTGAACACCGCGCCATGCCCAAAGTTGATGATGCGCAGGATGGAGAAGATCAGCGTGTAGCCCAGCGCGAACATGGCGTATACGCTGCCAACGGCCAGCCCATTGAGCAGGTGTTGCAAATTTGGCGCAAGGTCTATCATGCTAAAAGATAAGAAGATACGTGGCGCAAGTTTTTCTATTTACAAATTCACACAAATCCCAACGCGCGCGCACAAGCCAATTGTCATTCTGAGCGCGCCAGCCAAACTTGATTGCGCAAAAATGTTCTGCGCGCGAAGAATCTCTGCAAAATGCCGGCTCAGAAAAAGTTAGCCAGAGATGCTCACGTTTCGAGCGCCAATTACGGAAAATTTTGCGTAAATCCAGTAAATAAGAGATGAGAAATAAGAAAATGCGCAGCGCAGGGTTTCTTATTTCTCATCTCTTATTTCTTTTTATTTCACTACTTCAAAAACACAAACTTGCCCGCTGTGTCGCTGTCCATCTTGATCTGCGCCACATACACATTGTTTTGCAGAATTTCGCCATCTTTGTCAAGGCCAATCTCGCCCAGCGGAGAGTTGTATTTTGCGCCGCTGGTGATGATTTGCGCGTTGAGCGCCTGGCGAATTTGATCAAGCGACATCCCGCTCAGCTTGGTTTTGGCGTCCACCGTCTTGAGGGCTTCTACAAACACCTGCACGCCCGCAAACGCCTGCGCGCTGAACTGCGGCGGGGTTTTCTTTTGGTCGGCGGTGTAAGCGGCCACGAACTGTTTGTTCATCTCGGTGTCGGCCTCTGGGCTATACGCTTGCGCCACCAAAATGCCATCGCAGGCCATTTTGCACACGGGGAACATGTTGGGCGTGTTCAACCCGTTGCCGCCCGCCAGCAAACCCTTGTAACCCAGATCGCGCAACTGCTTGATGAGGTTGCCGCTATCTGCCGCCAACCCAGAGATGATGACCAAATCGGGCTTGGCGTTCATCAAGTTGGTGGCCTGGCTGGTGAAGTCGGTATCGGTGGTTTGGAATTGCTGAACCGTGACCAGCTCCAGCCCAGATGTTTCGGTCACTGTTTTTTGGAAGATGACCGTCTCCGACTTGCTAAACGCATCGTTTTGGGCAAAGGCCACCGCCACGCGTTTGACGGCCGGATTTTGCTTGAGGGCGGCCTTCACCACGCTGGGCGCAACCACCGAGACCGGCGCAGACACGCGAGAAATATACTCGCCAATTTGCGGAATGCCCACCGCCGTGTTGGATGGCCCAATCACCGGCACTTTGGCTTTATCCGCGATGGGGTCGGCGGCAAACGCCTGCTGAGAAAGCGTTGGGCCAACGATGCCCACAACTTTGTCTTTGGTCATGCACGCATTAAACGCGTTGATGGCGCCCGCTTCGTCGCCCGCGGTATCCTCCACGATGACTTTGACCGGCGTTCCATTCACCCCGCCTTTGTCATTAAAATACTTTTCAGCCAGCCGGCCGCCAATCGCCTGTTCTTGGCCAAACAACGCCACATTGCTGGTGGTGGCAATTGCCAAACAAATGGGGATGGGTTCTTTGGCCGCCGCGGGCGCGCTGGTGGATGGGGCTGCGGTCGGTTGCGGCGCCGCGCCGCTTCCCCCGCACGCCGCAAGCAGCGCCGCCCCTGCGATCAAAACAATGCTCTTACCTCGAAACTTAAATTCTGTTTTCATCTAAATTCCTCCTTATGGCTTAGCAAAAACAAAAACTCAAATCACATTCTACGCGCAAAACGACAATAGTGATAGCTGGTAGTGAGAGTTATAGTGGATTGCTCTTTACTATAACTCTCACTACCAGCTATCACTATCAGCTATCACTGTCCGCTATCACTCAAATCTTCACCCAGCGGCGGCTCTTGGCGCTCTTAAAAATGGCCTCGCCCAAAACCATTTCTTCATGCCCATCCTCAAAGGTGGGGAAATCTGGCGCGGCGGCAAAATCGCCCTTCTCGATGTAGCGATACACGGCGGTGTAAAGCTGCTTGAAGGTGTCCGGGTAGCCCTCGGCGTGGCCGCCGGGGTACGAGGCAACTTGCCTCGCGCTGGTATCCATCAGCGAGGGGTCTTTGAGCAGTATTTCGTTTGGCCGGTCGCGGTGCCCAATCCACAAATCGTTGGGGTGTTCGCCATCCCACGCAATTGAGCTTTTGCTCCCGTTAATCTCGTAAAACAGGCGGTTTTTGCGCCCGGCGCTCACCTGAGAGACCGTGACCGAGCCACGCGCCCCACCCTTGAACTTGAGCAAAATGGTGGCGTAATCCTCGGTTTCAATTTTGCGGTCAACCGTGTCTGCGCTCGCGCCATCTTTGCCGGTGAAGGTGGCCCCGGCCTGCTTTGGCTTTTTGCGCACCGGCAGAAATGTGGCGAAATCGGCAAAAACACTTTCAATTTTCAGCCCGGTGATAAAACTCACCAGGTCCAGCCAATGCGAGCCGATGTCGGCCACGGCGCGCATTGGGCCGCCCAGCTCTGGCTCCAGCCGCCAGTTCCAATCGGTTGGGTAAAGCAGCCAATCTTGCAAATACGACCCCTGACAAATAAACACATCGCCAATGCCGCCGCTTTGCACAATGGCTTTGGCCTGATGGTTCATGGGGTAAAAACGCAGGTTAAAGTTGATGGCGGCCACAAGCCCCTTCGCCTTTGCCAGCGCGGCCAGCTTTGCGCTTTCCGCGGCGTTCATGGCCATGGGTTTCTCGCACACCACATGTTTGCCCGCCTCCAGCGCGGCTTGGGAATGGGCGAAGTGCAAGTGGTTGGGCGTGGCAACATGCACCACGCGAATCTCCGGGTCGGCCAGCATGTCCTCATACGAGGCATATGCCTTGCGCAGCCGCAACGCGCCCGCGCGAACCTTGGCGCGTTCGGCGCTCACATCTGCCAGACCTTTTACATCCAGCCCCAGCCGCCGCAACCCTTCAATGTGCGCCGGGCCAATGAAACCTGTGCCAATAACGCCAATGCTTATTTTGTTTTGCCTGGGCATTTTTTTAGTGTGAATGACAAATTAGAGATTAAGGCTCCCCAATTCGTAATTGTTAACCGAGATTCTTGCCGCGCCAGCATCGCGCAATGTCTGCTCGTCATACATTTTCAAAATGCCTTGCGCCGCTTTAATTTGAATGCGCGGGTCCAAGTTCGCGCGCAACAATTTTATATCTTCAATGGTCGCGCCAGCGGGGGCGTATCCGGTGCTGGTCACGGCCCAATCGGCCCCAACCGCGTTGCACATTTTGCACACCGCAATTTTTTGCTCATCGGTCAGGTAGGCAGTTTCAAAAATCACTTTTGCGCTCACGCCCAGGGCGCGAGCCACCTCGCACACCGCGCGAAGATCATCCTGCGCCTGATCCAGTTGCCCGCCGCGCACCGCGCCAATGTTGAGGACCATGTCCAACTCCACCGCCCCATCCGAGATGACCTGATACGCCTCGGCCACTTTGACCGAGGTGACATTTGCGCCGTGCGGAAAGCCCACCACCGAACACACGCTCACCCCCGTGCCGCGCAGGGCATCGGCGGCCAGCCGGACATGGCACGGCTTGACGCACACCGCGGCGAGATGATGACGCGCCGCCAACGCGCAGCCAGCCAGCACATCGGCCTCGGTTTGCTCTGGGCGAAGGAGGGTGTGCTCAAGCTGCATCTGAATTACTAATTACTAATTACGAATTACGAATTACGAAGGACAAGCGCTTTCGCAATTGGTAATTCGTAATTTACAAAAGTCCCGTCTGCGAATAATCGCCGATGAGCAGGCGATACCCTTGCGGCTTCATGCTGGCATGGGTCACCACCGAGCGGCGGCCAATCAAGCTATCGTGAATGCGGGATGGGATATCTTTGATTTGGCAGCCCTCCAGCAAAATGCTGCGGTCAATCTCGGCGTTTTCAATCACGCAATCGCGGTCAACGCTGGTGAACGGGCCGATGTAGCTGTTCACGATGCGGGCGTTCTCGCCAATGATGGTTGGCCCGTGAATGACGCTGTTCACAATTTGTGCGCCTTTCTCAATCGTCACCCGCGAATCCACCATGGATTTGTCGTCCACGCTGCCATCCATACGGCGCTCCAGCTCTTCCAGCACCATGCTATTGGCCTCCAGCATGTCCTCGCGTTTGCCAGTGTCTACCCACCAACCTTTATGCACATACGGGAAGACGCGGTAGCCGTTTGTGACCAGCCATTGAATCGCGTCGGTAATTTCCAGTTCGTTGCGCCAGCTTGGCTTGATGGATTCCACCGCCTTAAAAATGTTGTGGTCGAACATGTAAATCCCGACCAGAGCAAGGTCGCTGGGGGGTTCCTTTGGCTTTTCAATCAGGCGTTGCACTTTGCCTTCGCCATCCAGCACAGCCACGCCATACGAACGCGCGTCTGGCACCTGCTTGAGCACAATCTGGCTGTTGTAATCGGATTGCGCGTATTGCTGGATGAGTTTGTGAATGCCGCCCTGGATGCAGTTGTCGCCCAGGAACATCACAAAGCGATCATCCCCCACAAAATTGCGGCTGATGCGAACCGCATGGGCCAAACCCTTTGGCTCATCTTGCGGGATGTAGGTGATCTTCACGCCCCAGCGCGAGCCATCGCCCACCTGGGCGCGAATTTCATCGCCGGTCTCCGGCGCAATCACCACCCCAATGTCGGTCACGTCCGCGTCGCGGATGGCTTCAATCACCCGGAACAGCACCGGCTTGTTTGCCAGCGGGATGAGTTGTTTGGCGCTGGTGAAGGTGAGCGGGCGCAGCCGCGTGCCTTTTCCGCCAGAGAGGATCAATCCTTTCATGTCTTAATTTACATGGCCGAACGGGATGGACAAGATTTTGATTTCAACGTGTCCATCCCATTCAGCCATGTTAAAAATTCTACTTTCCAAAAATCTGCTGAAAGCGCATCATCAAGCCCAAATCGCCGGTGATCTTGAGCTTGCCCATCATAAAAGCCATGGTCGGATCCATCTCGCCGCTCATGATTTTGACCCAGTCATCGGCCTTCACTTCAATCGTCACATTGGGGTTTTCCGCCGCGCCTTCGGTGAAGTTGGCTTTTTCATCGGCCAGCGCAACGGCGTATTGCCCGCCGCCCTCGCCGGTTGCGTTCAACTGCACAACCGCGTTCACGCCCTTCGCTTTTGCCGGGTTAAACTCCCGGCTCATTTGGTCAATTGCTGCTTTAAGTTCGCCTGGTGCTGCCATGTTTTTTCCTCTTTTTCAAATGTGTAACACGCAAAATAGCAAGCGCAAAACAAAACCAAGATTTCCGCCTTGCGCCTTGCAGTTTAGACTTTCTACTCTGAACGGAGAGTATATCCCATGCCTGCGCTATACTGGTTTGCAGTGAGACGAGGATTATCTCCAAAAGACGCGCTGCAAGTTGGCCTGGCAGCGCTGGTTTTCGCGCTGGTTGTGTTTGTCGTTGCCAATCTGGTTTCGTTCGCCACCTCGCGCGGGCAGTTGCCATCCAGCGCCTATTTGGGCGATGTGAACGTGAGCGGCATGACAACCGAGCAGGCCATCAACGCGGCCAGCGCAGCTTTGCGCCAGCCTGTTTTGGCGCGTTACCAGACCGAGGTCATCCCGGTGGCCCCCGCCGAAGCCGAGTTTAAGCTAAACGACGCGGTGGCGCGGGCGCAACTGGAACAAATCATCCGCAAAAACGCGGGATGGGACAAGCTGCCCGCCTACGCCCTGCGCCAAATCACAACGACGCGGCTCTCCATGCCCTACACCTACGACGAGCAAAAATTACTGGGCATTCTTGGCGGCATCTCCAAACAATACGATCACGCCCCCGCCCCGCCCGCCCCCGACGCGTCTGGCGCGGGCATAAACCCCGGCTCCGAGGGGCGCATTCTGAACATCCCCGCCGCGCGGGATCAATTGATTTCGGCGCTGGCGTCATCCATCACCCGCACCATTACCTTGCCAGTAGAGACGGCCTCGGCGGGCGCGGTTGGCCTAACCCCGCTCAAACAAGCCATCCAAATGCAGCTCAAACCGCTTACAGATGGCGGCAACGTGGCGGGCGTGTATGTCAAAGACCTGCAAACCGGCCAGGAGTTGAGCGTAAACGCCGATGTGGCCTTTAGCGCAAAAGGCTGGCTGCGGCTGGCGGTTGCGCTGGCTGGGCTGGCCGATGGGCGGCCCGAAGTGACATCGGCCACATTTTTGCGCGAAGTTTTGGTCACTGCAAACGACGCCCGGCTGAACGAGCTTGTCAAACAAATTGGAAATGGCGATTTAACCGCCGGAATTCAAAACATCAACGCGGTGTTGAAGAAGCTGGGGCTGACCAGCACGTTTATCGCCCAGCCATTTGGCGCAACCGGCCGCGTCAGCGTCATCACCACACCCGGCAACACCCGCGCCGATGTGGTCACCAACCCAGACCCCAACATGCAATCTGCGCCCGCAGAGGTTGGCTTGATGCTGGAGATGTTCAATCAATGCAGCAAAACGGGCGGCCCGTTGCGCATCGCGTATCCGGGCAAATTCACCCAAACGCAATGCGCCGATGCGTTGCGCGCCCTGGGCGACAACAAGTTCAACGGGCTGATCGAGGCATCCATCCCAGAAGCGACCATTCAGCGCCGCCAAAGCTGGGACGATGTCAATCACGGCGATGCCGCGCTGGTGACAAACAACAACCGGGCATATATTCTGGTTGTGGTTTTGAACAGCCAAAACAAACTGGATTGGGCGGTCACTTCCCCGCTGATTAACAACATCGCCCGCGTGGTGGCCGGGTACTTTAACAACGGCGTTTTGCCGCCGCCCGCGCCCGCGCTCGCCGCGCCACCGCCGCCCTGACATTCCGGGCGAGTTTGCGATTCTCCAAACCTTCTTCTTGCTGGGTTTACGCACAAATAAAAGCCGCCATATTTTGGGGTCATTTGGCTTGCATGTTGCGCAAGTCCAGTTATCCAAAACTCGCGCTATGATTAAACCCTCTCAAAAATGACCGCAACCCAAGCGCCGGTAAAACCTGCCCGCCTAATCTGGCAGATGTTGATGTATCGCAAGTGGCTCTATTTTGCGGATGTGGCCGCATGGGCGGCGATACACACCTTCCCCCTGATACCGGGCTTTATCTTGCGCGAGTTTTTTAACACGCTCGCCGGCGCATCCTCGCTGGGGTTGAGCGTAAACGCGTTGATTGCGCTGGTGCTTGCCAGCGCCCTGGCCCAGGTGATGTTGCGCGTGGCGGGCGCGCTGGCCGATATTCCACATCGCTTCATCATGTCGGCGTTGCTGCGCCGAAACACATTTGCCCATATCCTCAATCTGCCGGGCGCGGCCAGCGTGCATGGCGCGGTTGGCGATGTCTTCAACGTCATGCGCGATGACGCCCGCTCGGTTGAAGATTTTATTAGCTGGACATGCGATCTGGTCGGCCAGTCGTTCTTTTTGCCCATCGCGCTGGTCATTTTGGTCAGCATCAACGCGCCAATGGCCCTGCTGGTGTTTTTGCCAATGGTGGCGGTTGTCACCATCTCGCAATTGGCGTGGCGCAAAATTGCCCGCCTGCGCGAGGCCCGCCGCAACGCCGATGGCGACGTGGCCGATTGCCTGAATGAGATGTTCGAGTCGGTCAACGCCATTCAAGTGGCAACCGCCGAGGAACGGTTTGTGGATCACTTTCGCAAGCTGAGCGAGGCGCGCCGCGAGGCCGCGGTGAAGGACAGCGTATTTACCCAGCTCGTGCAATCCATCTACGAGAACGCCGTGCAGCTTGGCACGGGTCTCATCTTGCTGGTGGCGGCTGGCGCGATGCAGCCCGGGCAGGCGCGCCCGTTCACGGTCGGCGATTTTGCGCTGTTCGTGTATTACCTCACCTTCGTCTCGGATATGACCGTGTTTTATGGGCGCGTCATTTCCACCTATCGCCAAACACACGTGGCCTTCAAGCGCATGATTGGTCTTTTGCAAGGCGCCCCGCCAGAGACGCTGGTGGCGCACAACCCCATCGGCCTGAAGCCGCGCGATATGTTTGCGAAAATCTCTAGCGCTCCGGGCGTTTTGAACGCCCGGAGCGCTGAGGCATTGACGAGTGCTCCGAGCGCTGCGAGCGCCCAGAGCACTCAAATTGCGCCTCCCTTCCATGCCCTTCGCGTCTCCTCGCTCACCTACCAGCATCCCACCTCGCAGCGCGGCATCCAAAATGTGAACCTTGAGCTGAACCGCGGCGAGTTTGTGGTCATCACCGGGCGCATTGGCAGCGGCAAAACCACGCTGGTGCGGGCGTTGCTGGGTTTGCTCAAAGCGCAATCTGGGGATGTGTATTGGAATGGCGAGATTGTGCGCGACCCGGCAAACTTCTTTGTGCCGCCGCGCACCGCCTACACACCACAATCCCCGCGCTTGTTCAGCAACACCCTCCGAGACAACATTCGGCTGGGTTTCCCCGCCAGCGATGACGAAGTCCGCGCGGCGATGCGCCAGGCCGTGCTGGAAGATGACGTGAATCAGTTTGAAAAACAACTGGACACGCTGATTGGCCCGCGCGGGGTGCGGCTTTCCGGCGGGCAGGCTCAGCGCACCGCGGCGGCCCGCATGTTTGTGCGCCGCCCAGATGTGCTGGTGTTCGACGATCTCTCCAGCGCGCTGGATGTTGTGACCGAGCAAACGCTTTGGCAGCGGCTGGATGACGCGCGGGCGCAAGGGTATGCCGCCACCTGTCTGGTGGTCAGTCATCGCCGCGCGGCATTACACCGCGCAGACCGCATCCTTGTGCTAAAAGATGGCGCCGTGGCCGAGGTTGGCCCGCACAGCCAGCTTTACGCCAACAATGGCGAATACCGCTCGCTGTATGACGCGCGAACGGAATAAGCCGCCAGCCATTATCAAACTCAAGTACAAACAAAACCGCGCCCTGCATTGCAGCAAGGCACGGTTTTGTTTTCTCAATTCGGTGGATGGAAACCCGGTTAGCGAATAGCCGAGTCAACCCTCAGCGTGACCGGGCCGTATTCGGTAACTTGCCCATTAAAGTCAACTTCTTGCAACCAATAAGCGTATGTCA
>Ga0073902_10002211_pt1 | contig 10268 bp, 5 predicted proteins | sample KloWWTmeKNB19Kit_FD_66667 | JGI IMG/M metagenome (GOLD analysis project Ga0073902, IMG submission 66667) | Active sludge microbial communities from Klosterneuburg, Austria, studying microevolution and ecology of nitrifiers - Klosterneuburg... | ecosystem: Engineered > WWTP > Aerobic digester >...
CTGCCCAAATGAATGATTTCAGTATCAGCGGAACTGGTGATTATACCTATGGCCGAACCAGTGCCTACGGCAACGATAACTCAAATATCCAGTTTGTAGATATCGATGGAGTAGGTTCAACAGCCAACTCTTCTTCTGCTAACCTTATTCTTCCAGCTGGCAGTAATGTGATCAAATTTGCCCGTTTATACTGGGGCGGAAGAATAAAAAGCAATACCGGAGGATTAAATAATATAAACCTCAGAACTGCTAAAGTGAAATTCAATTCAGAAGGTTATCAAACCATTACAGCAGCTTTAGGTGCTATTGATAAATCAATCGTTGGGGGAGGCGGTACGGATTCAGTTTACCAGGCTTACTTCGACGTTACATCCTATGTAAATGCCAGGGGGAATGGTACATATTATATGGCAGATATTGCAGCGGCAACGGGTTCAATTAGTGGCGGCGGTTATTTTGCTGGTTGGTCACTTGTAGTAGTTTATGAAAACTTGTCATTAGCCTACTCCAGTATCAGAATTTATGACGGGTTTCTGCAAGTATATGATGATGGTTCAGTTACATCACAAACCATTACGCTTAGTGGTTTAAACCCACCGGCTACATTTGCTCTTGCATCTGACGCATATATGTCAACTGTTGCCTGGGAAGGAGATGCCAATCTTGCTGCATCACTTGCCAACCCCAACGGGGATTTTATAAATGTGAATGGAAAAGCAGTTTCCAATACTGCTAATCCCGTTACTAATATGTGGAATGGAACGATTTCAAAAAATGGTGTGCATCTGTCAGGCAATAAAAACCCTGATTTTAAAAACCAAATGGGAATTGATATTGATGAAGTAGAAGTGGGTGTAGGTTTTGGGATTTCACCTGCTACAACTAATGTCAATGTAGTGTTTGGAACTGAGGCCGACCAGTATTTCCCCAGCATTTTCGCCTTCACCATGAAAACAAAACCACCATTGGTGCAGCTGGATAAAATTGTAAAAGACACAGCTACAGGAAATGCACCCTGGCAGCTTCCTAATAACCTGCTTAATCCAAATGAAATATTAACCTATACAATTACGGGTAAAAACCTGGGAAGCGGTAGTGCTTTCAATTGTGTTATTACAGATACACTGCCCGGTGGACTTACTTTCAGAACAGGCTCTTTAAAAGTTAATGCGCCAACTCCAGGGGTGTCTGTAGGTTTCCAAACAGATGCCAATGGTGACGATGCTGCATTTAAGGGAACATTTGGTGGTAAGGATTATATCAAGTTTTTCATTGGAACAGGCTCAACTTCTGTTTCAGGAGGTACTCTTGCGGCTAATGATTCTTTTAGTGTTCAATTCCAGTGCATTGTTCCCTCCAATGCGACAATTATAAACTTTGTATCTAATACTGCCCGGATTACAGGTACAGAGCAGGATGGTATTACTCCTTTTGTTGATGATGGTACTGCCATCATTGGTCCTATCGGAATTGGTCTGCCAGTCAAAATGACTGCCTTTACGGTGCAAAAAATTAATACTGATGCAGTGCTGCGATGGACTACAGCCGGTGAAACAAGAAATGATTATTTTGAAATTCAGCGAAGCATGGATGGTATTAATTTCAATAGTGTGGGAACTGTTAGCGGCAGTGGGACAACAGCAGATATTAAGAATTACCAGTACATCGATCCTCTTATCAATTCAGTAAAGGTTATTTACTATCGCATGAAAGTGATAGATATTGACAAAAAGGGTTCTTATAGTAAAATAGTAGCATTACGCCTGGATGGATTGTTAGCACTGAAGAATTTCACAATATATCCCAACCCGTTTACTACTGATCTTAAATTGCAAATCAGTAGTGCTAAAGAAACTGCCATTACTATACGAATCAACAATGCTGCTGGTCAACTGGAAAGTAATTACAGCATTAATGTTCAGGCAGGAGAAAATATTGTAGTCTTGTCAAATCTGGAAATGTTGAAACCGGGTTTGTACTTCATGGAAATCATTTCTGAAGATGGAAAATTTACCAATAAAATCATTAAACGATAGATGCTCAGGGTTTTTAACTAAACCTCCGGGGATGGCTTTTTGGCCGTCCCCTTTTTTATTTCGGTAATAAATGCGGGGTACTCAAATTCCTTTTTTATTTTTATGCAAATGAAAAATTTTGCGTAAGTCAACACTCAGGCTTCTCCAGCCTTTTATTGTACTGCATGTCATCATTCTCACAGGGATAGTTGGCTATATGGTTATTGAAAATGCCTCTTTTGTGGATTCATTATTCATGACAACCATTTCAATTACTACTGTAGGATATGGAGAAGTAGTTCCATTAAGTGAACCGGGAAAGTGGTTCACCATCTTTTTGCTTATTACCAGTTGGGGCACTTTCGCCTTTGCTATAACCCGCATCACCCAATTTGTAGTAAGTGGAGAAATTAATAAATATTTTAAAACCCGAAAGCTCATGAAAGATATTGCCCGTCTTGACAAACATGTTATACTGTGCGGTTATGGCCGTAACGGACACCAGGCTGCTCAAGTTTTGAAAGCACATGATATCCCTTTTATTGTCATTGAAAAAGATGAACAACTCATACTAAAAAAAATTGCAGAGGGTGATGATATCCTGCATCTGGAAGGTGATGGCACGGATGATGATCTGCTGCGTTTGGCAGGGGTAGAAAGAGCAAGGGCGTTGATCACTACATTACCTTTAGATGCTGAAAATGTTTTTATTGTACTTTCTGCCCGTTCCCTAAATCCCGATATTCAGATTATCAGCAGGGCTTCAGAGGCAACCTCTGTACCCAAGCTTAAAAAAGCAGGAGCTAATAATGTGATAATGCCCGATCGCATTGGAGGTTCGCATATGGCAACCCTTGTTTCAAAGCCTGATGTAGTAGAGTTTATTGATTTTCTTTCGGGTGAACAGGGGCAGTCCATTCATATGGAATCGGTAGCTTACGATGATCTGCCGGAAGATCTGAAAGGAAAAACTTTACGGGATGTAATGAATTGGAACAAAACAGGAGTTAATTGTATCGGCATAAAGGATCCCCTTGGTAAATTTCTGATCAACCCTCCGGATGATACTGCTGTAATAAAAGGGATGAAAGTAATGTTGCTGGGAACCCGTCATCAGATCATGCAGCTGAAAGGTAATTTGAAATAGGAATTTCTGTATACACAACAAAAAAGCCATAAAATTTTCTTCATGGCTTTTTAATTTTTTTTGGTTTCAATAATTTATTCTTGCTTCTTCTTCACATCCAGCAATTCTACCTCAAAAATCAATAATGCACCGCCTGGTATCTGTCCCTGTCCCATTACTCCATATCCAAGATCATATGGAATCCAGAATTTATATTTAGAACCGATGGGCATTAGTTGAAGACCTTCTGTCCATCCACGGATTACCTGGCTTACCCCCAGTGTTAAAGGCTGTCCACGGTTATAGGAAGCATCGAATTCTGTACCATTCAGCAAGGTGCCTCTGTAATGGGCAACAAAGGTATCGATGGCAGCAGGCTTATTGCCTTGCCCTTCTGTTATTACTTCATATTGTAAACCGGATGCGGTTGTCTTCACCCCGGGTTTCAATTTATTTTGTGCTAAAAATTTATTCCCTTCCTCTATGGCAGGCTTTACTTTATCCTGTTGTAATTTTACCATATAGTTATTCAGTAAAGCATTGGCAGTTACATCGTCCATTAAAGTTTGTTTTTTACCCAGGATATCATTTAAAGCCCTCAGGAAAACAGTGTTGTTGATCTTTACATCTCCCAGCCCTTGTTGAACGAGGTTAAATGCAGCAATTTCGCCAAGCACATAGCTGACGGAATCGTTGGTTGTTTTTAAAATGTTTACCGGGGTTACCGGTTTAGGAACCTGGGTACGGTTTGCCTGAGTCTTTGGTGGTTGAGCTTTTAATGCACCAGTTCCTGCCAGCAGCAATACGGATAAGATTATTTTTTGCATATTTGATTTTTTGAGTTGTCAAAAATACAGGTTGAAACCGTAATTCGGCTGCCTGTAATCATTTAATTTCGTTCTGTTATCAACCAATATATAATGGAGTTATATTCACATCCTTTGCAAATACGTTGGTCCGACCTGGACCCCAACTTTCATCTGCGTCATTCTGTTTATTATGATTGGGGAGCCTTGTGCCGTATGGAATACCTCATTCAACATGGATTGACTCCTGCTGTCATGCAAAAGTTGCATTTTGGTCCTATCATCTTCCGGGAAGAAGCTGTTTTCAGGAAAGAAATTAAATATGGAGATAACTTAACTATCAATCTTAAATTAGTTAAAGGCCGTAGGGATTATTCCCGGTGGACCATTGCCCATGAAATAAAAAAACAGGAGGATACACTTTGTGCGGTGGTTACAGTTGACGGCGCCTGGATGAATTTAAAGGAACGAAAGCTTTTTATTCCTTCTGTGGAAGTGACTGATGTATTCAGTCAGATGCCCATTGGAGAAGATTTTCAGTGGCTGGATTAATTTCTCCGGCATTATTAAGGTAAATAATTTTTGAAGGAAACCTGGCTGCATATCCATTTACCAGGTTGCGGATAAAACTATTTTCTTTATAAGTAGTCAGGTATTCTTTCAACGAATCAGGATTTGTTATTTGTGCATCTGCAGGAATATAGCCCATGCCATAAAAGGTGCCTTCCCAAACCAGTATGCAGGATTTGTCTTCATCATTTAATCCCTTATCAACAATGGCAAAGGATGGTTGTGCCCGGAGTGAGTCACAAGCTTTTTTCACTCTTTCATTGTAGGATGCTGCGGTTTCTTTTTGTTTACAGGCACCATAACAATATCCCTCATTCATGCCTTCGCATGGCCCGGTATCTTTTTGCAGGAAACAAAGCTTTGGGCAGAGGTTAAAATCTTTAATCAGTTTTCGGATAATGGCATGACCATCTACCAGGTAGTGAAAGGTGTAAACAGGATGTAACCGTTTCCTGTTTTTATCTATTGCCAGTCGTTGATAGCCATTTTGGTCTTCATAGCTGAAAATGCCATACACATCTTCCCATCTTTTTTGGGATGAATTGAAAACAGGCCACCTTTTTTTTATTTCTGTTGATTCGAGTATACAGGACATCAGCTCGGTGCCACAGGTTTGATAGCTGATGGCATGCACATGCTGCATAAAGTTTTGCTTCTGCCGGCTTTCAGAATTATTACTGAAATGACTGTTGACCCGGTAACGGATATTATTGGCTTTGCCAACATATACCACTTTGCCTTTTTCATTATGGAAATAATAAATACCCGGAGTATAAGGTAATTTATTAAAATGCTCTTTGGGAACGTTGGGCGGCAGTATGGCTTCTTTTGAATTTCGCTGCAGGCTTTTTTGAATGTGCTGCTCCTTATCATGTTGCAAAAGCAATTCGAAAACCTTTACGGTGGCTTCAGTATCACCACCGGCCCGGTGGCGGTCATTGATGGTAATGCCCAATGACTGGCACAACCTGCCCAGGCTGTAGGAGGGGAATCCCGGAAATATTTTACGGCTCAATCTGACAGTGCAGAGCTTTTTACTATTCAGGTCGAACCCACATTCTTTTAAATGGGCATTTATAAAAGAGTAATCAAAGTTTACATTGTGGGCAATGAAAATTTTGTCGTGAAGTAGAGTATGAATTTTTTCAGCTATCATCTCAAAGGTGGGTGCATTGGCTACCATTTTATCGTTGATACCCGTCATGGCCTGGATGTAATAGGGGATGGGCTGACGGGGGTTGATGAGGCTTTCAAATTTTTCGATTACAGTATTGCCATCATGTACATGAATGGAAATTTCAGTGATACCGTTGGCGGCAGCATAACTTCCGGTAGTTTCAATATCAACGATGGCATACATAAATGGAACAGCTAATTTCGTAAAAATTTACGGGTTAGTGACAGATGAAAAATTTATAATGTTTCGTAACAGGCTTACCAAGGTATTTCGCCATATCAGTAAGCATGCCCGGCGGCAGGGTGTCAGCTGCTACCGGGTGTATGATCATGATATACCAGAGTTTCCCTTTTGTATTGAGTTTTACGGGGATAAATTATATGTGGCAGAATATAAACGCCAGCATGGTATGACGGATGCGGCGCATGATGATTGGATGGAGAAGAGCCTTGCCATCATTTCGGAAGTGGTGAAGGTGCCTGCCGGAAATATTTTTCTCAAACTGCGGCAACGAAAGCCGGGAAGGCTGGGGCAATACCAGAAATCTGGTGAAGGGCAGCATAACCTGATAGCTATCGGGTTTGTAGTAGAGGAAAACGGGTTAAAGTTTATTGTAAACCTGAGCGACTACCTGGATACCGGGCTATTTCCCGACCATCGCATTACCCGGCAATTGGTTCGGGAACAAAGTGCCGGTAAAAAAGTGCTGAACCTGTTTGCTTATACAGGTTCTTTTTCGGTGTATGCCGCAGCAGGGGGAGCTGCTGAAGTGGTAACGGTGGATTTGTCGAAAACATATCTGAACTGGGCTGAAAAAAATTTGCAGTTAAATGGGTTTACCGATACCACAAAATACAAAACGGTACATGCAGATGTAAAGCCATACCTGAAAACCATACCCCCGGCGTATTATGATATTATTATAATGGACCCGCCTACATTCAGTAATAGTAAGCGAATGGCTGACATTTTGGATATACAGCGGGACCATGTAGAACTCATTAATGATTGCCTGATAGGATTAAAGGCCGGGGGCAGTCTTTATTTCAGTACCAATTTTAAAAAATTTGCACTGGATAAGGAAAATATAAAAGCTGCATCTATTACTGATATTACAAGGCCCACCACCCCGTTTGATTTTGAGGGAAAGCTTTTTCGCTGGTGCTATCTTATAACCCGGTAGAGATATTTCCAGCAAGCAATAAAAAATGTATTTTAGACTGGTAAACTTATAACCAGCTGAAATACTTATTTTCAAGAGGCGCCTTTCTCATGGTGTTGCTTTGTTTTTGTTGGGCAACAGATTCATATTCCCAGTTGCATTACAAAGGCCGGAATCTCACCATAGCCGATGGCCTTTCAGATAACAGGGTCACCTGTTTTTATAAAGACCGTACCGGCTTTTTGTGGGTAGGAACTAAAAACGGGTTAAACCGGTACGATGGGCACTCATTTAAGGTGTTCAGACCCTCCCCGGGTAATTCTATTTCCAATGAAGTGATTAATGATATAGCCGGCGATAACGAAGGCAATATTTGGGTAGCCACTATGAAGGGATTAAACTGTTATAACCCGGGAAATGATTCCTGGGAGGTGTTATTACCCTCACCCAAAAAATCAAAAAATGAAATTCCTAATCTCATTGTCTGGGATATATGGTTTGATAAAAAGGATCTTTTATGGATTGCAGCTGATGTGTTTGAGTTTAGCAGATACGATAGAAAAAATAAAAAATTTACCTATTATGACTGGCCCGGCTTTGCCAGGAAAAATCTGCAGTTGGCTAATACCGGTAATTATAATTCCATTAAAAAATTTATTGCTAAAAATGAACAGGAGTTTTTGCTGGGAACCTCCAAAGGTCTTGTACGCCTGCAGCCAGAAACCGGTGAATTTAAATTCCTGGGTGGGGGATATTATGCAGATGTGTATGATATAAAATATGATTCGGGTACCCGCAAAACTTTTCTTTCTGTCCAGCAAGGGCAGGTATTTAGTTATAATGAGCAAGACCAGCAATATTTGGAATTAAAGCCGGTGGCAGAAGCATATCCTTCCACAGAATACAGGATGACAGATAAACAGGAATGTTGGATGGCTTCAGAAAAGGGATTGTTGAAGATTGACCCTCTTACAAACAAGGCAGTTATTTCCTCCGCAGAACTTCCTTTTACCGGTGCATTGTTGCCCGGGGGAGTCAATTCACTTTTGACAGATGAAACAGGAATTCGCTGGGTGGCTACACCCAATGGTTTTACGGGTATTGATTATTCACATCTCAATTCATCTTTCTTACCACTGGTATATTCTTCCGGTAAAGAGGGAATAAATAATATGACAGGCGTTTGTTATGAAGAGGAAGAGGATAAATATTTTGTTTGTTCTGTAAAACCGGCTGCCGTTTTTATCATTAATCGAAAAACGGGGAAGATCGGGAAAATAACCAGGGACCACTCGGGAAATTTATTGCCACCATGTTTTGCAATAAAGAAAGATATCAGTAACAGGCTATGGTTGTTAACCGAGCGGTATGTGTACCAGTATGACAGGGAGAATGGTTCCTTCCGGATATTTTCACTCCCTAACAAGGGAGCTATAGCAGGCTTCAGGGATGTGGTAGAAGATGCAGAAGGTAATCTTTGGTTTGCAGGGTTTCATTCCGGAATCTATTATTATAATATAAAGGAAAATACATTTATTGAAATCGCAGATCCGAAAGCTGTTTATTTAAAAACTGGTGCCACCTCTCTGTATGCCGATAATCAGCATAAGGAAGTATGGATAGGCACCATGGGTATGGATTTGTATAAGTATGATGTTGTGTCAAAAAAAATAACTTCCTATCATGAGACTGAACAAAATCCTGAATATGTTTCCCTGAATCTTGTTAATGATATAACAGCCGATAAGAATGGAACTATTTGGATTGCTACACATGCCGGGGGCATTTTCAGGTATAACAGGGGAACGTCCTATGAAATGGCGTTTACAAAATTTGATATGCGAACCGGACTTACTACTAATAATATTATTTCAATGGAGGCGGATTTTAAAAATAATCTTTGGCTGTTATCAGGAAACGGTATCTCCGTCATTCATTCAGATGGCAGAATCTATCCTGCTTTTTCGAACGAAAAAACTTTTGGTTTTTCCGCCTATGGTTCTGATATTAATATACCCCACGATATTTATTTTAATAATATCAACAGAGAATTAATGGTGGCCGCCGCCGGTGGGGTATTGTTTCATTATCCATACACAGTTCAAAATGCAATATCATTTCCACTGGTATTGACTGAAGTAATAGTAGATGGAGAGAAAAGGAATTTGTCATTACTGAATAAAGGCGAAGTGCTTAAGGTGCCATCCCGTATAAAATCATTGAACTTACAATTTGCAGGACTATATTATGGAAGTGCAGACGAAATTGTCTATGAGTATATGTTGACAGGGTATGATACCGGGTGGCTTCGGGCTGATAATAAATTCCAGATTAGTTACCAAAATCTGCCCGCTGGCGTCTACACGTTTAAGGCAAGGGCGGTGGACAGATCTGGCCGGGTTGCTGGTGAGTTACGGGAGGTACCATTTTCAATTTCTCCGGCATTCTGGCAAACAGGTTGGTTTGTTGTGTTCTGTATATTAGCTGCTCTTAGTGCCATCTACGGTATCATTCATTCATTACAGCGAAAGCTAAAAGAAGAAGAACAGCTGAAGAGTTTTGCCACTTCTTTATATGGCCAATCTACAGTGGATGACATTTTCTGGGATATGGCCTCTAATTGCATAAGGGTGTTGGGGTTCGAAGACTGTGTAATATATCAGAAAGATGATTACAGGGAAGTAATGATACAAAGAGCAGCTGCCGGCCCCAAAAATCCGTATAGCGGAAGAGATATTATTAACCGGATTGAAATACCGTTTGGTAAAGGGATAGTGGGAACAGTGGCCCAAACGGGTAAGCCAGCACTAATAAAAAATACAAAAAAAGATCCCCGGTACATTGTGGATGATGAAATGAGATTAGCTGAAATTACTGTACCACTTTTAATAGACGGTAAAGTGTATGCTATTATTGATTCAGAACATAGGCAGAAGAATTACTTCAAATCGTATCACTTGAGGATGCTGAAGAAAATTGCTGCTATCAGTGCAGAGAGAATTTCAAAATACCTGATGGAAGAAAGGCTGCGTACAAAGATTGCCAGGGATTTGCATGATGAAATGGGTTCTACACTGACCAGTATAAATATATTAAGTAAGGTGGGGATGGAATCCGGTCAGGTGAGTGAGGAAGTTAAATCTTACTTGCAGAAAATAAAAGACAATTCCGGGAAAATGATGGAAAGTATGAGTGATATAGTGTGGGCTATTAATCCTGCTAACGACAGCCTGGAAAAAGTACTGATACGGATGAAGGAATTTACGGCAGAAATGCTGGAGCCGGCCCGAATCAATTATTTTTTTGAGGTAGAGGGGGCGTTAGAAAAGTCAATGCTTAACCTGGAACAACGTAAAGACCTATACATGATTTTTAAAGAAGCGTTGAATAATGCAGTTAAGTACAGCGAAGC
>Ga0073902_10002218_pt1 | contig 10254 bp, 10 predicted proteins | sample KloWWTmeKNB19Kit_FD_66667 | JGI IMG/M metagenome (GOLD analysis project Ga0073902, IMG submission 66667) | Active sludge microbial communities from Klosterneuburg, Austria, studying microevolution and ecology of nitrifiers - Klosterneuburg... | ecosystem: Engineered > WWTP > Aerobic digester >...
TCAGGTTGGATAGTAGAAATCGCAATTTGAGAATCGTAATTTGTGATTCGAACGTTAATAGCCTATCCGTTTTTTACCTTAAAATTCATTAATTGCTAAAATTTTGCGCAATTACCAATTAAAACGAGAGGATGTTCAACTCATTTTTGATTTTTGATCCCGATAGCTATCAGGATTGACTTTTGAATTATTTATTTCCTTCTGAAAACCGTATCTTTGCCCCATGTCTGATATCCTTCATCACGAGTGCGGAATCGCTATGATTCGGCTGCTTAAGCCACTTTCATATTATCAGGAAAAATACGGAACGGCTTTTTATGCAATGAATAAGCTGTATCTGATGATGGAAAAGCAACACAATCGTGGACAAGATGGCGCCGGCGTTGCTAACATCAAATTCGATGTCCTCCCGGGAACAAGATACATCAGTCGTTATCGTAGTAATGATAAACAGGCGATCAAAGATATTTTCGGAAGAATGCAAGCCAAGTTCGAAGAGGTTGGGAAAGAAAATCCGGAACATTTATCGGATCCTGAATGGCTGAAGAAAAATGTCGCCTTTACCGGTGAACTTTGGTTAGGACATTTACGATATGGAACCTATGGCGGAAATAGTATTGAAGCATGTCATCCTTTCTTAAGACAAAATAATTGGATGAGCCGCAACCTAGTTGTTGCCGGCAATTTTAATATGACGAATGTCGACGAACTTTTTCAAGATTTGATTCGCATTGGTCAGCACCCAAAAGAAAAAGCAGATACTGTTACCGTAATGGAAAACATCGGACACTTTCTCGATGAAGAAAATGAAGTGCAGTATGCCAAATTCAAAAAGCTTGGAAATAGCAAGGAAGAAATTTCACCACTTATTGCTTCGCACATTGATATTGCTAAAATTTTAAAAAACTCATCACATCGCTGGGATGGTGGTTATGCAATAGCCGGAATGTTCGGACATGGTGATGCATTTGTGTTGCGAGATCCTGCAGGAATTCGTCCGGCATTTTATTATCGCGATGAAGAGATTGTAGTTGTTGCAAGTGAACGTCCTGCAATCATGACTGCATTTAATGTGCCTGTTGAATCTGTTCAGGAAATAAAACCCGGCCATGCATTGATCATGCGTAAGAACGGGAAAGTAGGTGAGGAGTTGATCAATGAACCGACGCAAAAACTGAGTTGTTCATTCGAAAGAATTTATTTTTCTCGGGGAAGCGACGTAGATATTTATAAAGAAAGAAAAGAGTTGGGTCGTTTGTTGTGTCAGTCGACATTACAATCAGTCGACTACGATCTTCGGAATACAGTTTTATCATTCATCCCTAATACAGCTGAAGTTGCTTTTTATGGAATGCTTCACGGAATGGAAGATTACTTGCGTGATGTAAAAAAGCGAAAGATAAAAGCGCTTGGCAATGATCTTACCGATGAAAAATTAATGGAGATCCTTTCCATTCGTCCACGTGCGGAGAAGATTGCTATCAAAGATGCAAAACTTCGCACCTTCATTACCAACGATGATGAACGTAGCGATCTGGTTACACACGTTTATGATATTACATACGGAACAATCCGTAAAGGAATTGATAACCTAGTTGTAATTGACGACTCGATCGTTCGCGGAACTACTTTGAAGAATTCTATTCTTCGAATGCTCGACAGACTTGGTCCGAAGAAAATAGTTGTTGTAAGTTCTGCTCCACAAATTCGTTATCCGGATTGCTATGGAATTGACATGGCAAAGATCGGCGACTTGATCGCATTCCGTGCAGCTATACAATTGCTGGAAGAAAATAATCTCGAACATATCATCGACGAAACCTATGCACGTTGCAAAGAGCAATTAAGTATGGGTGGCAACGAAATGAAAAATTATGTTCGGATGATCTATCAGCCATTCACCGCAGAACAGATCAGTAATAAAATAGCGGAACTTGTTCGTCCATCGGACCTACAAGCCGACCTCCAGATCATTTTCCAAAGCATCGAAGACCTTCATTCTGCATGTCCAAATCACCGTGGCGACTGGTATTTCTCAGGCAACTATCCAACGCCCGGCGGTAACCGCGTCGTATGTAAGGCTTTTGTGAATTATATTGAAGGGATCAACGAACGCGCGTATTAAATTCAGTGTGTGTGTGGGTAGACCTGCAGGATAATAGCCGTGCAGGATTTATAATCCTGCACCCCCGTGCTGCGGATTTTTAATCCGCCTAAACTCTAAAGAACCCCGGTTTCCCCAAATGCATCACAGGTGGCGTCAAGCACTCAACCTTCACCAACCCGGGAATACCATGATAATTCCTAGCAGAACTATGTAGATAATCTTCTTCCTTTTCTACAATTTGTGCCCTCACTGGATTCTGATGAATATAATTTAATTTCTGCCAAGTAAAATCTTCTGAGTAAATTTCAATTGCATGATTTCCATCTTGCCACACTTTAAACATTTCATTTTTTGGTGATATCCTTGCATTAAATTCTATTTTGTCGATAAGCCAATCTCTTCTACTTTCTTTTTGAGTTATGATTTCATCTACGATTTTTTTACAAGTGAATTTTTTAAAATCACGAACAACATCGGAGAGCTTGACATTATCATGTGTGTTTGCCAATAGATGAAGATGGTTTGACATTAGCACCCACGCAAAAATATTCAAGCCTTTGTTTTCAACTGCATAATTCAAAGAGTCAACGATTACATTTTTCAAATTCGGTCTGGTAAAAAAATCTATCCATTGAATAGTTGTCATTGTCAGAAAATAAGATTTGTCGTCTTTTATATTTCTTTTCATAATTTATCTTTTTGCAAAGATTGGATTATGAAATAAGGTGGGAAATAGGATGAGAGATGTTCCGCAATAAATTCAACTTCTTATAATATGAAAATTTATTGGCGGATTAAAAATCCGCAGCACGGGGGTGCAGGATTATAAATCCTGCACGGCTATTATCCTGCACGGCGAACACCTTCACTAGAAACACATTTTCATTGCACATATCATTTCGCCAAACGAAACGAGACAGGAACCGTCAAATATGAATTAACCGGTTTGCCATTTGAAATTGCGGGAATCCAGTTGTTAGTTGTCTCTCTTACAACTAACATTGCTTCTTGATCGCAGCCACCGCCGATCTCCCGTAAAACTCGGTGGTTTATTGCCGTCCCTGTGCTGTCGACAGTAAATCCGATATAAATATTTCCTTGGATATTATTCTCACGCGCGTAGAACGGGTATTCAATATTTGTTTTCAAATATTCTAATAAATAATAGTCTCCTCCAATATACATTGCAGGATGATCAATTGGTGTCTTTATTGTATCTTGTCCATTTACATTTATTGAAAATGCACTTATAAGTGAGTCATTCGAATTAAATGAGACTAATTCATTTTTCGAAAAATCGTATACCATTGCTAATTTACCTGCATTAAAGTATTTCCATTCATCAACAGGCATCCCTCGTTTGTAAGCCCCACGATATTGAATTGTTTTCCCATCTGGAGCGAACCCCGTCCAAATACTATCTTTTTGATTCATCCAATAACTTCCACTTAATAGGATGTTTCCAATCGAATCTTGATAACGGTACGGACCAATTTTTATTGATTCATCATTCATAGAAACATGAAAAACTTCTTTGCTTTTATTGTTCGCATGATTAATAGTTTTCAAAACTGTTTTTTGCCCCAATAGCGAATTGCTAAAAAGAAATAAGATTAAAATGACAATTTTGGTTATTTGTTTATTTAGAATAAGTTTCATCATTCTAGTTTTTTAAAGAAAAAACAACTGGCATATTATATTTTACAAGAACAGCTTGACCATTTTGATATCCCGGAACCCACATGTTTTTACTCATCAGATTTACAACTCTCAATGCTTCTTCATCACAACCACCACCGATTCCTTGGAGAACTTTTGCATTCTTTACTGTGCCTGTTTTATCGATGACAAAAGTAATGTATACTCTGCCTTGGATATTTCTTTCTTTGGCGTAATTTGGATAGTGAATATTTGTCCCTAAAAAACGCATCAATTCATTTTCGCCACCAATAAATCGTGGAGGTATTTCAACAAATTGGAAGATCTCCCCGTCTTCATACTCATTATAAAGTAAAGAATCGAGTATTATAGTCTCCTTGCTGTTATGATTGTACTTCTTTATAGCTTTTCCCATTAAATTATAATACACCCACCAGTCATCTTTTAAATCGTAATAATAGAGCCCACTTCCTGATAAGTTTCTATTTATATTATCATACTCTTTCCAAATACTGTCTTTCATTCCAAATTTATAATAACCTTCAACCAATAGGGTGTCATTATTGAAAGCTTGAAATTTGCCATGCATTACTTCCGGAAAAGAGTCTTTATCAGAAACAAATTTTCCTTGTGATTGATAAGAAGTGAAATCAAGAATTGAATAAACTTGTTTTATTCCTGTACTGTCAATGCTTTTTGAAACAATCCTTGTTTTCTGTGCAAATAAAATTGCCGGACAAAAGAGCAACAACAAAAATTTTAGCATAAATACTATTTTTTAAAATGGAAATAAGATTATAGTGATTTAAATAAACGGATGCTGCTTTCAATGTCACCCATTATTAATTTTTCATTATTAATTAAAATTACTCGCTTTTAAACTGTCGTAAAAACCTCACATCATTCTCCGAAAACAACCGCAAATCTTTCACGTCATAACGCAACATTGCAATACGCTCAATGCCCATGCCGAATGCATAGCCGGTGTATTTTGTGGAATCGATCTTGCAATTTTCTAAAACGTTTGGATCGACCATTCCGCAACCCATGATCTCTAACCAGCCGGTGTATTTACAAACATTACATCCTTTGCCTTTGCAGATCTGACAGCTTACATCCATCTCTGCTGATGGTTCTGTGAATGGAAAATAACTCGGACGTAATCTGATCTTTGCATCTGAACCAAACATCTCCTGTGCGAAATATAAAAGCGTTTGCTTTAGATCGGCGAAAGAAACTCCTTCGTCAATATACAATCCTTCTACCTGATGAAAGAAACAATGTGCGCGAGCTGAAATTGCTTCGTTACGATAAACACGTCCGGGTGCGAGTATGCGAATCGGTGGTGTAGATTTTGATTGCTCCATGATACGTACTTGTATCGATGAAGTATGCGTACGCAATGCAATTGAATCTGTGCTTCCTTCCTGTGAAATGAAAAATGTATCCTGCATATCGCGCGCCGGATGATTCTCCGGAAAATTCAATGCTGTGAAATTATGCCAATCATCTTCGATCTCCGGACCGTCAGCAACTGTAAATCCGATGCGCTTGAAAATATTCAGAATCTCATTTCTTACCAATGATAAAGGATGACGAGACCCTAAACCTATCGCTTCCCCGGGAAGAGTCAGATCAAGATCTTTTGGTTTTTGTGCATCACTTGCATTCTCTAAAATCTGCTGAAATGATTCTAACCGCTCCTCTGCTTTTACTTTCAGACTATTGACCATTAAGCCGAAGTCTTTTCGCATTTCAGGAGCAATTCCTTTCATCTCAGCAAAAAGATCTGCCAATACCCCCTTCTTTCCGAAATATTTTATTCGGAATCCCTCTACTTCTTCTTTGGTCTGAGCAGCGAATGTTTCTATTTCGTTGATCAGCGTGTCTATCTTTTGTTGCATCTATGTATTGAGTAGTAAGAGTAATTCGTGAATTGTAATTCGTGAATCGAAAGTATCATTCAATGATACAATTCAATTGAACGGATAGCACATTCTGTAATTATTCGCTATTCGTTATTCGTTATTTAATCAGTTTCATCTTCATCCTCACATCTTCAACCGGACGATCACCAGGCGCTGTTTTTACTGAAGCGATTTTATCAAGTACATCTAGACCTTTGATCACTTCTCCATAAACGGTATAATCTCTGTCGAGCTGCGGAGTTCCTCCAATAGTTGTGTATGCTTCTTTTTGTTTGGCACTTAGCACAATTCCTCTTTGTGATTCTAACATCTGCACTTGATCATTTGTCATTACTCTTCCTTGTACAATATAGAATTGACAACCACTTGATGCTTTTTGTGGATTTGGTGTTCGAGCTGCACAAAGTGCTCCTTTTTTGTGGAAAAGCGTATCAACAAATTCTGCAGGAATTGTATAACCAACATCACCCATGCCAAGCATTACTCCCGCTGCAGCATTTTTTGATTGTGGATCTCCACCTTGAATCATAAAACCACTGATTACTCGATGAAATAATAAACTGTCATAGAATTTCTCGTTTACCAACTTCAGGAAATTATCGCGATGCTGTGGTGTGCCATTATAAAGTTTCACAACCATATCCCCCATTGAAGTCGAAATCAGGACTTCGTGCTCAATGTTTTCATTCGTTTTTTTACTATTGTCTGTTTTTGAAGCCGTTTGTGGTGCTTTACAGGCATAAGTGAGACATAATATTGAAAAAAGTATGCTTAATTTCTTCATTTTATTATATTTTTGTGTTGTTATTAGATAGACCACAATATTAACCAAAATCAGATGAATTCAGAAAAGAGAAGCGGACTTATTACCGCTCTTGTCGTGTTAGGTGTTTTTTGCGTTTTTACCTTCGGCTCATGCAAAAAAGATGGACCTACCGTTGCTGTCATTACCGTGGTTGATTCTGCAGGTCGCTCAGTACAAGGCGCTTCTGTAACTTTATGGCAGGACACTGCTGTAAATAATGTGAATGGTGTTCAATCAGATCTTCGCATCACTAAAATTTCTGATGCTGCCGGCAAAGCTGAATTTTCATTTGACCTGGAAGCGTATCTGAATGCTGAAGCAATCAGAAATACCGATACTGCTCGTGGCGTTGTCCGTTTAAAACAACATGAAACAGTTAGTATAACACTTCATTTATAGACTTTTTGTTTTTTGAAAAAGCTACTTAAGGTATTCAATAACAGCTTGTTTCAATAGTAAATCCTGCTCTTTCAGTGTGAGCGGCGGGAGCTTTTTCACAAGTTTCCAATGTGGCCACCCTTCCTGGTCAAGTCCCTCTAATTCGTAATATCCAAATTGACTCATCAGCTTGCACACTGCTATGTGCATCAAATCCTGCTTTTCATCTTTCGAATATTTCATCGGCCCTTTTCCTAACTCCTGGATTCCAATTAAAAAAAGTATGGCTTGAAGATCAGGTTCTTCGCCATATGTATTCGCCAACGTTTGGGTTAATTTTTCCCAATCCTGCTTTAAGTTTTGTAAATCAATTGCATCCATTTGCAACAAAGGTATTCAGAATTTTGCGGGATTGCTACCTTTGCGGCCCACTGAATTATTTTAGCCGTGCCACACCGCAGTTTATTACGAATTTTATACGCTTTCCTTTTGTTTTTTTCTGTTTCCGCAAACGGACAGATCAAAACCGGTCGACCGGTTGACATCGTTATTGCTATGGATCTTAGCAGTAGTTCAAATGGATTGATCGATCATTTGAGAAATCACATCTGGGATTATTGGTACACTCTTTCAAATTGTAATCCGCAGCCGAATTATAGAATTGCAGTTGTTACCTATGCACGTTTCAGCTATGGAAAACAAAATGGATATACACGGATCGTAAAAGACCTGAGCACAGACTTCGAAAAGCTGACGAGTTTGCTTTATAAAATTCCTTCGCGAATAGAAAAAGGTGATCAATACGTTGGTGCAACTCTTAATACTTGCCTTAAAAAAATTTCCTGGTCGAAAGATCCGGATGCTATTAAAATGATCTTTCTCGTTGGCAATGGTGATGTGACAACGGGCACTGTAGACATTGATGTTGTAGTTGATAAATTAGTAGCAAATAACGTTATCGTCAATACCGTTTATTGTACAGTACCGGGCGAGAAAAAAGCGGTTAAGGGCTGGGAAAGAATTGCGCTGAAAGGAAGAGGTAAAATTACAACCATGTCGATCAGAAATAAATACTTCGATCGGTTGAATGGATTTGATATGACAAAATTGCGTGCATTGAATAGAAAATTCAATGGAACTTATTTGTGGTGTGGACCGGAAGGCCGCGCCAGATACAATCGAATGGTGGAAGTCGATAATAAAGCATACATCACCAATACAGAGGGTTTCCGATACAGAATGTTGTATAAAATATCTGACGACTATCAACGTACTAATAATACATGGGATATGGTCGATATGTATTCTAAAAATCCGGTCGACTTTATGAAAGTCGATAGAAAGACAATGATTGATACGTGCAGAAAAATGTCTACTGACCAATTAAAAGCATATATCATTTTTAAAAAATACGAGCGCAAGAAAATTGGCGCTATGATGGCAGAGATGATCATTAATAAAGAATTGAAAGATAAAGAAGAGGGTCAGACCGTAAATAAAACAATGGCTACCTTGGATGTCGTTACTCTGAATGTTATACGCGAAATGCTCAAAGAGGAATCGTGTGAATGTCCAAAACACTAAATTAAAATGTCAAGCTGGAATAAATGGATCTTCGGTGGCCTAGGTTGGGCAGTTGGTGGACCAATAGGTGGAATCCTTGGATTTGCTTTAGGTTCTATCACAGAAGAAAGTAGTCTTAAAATTCAAACCGGAAGTCCGAATACACCACCGGGTTTTTTAGCGAATGATTTTAGCGCAGCATTGCTTGTGCTTTGTGCTGCTGTAATGAAAGCAGATCAACGAATCCTAAAGTCTGAACTGGATTTCGTTCGGAATTTTTTTAATCGCCAATTCGGCGAAGCACATACGCAAGAGCGGATGCTGCTATTCCGCGAAATTCTTAAACAGGATATTCAGATCGGACAAGTTAGTCAGCAGATCAGACAATACGTTGATCCACCGTCACGACTTGAATTGATCCACTTATTATTCGGACTTGCTTCGAGTGATGGAGCGGTTGGACAGGAAGAATTGAATGTGATCAGTCAGATCAGTCACCTTATTGGAGTATCGCAAGCAGATTTCAACAGCATCAAAGCGATGTTCATTGTTGAAGTTGATTCATCGTACAAAATTCTTGAAGTTGAAAAAACTGCTACTAACGATGAAGTGAAGAAAGCATATCGTAGAATGGCCGTAAAGTATCACCCCGATAAAGTTCATCACCTTGGTCCCGAATATCAGAAAGATGCACAGGAGAAGTTTAAGAAGATCAATGAGGCGTATGAGAAGGTGAAGAAGGAGCGGGGAATTGTATAATGCAGTTTGAGTTTCAGTTTGTGGTGTGTAGTGTGACGTACCTACACACTTCACACCACAAACTGAAACTTCACACTATTCAACTAAATTTCGTCCGAATCAATGCAAACAATCGACATCGCCATACTGATACTACTAGCCTTCGGCGCAATCCGAGGCTTCATCAAAGGTTTTATCTTTGAGGTTGCAATGTTAGGCGCACTAGTGTTGTGTTATTTTCTTGGATTCAAAATGGCGGCAGCTGTTGCGGAATTTTTATTCAAAACATTTGGGGGTTCACCGGAAACATTACGATATGTTTCATTCATGTTAGTGTGGATCGGTGTTAGCATTGGTGCATGGTTTCTTGCTAAACTTTTCGAAGGTTTAGTTAGCATTACCGCACTTGGGCTCTTCAACAAAATTGCCGGAGCGATTTTTGGAGTTTTAAAATATGCTTTTCTTGTTGGATTGTTTCTTTACTTTTTCAATAAAGCAGATGCAAAATTCAAATGGCTGGACACAGATAAAAAGGCGGAATCGATTTTTTATTATCCGTTGCTGAAAGTCGGAGTCTTGGTAATCAAGCACTAAGACCACTAAAATTTTTGACACAAATACACGAATGAGTTATTTTTTATTCGTGTATTCGTGGCAAAAATTTAATTATTTATTGCCGTCACTCCAGGCAATTCTTTCCCTTCAATGTATTCCAACAATGCACCACCACCGGTAGAAACATAGGAGACTTTATCCGTCAAATTAAATTTCGAGATTGCTGCAGCGGAATCTCCACCACCGATAAGAGAGAATGCTCCTTTCGATGTCGCGTCTGCAATTGCATTGGCAACAGCCTTTGTACCGTGAGAGAATTTTTCGAATTCGAAAACTCCTGCGGGACCATTCCACAAAATTGTTTTTGATGAAGCTATTGTTGCATTGAAAAGTTTTTCTGATTCGGGGCCGATGTCTAAGCCCATCCATCCGTCAGGAATTTCATTGATGTTGCATGTCTTTGAATTTGCATTCGCATCGAATTTATCTGCTATGATCGTATCTACTGGAAGAATAAGATT
>Ga0073902_10002220_pt1 | contig 10252 bp, 6 predicted proteins | sample KloWWTmeKNB19Kit_FD_66667 | JGI IMG/M metagenome (GOLD analysis project Ga0073902, IMG submission 66667) | Active sludge microbial communities from Klosterneuburg, Austria, studying microevolution and ecology of nitrifiers - Klosterneuburg... | ecosystem: Engineered > WWTP > Aerobic digester >...
GCTTAAATTCCCTTTGATTTTAAGTAAAATTTGTGACAAATTTTCTAAAACAGTAACCGAGTTAGTATCCCATTTTTGGAACAAAAAACTAAAAAGTTCGTTGTCAAAAGGGTAAAGTTCTTCTAGTTTTTTATGTGTAATAAACGTAAAATTATTGCGATTGATGATGCTCACAACTTCATCGGCTTTGATGTAAGGTTCAATTAACGGATGCGTCAAAACATCGAGCACATCTTTGTAATACATCACATAACTCGATGGATTTCGCTCAAAAGCATTGACATGCAACTTAAAAAGTTTGGTAATAAGCAATTGCGCCGGATTATTTTTACTGGTAAAACCCATTGTAATATTCAGCGCATCAATTTGGTCAGGAAGCGAATGCAAAACGGGTAACAAAAGATTTTCTTCGCCAAGAACTAAGGCAACATTTTGAAGATTAGAATTGTTTTCGCTTATATGTTTTTTTATGATATCGCCAGCAATTTTGGCTTGTCCAATCGATTTTGAAGTTCCAATAACTTGAATGTTTTTTTCTTCCGAGTAATTATTAGAAATCCATTCATAAGGATTGGTTTTATAGTAACTCCAGCTCGATTTAAAACGTCGTTGAAACAAACCTGCATCATGAAACGTGTCGTGAAGCAAGGTTTCATCAATATCCCAATAAATTTTAGCACTGCCTTGCGCCAAAAGATGCTGAATGATTTTTTCTTCGGCTTGATTGAGTGCATTAAAACCTGCGAAAATGTAAGCATTCGAATTTTTTTCTGAAAAATGATTGAGATTTTCAACAGCTTCGCGATAAATTAATCCTTGGTAACCAATTCCTTTATTAGATAAATAGGTGTAAAGTGTATGATAATATTCGGGTAATTTTTTCCAAAAGGAAAGATAATTATCAATCAGTTCGGTTCTTTTATTGATGTCAACCGACCAATGTTCAATCTCTTTGATGTTTTCAAGATATTTCAGAATTTTATCTGGTTCGAGTAAATATCTATCAATTTCATTAAAGTCTTGAAGCAGTGTTTTTCCCCAATTAGCAAAAGTTTCAAATGGTTCTTGATCTTTTTCGGTAATAGAAAGGTAAACTTCATAGAATTCGAAAAGCAATTCCACCGAATCTATACTTCGAATTCCCGCAATGTCTTGAATAAATTCTTCAATGCTAATGATTTCGGGAGCAAAAACATTGGTTGAAACTAATTTTTTTAATTCATCAAGTAAAAAAACTTTAGCTCTTTTGTTGGGTAAAACGATAACAAGTTCTGATAAATTCTCAAAATTAGTTTTCAGAATTTTTTTTGCAAGCTGATTAAGAAAGGTTGGATTTGACATTGTATAAAAATAAAAAAACGCCCCGAATTTCGGAGCGTTTTTTAGAAAATATTTTGGAAGAAATTATTTTACTAATTTCACTTCAACTCTTCTGTTGTTAGCTTTACCAGCTTTTGTTTTGTTTGTATCAATTGGTTTAGATTCACCGAAACCAGCTGAAGTTAATCTTGAAGAAGCAATTCCTTTTTCGATTAAGTAATTTTTAACTGCAGCAGCTCTGTTTTCAGACAAAGTTTGGTTAGCAACATCTTTACCATCGCTATCAGTGTGACCTTCGATAGAGAAATTAGAATTTGGATACTCTTTTAAGATAGCTGTGATAGCTTCTAAAACTGGGTAAGTTTGTTGTTGGAAAGAAGCTTTACCAGAGTCAAACAAGATAGTTTTAGCATAGTCATTTAATCTTTTAACAACTTCGTCAGATACTTCTGGACAACCATTGTTAGCAACTGTACCAGCAACATCTGGACATTTGTCATCTTTATCTAAAACTTTATCTCCATCTCTATCTGGCCAAGGACAACCATTGTTTTCTTTTGGACCTTTAACGTCTGGACATTTGTCTGATTTGTCAGCAATTCCATCACCATCAGCATCTGGACAACCACCTAAAGTTTTTAAACCAGCAACATCTGGACAAGCATCATCTTTATCAGCAATTCCGTCACCGTCAGTATCAGGACAACCATTAAATTCAGCTGGACCTGCAATTTCTGGACAAGCATCACTTGCATCAGTAATTCCGTCAGCATCAGTATCAGGACAACCATTAAATTGTTTTAAACCAGCAACTTCTGGACAAGTATCATCTTTGTCATAAATTCCATCACCATCTGTATCTTTACCGCCAAATTTGAAAGTAAGACCAGCAAAATGTTGCATGTGAGATGGCATGTCAGCTCTAACATCTTCAAAAGAATGCTTGTAAGTTGCACGGTATGATACACCTACAGTTTCAGTAAACCAATAAGCTAATCCTAAACCAGCGTTAACTGTTCCAGCATTTGCATCGTCGCCTAACCAAGTATAACCTCCACCAACATGAACGGAAGGATCTAAAGATTTTGATTTGATTAAGTTCATTAAGCTATAGTTTATAACTCCATCAAGACCATAATAAGTTAAATCACCAGGATTAGTAACTGTATAATCTTCATTGTTAACTCTTGGATTAACATATTTGTCTATTTTGTTAATAGATCCAGTTAAGCCAAACGAGAAATTACTACCTACGTATTTAGATACGTTAATGTAAGATACAGAAGGAAGAATGTTCCAATGATCTTTTGCGTTAAAAAATTCAGAAAATTGATCTTCTAAACTTGATGCAGCACTTACTCTTGTATCTACTGCGTTAACCCCAAATGAGATTGCCCATGGGTTGTTGCTATCTTGAGCTTGTGAACTGATTCCAGCTAACATTAACACAGCAATGAATAATTTGTTAAGATGTTTCATACTTAATTTGATTAGATTATAATAATTATAATAAGGCAAAAGTAATACGTATTAATATAATATCAAAATGATATTGTTAAAATATACTTAATTAAATGATATTTAACGCTTTTCCAACCTCTGTAAATGCCAAAATTGCCTTATCTAAATGCTCTTTTGAATGACCTGCTGATAGTTGCACTCTGATTCTAGCTTTTTCTTTTGGAACAACAGGAAAGAAAAATCCAATGACATAAATTCCTTTTTTCAACAGTTCATCAGCCATAATTTGGGATAGTTTCGCATCATATAACATCACAGGTACAATTGCCGAATCACCGTCAATGATGTCAAAACCAGCTTTTTTCATGCCATCTTTGAAGTAATTGGTATTCCATTCTAGCTTATCACGAAGTGAAGTATCTTTTTCTAATAATTCAAAAATTTTAATTGATGCGCCAACAATTGCTGGAGCTAAAGAGTTTGAAAATAAATATGGTCGCGAACGCTGACGTAAAATTTCAATGACTTCTTTTTTCGCTGTAGTATATCCGCCCATTGCGCCGCCAAGTGCTTTTCCTAATGTTCCAGTAATGATATCAACTCGTCCCATTACGTTTTTGGCTTCCAAAGTTCCTTTTCCGGTTGCGCCAATAAATCCAGCAGCGTGACATTCGTCAACCATAACTAAAGCGTCATATTTATCGGCTAAATCACAAATTTTGTCCAATGGCGCAACTAATCCATCCATTGAGAAAACACCATCGGTAACGATAAGTTTAAAACGATGTCCAGCTTCAACGGCTTTTTTAAGTTGATTTTCCAAATCGTCCATGTTGTTATTTTCATAACGGTAACGTGCTGCTTTACACAAACGAACACCATCAATAATAGAAGCGTGATTTAAACTATCTGAAATGATACAATCTTCTTCTCCTAATAATGGTTCAAAAACGCCACCGTTTGCATCAAATGCTGCTGCGTAAAGAATTGTATCTTCTGTTCCATAGAAATCAGCGATTTTTTGTTCCAAAGTTTTGTGAATATCTTGCGTTCCACAAATGAATCGCACTGATGACATTCCGAAACCATGCGAGTCCAAAGCGTCTTTTGCGGCTTGAACTACTTCAGGATGTGATGATAATCCTAAATAATTATTGGCGCAAAAGTTTAAAACCGTTTCGCCATTTACCGTAATTTCTGCTCCTTGTGGCGAAGTAATCACGCGTTCTTTTTTGAAAATACCATTCTCTTCAATGGTTTTCAATTCGTTTTGTAGGTGTTGTTGAATTTTTCCGTACATTTTATTTTTAGTTTGTTTTGATTTTCAGATTTTTTTCATTCAATCTTTTTTTGAATAAAAAAATTCTATTTTTTATAAGTTCAGGATTTCTATTAGGATTATATAAACTTGGATTTCTAAATATAACAATTAACGTTAATTTTTCTGTTTGATTTAATTCGCTTAAATTTTTTTTAAAATAATAATTTGATGCATTCATAACCCCTTTATTTCCATTGAGATAATCTTTATTTAGGAATAAAAATTTCAAACAATCCTCGTTTGAGAATTCTTTTTCTATTTTTAATCCATATATAATTTCTACAAAAGGCAATTTATTGTTAACTCTAAATGAATGACTATATTGTCTAACAACATCAAGACTTGGACACACTTTTAATCCTGTTTTATTAAAAAACAATGTACTATTTAGATTTTGTATTTCGTGCAGTTCGAGATATAGTTCCGAAAGACTTGATAAATCTTCCTTTTTTGATTTTTCAACTTCCTTTTTCAAATGTTGAAAAGTTTCATCGTTAAACATAGGATTAAAATCGCTCAAAAGAAACCAATATAAAATTAATAACATCAAAAAAGTTATTCCAAAGAATTTTAGCGTTTTTCTTAAAAATGATTTCATAAATCTTTTCTCTTTATTCTTTGTTCCATTTTCTTCTATAAGCTACAAATTTACCACTTCCAACGTTTCTCCAATATAAACCAACGCTTTTTTCGTTACTTGATAATTCATTTTTTCAATGGCATCTTGATAATTCTCCAATTGCTTCGTGTATTTTGCTTGATGTGAACCCGTTTTGTAATCTAATAAATAAATTTCGTTAGTTGCTGTTAAAACCATTCGGTCGGGTTTTATCAAATTTCCTTCTTTTTGAATGATGGTTTTTTCGTTGAGAATTACATTTTCTTCAGTAAAAAAAGCAATCAAATCAGGATGATTTACAATGTCGAAGATGGTTTTTTCTACGATTTCCTTTTGCGAAGCGATAATCAATCCGTTTTCAATGGCTTTGGTTACGGCTAAATTTACATCATTTTTGGTTTTTACAAACGATAAGATTTCGTGTAAAATGTTTCCATATTCAATCGCTTTTTGTTGGGTTGTATTCCACATTAAGCTTTCGCGTTGGGCAATTTTGATATTTTTTGGATCCAGAATTTCAGTCAGTTGCGGAATTGTTTTCGTGGTTTTTTCAATCTTTTTTTCTTTTGACAATCGTTGGCTGTTGCCAAAATCATATTCGAATTTATTTTCATCAAATTTATTTTGGTCAATTAAAAATTTGATAAAAAACGAAGCCATATTATTAGGATATTCGCCCGAAGTTTTGCTAATATTTTGCATTTCCGAAATAATATACAATTGTTCTTCGGCTCGCGTCAAGGCAACATACAAAACATTGATGTTGTCCAACAAATCTTCTTGCGTTTTTTGCTTGTAAACCAACGAAGCTGTTTCGCCAAAATGTTCCACATCTTTATTTTTTGAAACCAATGCTTTGGGCAAACCAAGCAGTTCATCATCGGCAGTAATCCAAATTTTTTCGCCTTTATTTTGGGAATAATTTTCTTCGGCAAAAGGAAAAATTACCACCGGAAACTCCAATCCTTTCGATTTATGAATGGTCATAATCCGAATGGCATCGTTGCCTTCGGGCGAAGGAATGCTGACTTTTTCTTTTTGGGTTTCCCAATAATTCAAAAAATCCGAAATTCCAGCTTGGCTTTTCAAATCGCGTTCCAAAACAATATCCAGAAAATATTGAACATAAGCATTTCTTTTTTCTGTGAAAATGGCTTTGGAAATAATCAATTCTACCGATTCATACAATGATTTTTTTCGAATGTTGGCAAATGAAATTTCTATACCAAAATTAGAAAGCCATTTTTGAAAATCAACTTCATTTTTTTGTTCCATTCCGCTTGAAATAAAGTCGTGAACGGCAATTTCTGCTTTATTTTTTTGTGCCAAATAGTATAAAAAATGTGCTTTGGCTTCTAAATCATTTTTGTTTTTTAGATAATTTAAAAAATGAACGATAAACTGAACTTCTGATGATGAACCGAGTAACAAACTTTCGGAAGACAAAATCGGAATGCCTTTTTCGGTCAAAAAATTGGCGATTGCTGTTCCAGGTTTTTTATTTCGGGTAAGAATGACAATATCTTTATTGGAAAAACCTTTGGATTTGGCGTCTTCAATGGTTTTCAGAGTTGCTTCCAAGAACATTTCGACTTTTTCGAGAGTTTCTTCTCCTGAAAAATCATTGTTTTTTTCTTTTTTTGGCAAAAATGAAATATTCACAAAACCACCAATTTTGTCATTGGCTTTTTGATAACTGTGATTGGCATACAAATCGTTGTAGTCTTCGTTTACAAATTCATTTGACAAAAATTGGAAGAATTTATTATTGAAATCAATCACTTCGTCATAACTTCTCCAGTTGGTTTCCAGCGGAAAAAGTTTCCAATCCGGATTGACAAATGGATTTTTTCCTTTACTTAAATCGATAAATTGTTCCGCTTTTCCGCCACGCCAACGATAAATAGATTGTTTTGGATCGCCAACAACCATCAGCGAACCTTGTTCACCATTTTCCTCGCTAGCCAAAGCATTATCGATTAACGGAATGAGATTTTGCCACTGCATTTCGGATGTATCTTGAAATTCATCGATGAAAAAATGACGGTATTTTTCGCCCAAACGTTCGTAAATAAACGGCGCAGGTTGATTTTGAATTTGTTCGTTGATTAATTTATTGAATTCTGAAATGGAAAGTATGTTTTGTTCTTTTTGAATTTTTGTCAATTCGTTGCTCAATGTGTTCAACAACGAAAGTGGCGTAATGTTTTTTAGAAAAGCATCGTAGAAATTTTTCTTTTCAAATTTCGTATAAATCGTTGCTAAAATCGCTAACAAATTAGGAATTATGCTTTCAATTTGAGCACTATCTTTTGCCGTTTTGTTGATTTTAATGTCTTCGGCTTCGTGATAGGTTTTATTATTTGGATTGAACTTTTTTTCTTGAATGCTAACCAAATGTTTTGGAAAATAGCCACCAGAAAACGATTTCAAATCAATGCCATTGTTTTCAATTAAAGCCAAAGCTTCGATTGCCAAATTGGCGCATTCGTTTTCTAATTCAACACAAATTTCGATGAGTTTCTTTTTGATTATGATAAAATCTTCGATTTTTTTGTCTTGAAAATGCGTGATTTCTTCTCGGTTATTTTCGTTTAAAATTAATTTTCCGGTTTCCATAATTTCACGCGAAACATCCCAAGATTTGTCGTCATCGGTTTTTTCCATCGTGAAATCTATCAATAAGTTGGTCAATGTTTCATCGTTTCCAGCTTCGGCAATAATCGCATCTACGGCTTCATTTAATAGGTTTTCGGTGTCGAGCGAAACATCAAAAGTTATTGGCAAATTCAAATCGTGTGCAAATGCGCGAATGACTTTGTGCGTAAATTTATCAATGGTCGAAATATCAAACGAAGCGTAATTATGAATTAGATTTTTGATAATGCTTTTGGCTTTTTCGGTAATTGTTGCCAAACTCAAACCAGTTTCTTGCTGAATGTCTTTCATCAATTGCAATGATTTCTCCGAAGGATTTTCTTTGGCAAATTCCGAAAGATTGAGCAAAACACGGCTTTTCATTTCGTGAACCGCTTTGTTGGTAAACGTAATGGCAAGAATGTTTCGATACGCATCGGGTTTTTTGGACAAGAGAATAATTTTCAAGTATTCTTTTACCAAAGTATAGGTTTTTCCCGAACCTGCTGATGCGTCGTATATGGAGAAAGCGGTTTTTTGCATTAGATACTTTTTTTAACCTTTAAATTCAAAAGCTTTTGTTTGCAATATTTATAAGCGAAAACGATGATGCAAAATTCAATTGATTTTATAAACACTGAAAGTAAAAATTCCCACCAAGTAAATCCAAAACCCAAATTAAACATCGTCCAACTTCCAGGAATATAATCACGATGAATAGAAGTTACAATAATGACAAATCTTTCAAAGGTAAGGACAAAAGAAACACAGATTAATAGTCTAAAAATCAAAAAACGCCTTACAAAATGTAATCGTACTAATTGGGTTAGTATTAGCCAAAATAAAGGTTGTAACCAATATCCAAAAGAGTATTGACCAGTTAGTCTGCGTATAAATTGCGTTTTTTCTTCTTCATTCATTATGCCAAAATAGGTAAATGTGACTAAGGTTAACCAAATTATGGCAAATAAAATCCCTAAAAAAATTAATGTTTTACAAGCATTCTTGTCAAATTCTGTCAGTAACTCTTTTTGGTATTTGAATAATCGAAAAATGAAGAACAAAATGGAATACCAACCAAAGCCAATAATCAAATCAACCCTAATGAAATCTAATATAAAATCGAAAACGGCTACCATTGGCTTTTATCAATTAGGTAAACAAAATTCAACTTACTGTCTTCGCCATAATATTCCACTTCAAATTCATCAACTTTGATGGCGCCAATTTTTTCGATGGCTTTTTGGGAACGAATGTTAAATGCGCCAATGTGAAAATAGACTTTGTTTACATGCTGAAAAGCGTAGTCTAACATTAGTTTCTTCAACGATTTGTTGTAATTATTTCCCCAAAATTTTCGTCCGATGAACGTGTAGCCAATTAATATTGAATTTTCTGTTTCATTGTAATCATAAAAACGACTGCTGCCAACAATTTCGTTGGTTTTACTATCGCGAATTAAAAAAGCACCGCCAGAAACCATCGCACCTTCAAAAAAATTCTGAAAAACATCACGTTGATAACGCAGTTTATTTGGATGTTGTTCCCAAAGTTGTTCGTCATTAGCAACGGCATATAATTCCTCAAAATCATTTTCTTGCAAAGGCGAAAGCGAAATTAAATTGTTTTTCAGATGATTGGGTTGCAAATCAAACATTCGAACTATAGTTTTTATTTATGGTACTAATGTAATTAATTAATTCTTTATTAAGAAAAAGGAATTTTTCTATGCGTAATTTTGCATCAGATTTAAAAAACAGTACTTTGAAAAGAAATGAAATCATTTTAGTTGCGCTAATGGCGTTGCTGAATTTTACCCATATACTCGATTTTATGATTATTATGCCTTTGGGAAATATTTTGATGCCCAAATGGAGTTTAACCACATCAGAGTTTGCTATTATTGTTTCGAGTTATTCGTTGTCGGCTTTTGTGAGTAGTTTTTGTGCTATTTTCTTTGCTGATAAATTTGATAGAAAAAAACTTTTATTGTTTGCTTATTCTGGATTTTTGCTAGGAACTTTTGCCTGTGCTTTTGCTTTTGGAACTTATTCGATGATATTGGCAAGAATTGTAACTGGAATTTTTGGTGGATTAATTAGTGCACAAATTTTGAGTATTATTGCCGATGTTATTCCGTATGAACGTCGTGGTCGCGCGATGGGAATGTTGATGGGCGGATTTGCTTTGGCATCGGTTATTGGTGTTCCGTTTGGATTGTATTTAGCCAATACGTATGATTGGCATTATCCGTTTTTGGTAGTTGCTATTTTTGGCGTATTGTTGTTGCCATTTTTATTCAAATTTGTTCCGAATGTCAATTCGCATTTAGAAAATCCTATAAAACTGAAAGAACGAATTTCCAATTTCTATGATATTTTCAGTAATAAAGCTCAAGTTACCGCATTGATTTTTAGTTTTCTATTGATAACAGGACATTTTATTATTGTTCCGTTGATTAATCCGTATTTGGTTTACAATGTTGGCGTGCTTCAAGAATATACGCCTTTGATTTATCTAGTTGGTGGATTATGTTCGTTGGTTTCGGCACAAATTATCGGGAAATTAGCAGATAGTTATGGCAAAAGAAATGTGTTTGTTTGGGCAGCTTTAATTTCTATCGTTTTTGTGGTTTTGATAACCAATATGCCGCATTGGCAATTGTTTGTGGTTTTAGGGGTTTTTGGCTTTTGGTTTAGTTCCTCAACTGGAAGAACTGTTCCTGGACAAGCCATGATTACGCAAGCGGTAAACACTAAAACACGCGGAAGTTTTATGAGTTTGAATTCTTGTGTACAATCGCTCGGAACTGGATTTGCTTCCTTAATGAGTGGTTGGATTACCTATAGCGATGCCAAGTTTGCGATTCATAATTACAATTATTTGGGATATAT
>Ga0073902_10002223_pt1 | contig 10246 bp, 12 predicted proteins | sample KloWWTmeKNB19Kit_FD_66667 | JGI IMG/M metagenome (GOLD analysis project Ga0073902, IMG submission 66667) | Active sludge microbial communities from Klosterneuburg, Austria, studying microevolution and ecology of nitrifiers - Klosterneuburg... | ecosystem: Engineered > WWTP > Aerobic digester >...
GCAATGTGGTACAAGGTGTCCCCGTTGTAGATCAACGTACTATCCAATGGACTTGGGGTTGCGGGATAGGTGAATTTGTGAAAGACATTTTCGGCGAAAAGTTCTATGTCTGTTGTGAAAGCCATGCCGATCCAACCGAGGTCCTGCCCGATGGGCTCGGCCAATTCCAGGAGCGCGATGTCCTTATAGTTTTGGATGGGTATGTAATAGCGGATCACGGCAGTGGAACCAAAGCCGGAAGGGAGTCCGTCATCATACATCGGGCAAAAGGTCATTGGGCCTGGTGTCCAGATGTTGCCCTGGATCGAATGCACACAGTGCCGGGCCGTGAGCGCATAGCGGGCCGCCACCAATTGGGCGGTACAGAGGTGCCCCGAAGAGTCCGCGACTGTTCGCCGTAATGAACCTACTGTGCGCACCGGGTACGTATCCAGATCGTATGTGAGCATTGCGCGAGGCGGCCTGGAAATGCCGGCGCCCATGAAACCATCAGGGGTTGCCACGTTCTCCCAGATCATGGTCCCGCCCAAGTCTCCGGCATAATGGGGCATCGCTGCTGCAATGCTGTCCATTGGAAGTGTGGCTGGCAGGGTGTCCACCGATCCGGTCAGGAGATCGAAGATCAACAGCCTGTCGTCTTGTGCGGAAGCGCTAATACCAATTGCGGCGCAGCATGCGCACAGGAAGATCGTGGTCAGTTGCCTCGCAGATCTGAGCGGATCCTGGATGGATGAACGGTGCATTTGAACTTGGGAGCAGGTCGATCGCATGTGATATGTATTGAACTGTGCGGAACCAGATGATCGATCATGCTAAGAACGGTGTGGGATCCTGTTATTGCACCGTTCGAACCAAATGCCCATTGGGCGGCGTGGCCGAGCGTGTGCAGGGGGCCTCCAGACCTCCGCAGGGTAAGCACTTCTTACCACCCCAACAACAAACCAACACCGGGTCTGCCGCAGGCGACCTTCGCATCTATCACTTGCCCTGAACGCCGTTCACTGCTCGGCTAATGCGGCCGCCTCAGCAGCTTCTGCAGAGGTGATGACGTGCACCACTTCGAAGTCGACCAGGTCTGCCCAATTCGCGATCCATTCATCGAGCAAGGCACGGGCAGGGGTGCGCATCATCAACAGCAAGTGATCTCGCTTCATTGCAGCGCCGAAGTTAGACCGCCGTATTGCGTGTGCCGCGCGGCACCTGAACGAATACACTTCATCGGGTTTGCGATCGCGACGTACTGCTTGGCTGTGATCAATTATGATCGAGTTTGCCAAGATCAAAGTGCTAGGCGATAGTGGAAATACTACTGCTATGAAAGGCTCTGCCTTCAAAATGCCCACGCCCAGGTCAATCGTACCGCACGCGTTTCGAAATAATTGGTGCTCACGATGCGGAAGTCATCGCCGACAACAGTTTGGCGAATGCGCATGGTATTCAACAGGTCTGTGGCATTAAGCGTGAGCGTACTCTTGGTGCCGCTCACTTTCCAAACCACGCCCATATCGATCGACCACCGTGCATCGATGCTGCCTTGCGGAACGATGTCACGCGCCAACCAGATACCGGTGAGCTGCAGATCAACGTCCTTGCGCAGGGTGAAGCGTGTGTTCAATTTCACATTGCCACTGGTGGCTTCCTGCCGTGCCGCACTATAGGGTGTGGGTTGCGGGTAAGCGCTGATGGTGGAGAACGCATCGAGGACATTGCGGTACACGTTGCCATTCAAACTGAGCTTGACCTTGTTGCCAAGGGCATGCTCCAATACCACCTCCAGACCACTGTTGGTGCCCTGGCCCGCGTTCTGCGCGATGGTGTACAGTTGGGTGCTTCCCTCTGCGCCAGTAACGATGCGCGTAAGAATGTCCGACGTGATGCGGTGATAGGCGGCCGCGTATAAATAGCCCTTGGGAAGATCGCGTTTGTAGCCTAGCTCGCCGCGCCACGTGAACTGGGGTTGCAGGCCGGGGTTTCCGATACGCAGGATCCCGGGGTCATCGTACTTCGGGAAGATGCGCAGGTCGCCTTCATCGGGACGATCGACACGACGGGACAAAGCCAATTGGATGCGCGACCCTTCGTTGACCTTGTATGCGAACCGAGCATTGGGGAAGGGTTGCATGTACGAGTAGCCGTCGCTGGTGTAGGTGTTGTGGCCGGGATCCACGGTGTATTGCAGATCCACGTACTCCATGCGCAGACCGGCTTCCAGTTCGTAACGTTTCTGTTCCAGCACGTAGTTGCCATACACGGCCGGGATCACCTCGTTGTACGTGGCACCACCTGCCGCACCGGGGTCCAGCGGGCTGTTGATGTCCGCATTGAAGCGGATGCGCGTTGGAATGTTGCGCCACCGGAACTTGGCACCGAACTCCACGCGACCATGCGCCAAGGGCCGCACGTAATCGAGCTTCAGATCGGTCACGTGTTCATCGGCGATCAGTGCGGTGTTGTTGTAGCCGGTACCCAGCGCCGTGTTGTCCGTGATGTCGTACTTCTCATCCTCGCGGTGGAAGGTGTAGTTGAAGCCGATGTCCAAACGCTCTCCCGGTCGGCTTGTGCGGTGTGTGAAGGCACTGGCCATGTTCACTGAGGTGTTCACCTCATCTTCGTAGAAGAGCCACAGTCGTTGGCGTTCGTCGCTCAGGGCATCGAAGTAGACCACGTCGCCGTTATCGATGTGGCCTTCGCGGTTGTAAAGTGCAGAGAAGGTGAGGTCGTTCTTCTTGTTCAGGTGAAGGTCGAAACCGGTCTTCAACGTGTACATCGTCTGGTCGCGGTTCTCCAAGTACTGTTGGCGTACGGCGGAGCCATCGGAGTAGGTCCGCAGAAAGTGTTCGTCGCGATTGAGCACGCGTTGGGTGAGCAGGTCGGCTTGCAGGAAGAGGTCGAGCTTGCCTTTGTTCCAGGTCAACCCCAGCGAGGGGCCGAGCTTCGGTGTGCTGCTGTATTGTGGCCGCACGGTGGGCAGGTCCGCTTGTTTGATGCCCAAGGCCCCTACGCCACCCATCATCGACACCTTACCGTGCACCCCCGAGCGCTTGTCCTTCTTGTAGATGATGTTGATGATGCCGGCCATGCCGTTGGCATCCTGCTTCGCGCTGGGGTCGTTGATCACTTCGATGCGTTCGATGGCCGATGCCGGGATGTTGTCCAAGCCGCTCTGCTCGCCGAAACCGGTGAGTGCGGTCTGTTGACCATCCACCAACATCGCGACCTTATCACTGCCGCGCAGCTGCAGTTTGCCGCTCCGCTGATCCACCGTTACACCGGGCAGGTTGCGCAACGCTTGCAGTACCGAACCCCCTCCTTGGCTTGCATTGTCGTCCATCCGGAACACCTTCTTGTCCATGCGATCGCCGACCGCTCCGGTGCGTGCGATCACCTCCACTTCGCCCAATTCGGTGGCCGATCTATTCATCAACGTGGTGCCCAGATCAAGGAATGGACTAAGGCTGCCAACGTGCACCGCACGGCTCCCGACCGCATAACCGATGCCGCTCACCAGCAACACGTGTTCACCGGCTCGCACCATGGGTATGGACCATCGACCATCGGTATCAGTGATGGTACCACTCTCGAATACACTATCGGGAAGCGACTTCAGGACAACGTTCAAATACGGCAGTGGTTCTTTCGTGGTCGCATCGTTCACCAAGCCGGATAACGTGCTGCCTTCTTGTGCCTCCGCACTTGTTGCGATCAGGATGAAGAAGAGGATGGTCGATCGGATCATGCCACAAAGCACGCGTCCGATCCGGAAGAGATCCTGAAGGTCAGTGTGCGACTTGGTCGGTACGTACGGTGAAGGTGTGCGATCCTTCTTCGAAGGCGTATTGCAAGGTCCAACCGCGACGGTTGCACACGCGTTCCGCAATGGCAAGCCCTAGGCCGAGTCCTTTGCCGGAGCTTGCGAAACGATGGAACAGGATCGCAGGATCCAAGGCTTCACCAACGCCGGTATTACTGACGCGCATGGTCGTGTTCGTGATCACGATCCGAATGGATCCATCCCGTCCGTTGTGGTTCACGGCATTGCCGATCAGGTTCGCGAAAAGCACCTCGGCGAGCGATGGGGCAATGGACCACGGCCGTGTGCTTTGGTCCGCGATCGATACGTTGATGTTCAATTCTTCCACCACCGGTGCAAGGGTGGCGAGCGCGCCTCGCACCGTATCCACTGGCTTCACTTCACCTTGCGCCGGTGCACGGTCGTTATCGATCCGCGCTAGTAGCACTAAGCCATCGTAGAGCCTGCGCATGCGCCCGATCGTGATGTTCGCCTCTTCCAGCAAGCGCGCCTGATCTTCGCTGAGGCCCGGGCTCTGGAACAGGCGGTCCACCTTGCTCTGTAACAGGGCCACGGGGGTGCGCATTTCGTGCGCGGCATTCTCGGTGAACCGTTTCTGTTCTGCGTAGAGCGCGGTGTTGCGTTCGGCAAGTTGTTCCACGGCGCGCTCCAGCTCATCGAATTCCGTAACGCCTGTGGGTTGTGCATGGAAAGGATCGCCACTGTCCACTTGGAAGGCCTTGATCCCCTGCAAGGTGCGGTTGAAAGGGGCCCAGATCCGTGTGGCGGCCATCCGATCCAAAAGCAGGATACCGCCAAGTAGCAGGACCAATACCACCAGCATCACCAAAGCGATCGCGATCACCAGTTCCTCGGTCTCCTCGATAACGCGCTCCACCCGAATGGCATACGGTCGGCCCTGCACCATGATGCGCGAATGCAAGGTGCGGAAAGGTTCGTCGTGGCCGTGGAAAGCATCGTGCAGATGTTCGGTGGTGATCACGTCGCCGATCGGATCGCCCTCATGGTAAGGCGCAAGTTGAACACCCGATCGCAGCGCATTGATGCGCTCGACAGTGATCGCCAATTCCTTCGGATCCAAGGCCAATCCATTCAACCCCGCTTCCACCTTCTGCCTTTGCACCAGCAGGTCCTCGTCGATGTCCGCCATCCACTGTCGTTCAAGGATCAGGTAACACGCGGGCACTGTGAGCGCCAACACCAGCACGGTATAGATCCAGAACGGTCGACGGGTGCGGTGCAGCAGTTTCATCCTTCGGTGAGGCTGTATCCGATGCCGTACACGGTGCGGATATTCACGGTGGACCCGGCAGCGGCAAGTTTGCGCTTCAGGTTCTTCATGTGCGTATACACCAGCTCGGCATGGTCCTCGGGGTCGCTGTCCTCGCCGGTGAGGTGGCCGGCGATGGTGCTGCGCGAAAGCACCCGATCGCGCGAAGCCACCAACAGAGCGAGCAGCCGGTACTCGGTGGGCGTGAGAGGGAGATGGCGGCCCGCATGTGAAGCCGTATGCGCTGGAATGTCCATTACCAGATCACCCACGCACACGTTGTCCTGACCACCGAAGTGCGCCCTACGGATGGTGGCCTGCACACGCACGGCCAGTTCCGCCAAGTGGAAGGGCTTGGTGATGTAATCATCGGCTCCGATCCGCAACCCTTCCACACGATCGTCCAGCGCATCCTTCGCGGATACGATCACAACTCCATCTGCACGCGCCATGTCTTTCAATGCGCGCAGCACTTCGAGTCCATTGCCATCGGGTAAGGTGAGGTCCAGGATGATGCAGGCATAGGATCGATCCACCAGCTTGTCCATTGCTTCGCGCACCGTGCCAGCAATGAAGCACCGCATGTCCCGACCGAGGTAGGCGCTGATGTCCTCGGCAAGGGACCGTTCATCTTCTACGATCAGCAGGTCCATGGGTGCGAAGGTCGTGCGGGATCGCCGTTTCAGTCCTTCTCCTCCACCTTCAACTTGCTCGTGGCCTTGGCTGAAAGCACTTTTCCGGTGACGTCGAACACAACTTCCGCGGTCTCCCCCTGCTTCGACAATTCCACTTCGTAGTGCATACCGCTGTCGGGCTTCTCCACGCTCTCGCACTCCTTCACCTTATGGTCGGCATAGTCCATCTTCAGGGCTTTCCGAACCGCGTCCGGCAGGGTGGCTTCTTTCACCTCCATCTCGGTTTCCATCCACACTCCCGTTGCAGAATAGTTCGCGGAATGCTCGATGCCCTTCCATTTGAACTCCGCTTCATAAATGTTCGCATCCTCCATGTCCCATTCCACGTGTTCGGCATTCGGGAAGCGTTTTTCAAAAGCCTTCTTCACGGCAACCGGTGCATTGGTCGCTCCCTTCTCTTGGGCTTGTGCGGTGGGTAATGCCAAAACGATGGTCGCTACGAGCAGCATGCTCTTCCTGGTTCTCATGTTCGTTGTTGTTGATCCGCTTAATGGATCACGGTAACAAAGGAGCGGCTTGAAACTGAAGAGATCCGGAAGAACATGGCCATCAGACCCTCGTAGGGTGAGCAAAGCATATCAAATCACTCAGGTCACATAACATCGCTGGGGTCTTCGGCGACCTGCGCCTCTATCTCTTGCCCTGAACACAATTCACTGCTCGGCAAATGCGGCCGCCTCAGCAGCTTCTGCAGAGGTGATGACCTGCACCACTTCGAAGTCGACCAGGTCTGCCCAATTCGCGATCCATTCATCGAGCAAGGCACGGGCAGGGGTGCGCATCATTTGGTAACAAGTGCCGAGGTCTGTAGTTACCCAGCTGTCAATGTATTCCAAGCCCGGTGGTGCCATACGCCCCTGCTCCCGAAAACGACGATACACGGGTGCAGCATCGCCGTTCTTATAGCGTTCGATGACCATATAGAGCATGGTATCCGGCATGGCGTTAGAATGAAAAGGTGTTCGTCTCTGCGGTTCGTCTCAAATATAGACCACCGTACGGATGCTCACTGCTTCACCACCCGCACCGGAACCGACCCCGGAACTTGTCGCCAAACGAAGCACATACACCTCCGCTGGCAGCCCGCCCAGATCCAGAAGAAGTGGTGCGCTTGTTCCACTGCCCGCCAAGAGCCGACGGCCCCGCAGGTCCATCAGTTCGTAGGCGTTGATGGGTTCGGAATTCCCTCCTCCTGTGCACTATTCCAATAGAGCCCACTCACTTGCACCCCTTCTTGAACTTCTCCCAATCCAGCTCCACGCCATTCGGATAAGCTGCCAGCACCTCGGAGTTCAACTTGGCCTCCAACTCCGGGAAGGAGATGCCATAGATCAGCTCGAACTCGGTGGAGCCCGCCTGCCACAATGCCCCGAACTTTTCCACGCCGTAGTGCTCCAGTAGATACTGCACGATGCTCGCCGCTTGGTGATAGCCGATCATTTCGTTGCAGGCATAGAACTGGCCGGTCAAGGAATCCATGGGGAAGGTCATGGCATGCGTCAAGAGGTAGTTGTGGACCTCGCGCACGGTGCGTCCGTTGCAGCTGTTCGCAGCAAAGGTGGCGAGGCCCTCGTTCATCCATAGGTTGCTCTCTTGCGGGTAGCCCCAAGTCTCCATCGCGATCATGTGCATGGTCTCATGGGTGATGGGCGGGGGAATGATGTTCTCTTTCTCGATGGTCTCTGGGTCGTCGGTGGACACAAAGCCCACCGTCTTATTCCAAAAGTCCGCTTGGCCTGATACCCCCGTGTTGGTAGCTTTCTTCATGGCCGCCTTGGAAGGGTAGAAGGTGATCCGGTACGGCACCTTCATGCTGTCCACCTTAAGCAACTCCATGTTCTGCCGGATCGCGCTCATGCACGCATCCACCAGCGAATCGCGGTGTTCGTACGCGTAGCCTTCTGCGGGGAACACGAAGTGGTAATTCTCAGTGTCCTTGGTGAGGGTTCGTTGGATGGTCCAGTCGTTTGATCCCAACTTGGATGCGGTGTCTCCGCTCTCCTTTGTAGGGGTGCAGCCGATGGCCAGTATTACGAGCAGGAAGAGCGTAGCGCTTGATCTCATTGCTGTTGTTGTGATCGACAATGTAGGGGACGCGGGGGAACAAGTGGTGGGTCGCTAGATCCATTTCCGAGTACCTCGACTTCCACACCATTTGACCATACTGAGAAAATATATCCCACCCCATGAACACGGTGCGTGCGGCTAAGTGGCACGGTTTCAACTGAGTGATCTTTTGGCATGCAACTGAGTGCTGTTGTCCCGGACCCTGACCTGTGAACCCATGACATTGCCCGCCTACATCATCACACCCACAGCCTTCCTCCCTGAAGAACCACTACCTGTTTTCTTCGACAAGGCAAATGCGTTGCGCCGTTACATGAATGCGGAAGATGAGGATGCGCGCCTCACCGAGGTGGACGTGGAATATGGGGACGGCGGTACCGTGCCGGAGACTTTCTACGCGGCAGGAAAACTGGAGGACAGCGGTGTGAAGATCTATGGGCTCTTCACCACTAAGCGAGCAACACGTAAGTTCATATCCGAATTTGCATGCGAAGGGTGTTTAATGATCCTTCCAGCGTGTTTGGGGATCCTCTCCACCATCACTACCGCAAGTCCGAACCTTGTTTGAAGTGATCTGTTCACTAATGGGAACCGATCGGTTCCGTAACAACACAATAATGGGAAAAGAGAAAACATTGCTGGGCCGTGAGGCCATCGAAAAGTTCAAGGAGATCGTGGACCATCAAAGCACATGCATGATGGTCACGGAAGTGGACAGCTACCCGAACAACAGCCGTCCGATGTCCACCGGCAAGGTTGACGACCACGGGAATTTCCTGTTCCTCACCTTGACCACCTCGCACAAGTACGACGAACTACAAAAGGATCCACGCACGGATCTGCATTTTTCCGATCCAGGCCATCAAGAGTTCTTGACCATCCACGGCCGTGCGGAGTTCCTGAATGATATGGAACTGAAGAAGGAGTTATGGAGCCCCTTCGCCAACGCGTGGGTGGAGAACGGCCTGGAGAACCCGGACCTGCGGGTATTGAAAGTGGTGCCGGACAGCGGCTACTACTGGGATACCAAGGACGGCAAGCTCATTGCCGGCATGAAGATCGCCATCGCCGCGCTCTCTGGTGCCAAGACCAACGATGGGGGAGTAGAGGGTAAGATCTCTGTGTAGGTGGTCGATTTGCCACACATGCCCTGTTCATCACACAACTGGTCATATCAAGGCGCAGGGTCCCCTTCGGGAGACCACTGCGGAGGTTTGTCGGTGGGTGATGATTTGCGTTGACCCTGGTGAGGTCGAGAAAGATCATGTATCGGTCGAGGCGTACTCGGCACTACTCTACATCTTCTAATGTCCAATCGTCTGGACCAATGCCGTATTGCTCTTCCGCCGAAAGCAGTGCTACTTCTTTGGTCAGATACCAGCTATCAAAATCGGAATGCTCGCCGAGTTCACAGAACATGAGCAAGTACCATGAGAAGCCATCCTCGCCTTGTTGGATGGCAAGCCATTTGATTCCTTGTTCAATGTATTCAACCGGGACTTTTGCTGTAAGTCGCTTCATCTCAAAGCAAAGACAAGAAGTAACCAAGCATGCCCAAACTTAAACCTTGCCGAGGTCATGGGTCTCCGAAGACGGAAGACCCTGCGCCGGTTAATCATATTCAACGTGTGCAGGGTCGCTAACAACGAAAGGCACGGATGTAACCTAATGCTGGTCAAGCGGAACCTTGGCCAAGACGATATCCCCTTTCTTATTTAGGTAGAAATCAAGGAAGGAGTATTGGTTCGGTAACAAGCGTGGCTGCACATGGTCATCCATGCCGTCAAAGCCGTGATGATAGAGAACTACGCTGTCACCTTCAGTTAGCAACGACAAATGCCACCTGGAAGAGTTGAATTCGATGAAGTCCAGTGGATGTTTCTCTAGTAGATAATGTGTGAACGCTTCTGTAGTTGGGACTTCATGAAGATCTCTATCGTTCATGTAGTTGTTGAATATTATTGCTGCATTGAATTGTAGTCCTTCATTGAACATTTTGAAGGAGTAGGCTTTGTAGTACCAGTTCGCATAGAACGAACCGGCCAGGACCAGTATAAGGAACATCGAGATCCCGGCGTACCTCTTCGTAGTGCTGTTGAACATTTCGATGCTACCGTTGATGCGAGGTTCGTTCAGATAGGCCAAGATATGAGGGGAACGCCCCGCTGGTGTTCTTGAGCATCCGTGGCTAAGGATCGCCCATCCGCGGTGCGGAGATCACGGATGCGCGGAAGGGAGATAGTAGAGCAGGTACCCTGAGTATATCAACGAACCACTATCCACCGCAGCCTCAAATTGAAACACTAGCTCTTGCCTAGATGCAAATCCATACTCGACAGTTCTGTTTCCTGCGTAGCGGGCAAGTCGCCAAGCATCGAACCCATTGGTCTCTCCGTTGGCGCC
>Ga0073902_10002224_pt1 | contig 10244 bp, 10 predicted proteins | sample KloWWTmeKNB19Kit_FD_66667 | JGI IMG/M metagenome (GOLD analysis project Ga0073902, IMG submission 66667) | Active sludge microbial communities from Klosterneuburg, Austria, studying microevolution and ecology of nitrifiers - Klosterneuburg... | ecosystem: Engineered > WWTP > Aerobic digester >...
AGCAGATTATCAAAATCATTTTCTTGTAGGGGTCGCAGCAAAACTCTTTCGTTTTCTAGAACAGGTTGTTGCTGAAAAATGTCTTTTGTCATTATTAAGCTTCTATTCTTTTTATATCAGCCCCTAATTTTCTTAACCGCCCGTCAATATCCTGGTAGCCTCTGTCTATCTGTTCAATGTTCTGGATGATACTTTTTCCATCGGCACTGAGTGCAGCAATCAATAATGCCACACCGGCACGGATATCCGGGCTGCTCATAGTAATGCCTCTCAGCATTTGTTCTCTTTCCAAACCAATCACAACGGCACGATGCGGATCGCAGAGTACAATCCTTGCGCCCATATCAATCAGCTTATCGACAAAGAATAAACGGCTTTCAAACATTTTCTGGTGAATAAGTAAAGAGCCTTTGGCTTGTATGGCTGTTACCAATATGATACTTAACAAGTCAGGGGTAAATCCCGGCCATGGATGGTCATAAATTGTCATGACAGAACCATCTAAAAAAGTTTGTATCTCATAGCTTTCCTGTGCAGGTATATGAATGTCATCGCCGCTAAAATTCATTTTAATACCGAGCTGCTGAAATTTTTCAGGAATAATACCAAGATGCTGGATCCCGGCGCCTTTAATAGTGATATCACTTTGTGTCATAGCAGCAAGGCCAATAAAAGAACCTACTTCAATCATGTCGGGTTGCATACGATGTTCAGTGCCGCCGAGATACCCAACACCCTGTATCGTCAGCATGTTACTGCCAATGCCTGTGATCTTTGCTCCCATGCTGTTCAGCATTTTACATAGTTGCTGAACATAAGGTTCGCAGGCCGCATTATAAATGGTAGTAGTTCCTGTTGCCATAGAAGCGGCCATAACTATATTGGCGGTACCGGTAACAGATGGCTCATCCAGCAACAGGTTAGCACCTTTCAGATCGGGAGCTTCTAAATGAACAAACCCGTCTTCTTCATGATAAGTAAAGGAGGCGCCGAGTTTTTCAAAGCCAATGATATGGGTATCTAACCTTCTCCGGCCAATTTTATCGCCGCCGGGTTTTGGTATGAATGCTTTTTTAAATCTTGCAAGCATGGGGCCGGCCAGCATTACCGAACCTCGTAGTTTTCCACTTTTCTTTTTATAGGCCTCACTATGCAGGTAATCAATATTGATATCATCAGCCTGGAAGATGCAGGTATCACGGCTCGTTCTTTCCAGTTTTACATTCATCTCACCCAACAATTCTATCAGCAGGTTTACATCAATGATGTCGGGAATATTGGTAATGGTAACTTTTTCTGGTGTGAGCAACACAGCACTGATAATCTGCAGTGCTTCATTTTTAGCTCCCTGGGGAATTATTTCACCGTGTAATTTTTTTCCACCTCTTACTTCGAAAGAATGCATCTTCTTTAAGTTGATTGGTTGATAAATTAAATAAGATTACAGGATCGGTTGCAAGGTAAAATATTACAAGGACAGTGTGATTATTTAAAAAGAAAAGGTTGATTAGAAAGCCTAATCAACCTTTTAACTATTTAACTAATTAACTTAATACCTTTTCTTCTTAAAACCACCACCTCCACCACCACGGTTGTCACGGCCATCATTTCTGCGCTGGCCGCCACCGCCGCCACGTTGCTGGTATTTACCTCCACCGCCTCTTTTCCCATAACCACCACGGTTATCTCTTCCTTCAGGTTGAGGGCGGAATGCTTTTACATACGGTGTATTAGTGAAAGTAAGCTGACCATCTGTAATAGCAGAAAGTTCACTTTGTATGGCATCATCATGTACTATTTCCTTGTGCCAGTTATTATAGGCCAGCTTCATGTAATAGGCAATAGCATTGGCGAAGCCCAGTTTCTTCTCAGGATTTTCTTCTTGCAAGGCTTTACCAATAATTACTTCCAGATTTTTGCCGAGATGCAATAGTTTTGGTTGCCTTTTTGGATAAGGAAGCGGATCGGGTTTAGCCTTCAATGTTTCCCTGGTGGGAATCGGGTAAGGAGATTTTACATCTAATGTGAAATCTGATATTAAGAACAGGTGATCCCAGAGTTTATGCCGGAAATCTTCCACATTTTTCAAATGCGGATTTAAAAAACCCATAAGTTCAATCACAGCCTGGGCATTTCTTTGCCGGCGCTCGGGTTCTTCAATCGTCATGATATGTTCTACCATCTTCTGCACATGACGGCCATATTCCCTCATGGTAAGATGATTTCTCGTGGTATTATACTCCATGTTATCTATATCCATTGCAACAAATGTAGAGAAAGAAGTTTGAAATCGGAAGTTAAAGGGTGAAACACAGCGGACTCAAAGGAGGAATTTTATGTTTAAAGGACCTTAATGAAATAATAGGAACACTTTGAAAGTTAGGGCTGTGTGTTGGTGGCCTTCCCTTTAGGGAGGTCGGGAGGGCATGAATTGGGGCCGTATAAAAAGAAAGGGGCCCCGAACCTGGGCCCCTTTTACAAGCCACCATCCTCTTCCACCTAAGAGGTCATTTAATTAAAAGTTGATTCACAGAGGTTAGCTGACTCGTTACGTCGGTAAGCCTGATCCAATAAACACCACTTTGTAACGTAGCCACCTGTTGATAAAAATTACCTGCCACCACTATTTCTCTTTGCATCACTTTTTGCCCCTGAGTATTATATATTTCCAGCCTCATTTTACCACCTCCGTAATTATCAAATTTGATACCAACAATCCCATTTGAGGGATTAGGGCTGATAATAAATGTTGGAACGGTTGAACTTTTTAACGATAGCTGTCGCACATCGCTGAATCTCGTATAACCATTGGCATACACCTGTTTTATTCTGAAAAAGAAAACTCCGTTTTCGTTTTGTGGGGTCGTATAAATAAATTGATACGAATCATTTATTGCTGCATCTTTCTCTACTCTTCCTGTTGCAGAAAAACTGGTTCCATCCCGGCTCACCTGGGTTTCATAATAATAAGAAGCCTCGGGGTCATTAAACCCAGACCAACTAAGCTTTGCTTTATTATCTGCTATTTTATTTACTTCGAAATTTCGAAGTTGTAAGGGTAGTATGTACCCCGGGCAGGTGCAATACTCGAAGTGAAACCTGACAATGGCCGAAGTAGCTACGGTGCTGTTATAGTTACCACCCGTACAGGTTACATTGGTAAAGGCCATTATATTATAAGTATACGTAACACTGTCATGTCCGTAAAACTGTAGTAATGAATCCATGTTATTGATAGTCTGGCAAACCGTTACAGCATTCAATAATGTATCTTGTGAGATGGCAATAAAATCAGGGCCGGAACCTAATACACCATTCGTAGGCCCAAGCGGGTAAGGGCCATAGTGATGATTTATACTATTGGTTAATGGCGCAGATAGTCCCGGCCCTGTTATCTGATCCGTTCTTATATAGTACACATCGGCCGTTTGTGCTGAAGCAGAATTGTTCTCAACACTTACAGAGTCAACAACACCTGTTATGGAAATACACAGTCGTAAACAAGTAACCATTCCGACCATTGGATCCGCCTGTGGAAATTTTACCTGTAAGGTATTGATGCCCGGCGGTGTATTAATAGTGGTATCATACATAGTACTGCCGGGTGTAACTCCAAAAGGACATTGTGCCAGTGCGGTATGGTGGAAAAATAGTTGCATGAGTATTATAAGACCACCCGTTGTAAAAAACCTTGCGTAAATATGTTTCATAGGTTTGAGTTTTGGTTTCTACTTAATGAGGTGGTAGTGTAAATGTAGAGTCATAGCTGATAGTATACAATTGTACTAATGCCCGATTTTAATTCCGGTATTTAATGAATATCCACAGCAAATGTTCCTGTGTTTTTCTGAAACAGCGGTGTAGTAAAACAGAAGGGAAAAAGTAATAAATCAAACTTTTTTTACAACAGAGTCGTAAGATGTTTTACTGCGTAAATACTACAACCAATACCTTTGCCGGCATATATGGTTATTGCTGTCAATACAAGATTTCTGCTGGTTGATTACCTGGAAGGGTACGGAAATTTTATATATGAAACTTTTCGACGGATAACAGAACAACATCCGGAGCATGAATTTATTTTCATATTTGACAGGCCTTACGACAAACGTTTCTTATTTAGTAACAATATAAAGACAGTTGTTACCGGTCCTGCAGCCCGGCACCCATTGCTGTGGAAATTATGGTATGATATTAAAGTACCTGTCATCTTAAAAAGATATAAGGTGGATGTATTTGTATCCTGCGATGGTTTTTGTTCGCTGGGCACTAAAGTGCCGCAATGCCTTGTAGTGCATGACCTCGCATTTTTGCATTACCCATCGACCATAAAAAAATCACACCTGCTTTTTTATAAAAGATATACACCTAAATTTTTAGGTAAAGCAATATCTATTGCAACGGTTTCTGAATTTTCTAAGAAAGATATTATTGCACAGTACGGCACCGATGCTAAAAAAATTAATGTGGTATATAATGGAGTAAAGGAGATTTTTAATCCCATTAATAATGAGGCCAAAGCAACAATAAAAAATAAATACACTGACGGGAAAGAGTATTTTATATACGCAGGGTCCATTCACCCAAGAAAAAATTTAATAACGTTGCTAAAAGCTTTCTCGGTTTTTAAAAAGCGGCAGCAAACAAATATGAAGCTTGTACTGGCCGGAAGACTGGCCTGGCAATACGAATCGTTTGAGAAAGATTTGAAATCATATAAATACAGGAATGATGTAGTGCTGACTGGCTATGTGGAAGAAGCAGTACTGGCTGAAATTATTGGCGCAGCCTATGGTCTGGTGTATCCTTCTTTCTTTGAAGGCTTTGGTGTGCCGGTGCTGGAAGCCATGCGGTGTGATGTGCCGGTCATTACCTCGGCTGATTCGGCCATGCAGGAAATAGCAAAAGATGCTGCATTGTATGCAGATGCAAACAGCCACACTGATATAGCTAATAAGATGATGTTACTGTATAAAGATGAGAACCTCCGCAAAGAGTTGATTCTAAAAGGCAGGCAGATTGTAAAGCAATATTCTTGGGATAAAACGGCCACATTACTGTGGCAAAGCATAGTGAAGGTTATGCCTTAGATATCCGGTTGAATCTGCCTTCATCCGTGTCATCCCTGTTCTTATCTTTGCCTCCTTTAATTCTATATATGAATAAATCGACAATTACTATTGATGTGATGACCGATGAAAACCGGGTGCCTGCTTCTATTGCGTGGAGTGCAACAGATACAACGGCTGAAAATGCACAAAAGGCAAAAGCCATGATGATTTCTTTCTGGGATGGGGCAGAAAAAGCAGCGTTACGAATTGACCTCTGGACGAGTGATATGATGGTGGATGAAATGGCGGATTTTTTTTATCAAACCATGATGACGATGGCGGATACCTATGGCCGTGCTACCAAATATGCCGACCAGGTACAGGAGATGAAACAGTTTGCCAAAGGCTTTTATGAAAAATTCAGAGAAAAGCAACTCAAAGAAAATAAAGCTGATTAACTAAAAAAATTTGATATGAGCCTCGAACAAAAAATAATGACTGAATTGAAAACAGCCATGCTGGCAAAAGATGAAGCAGGGTTAAGAAGCCTGCGAGCTATTAAAGCTGCTATCATTGTGGCTAAAACCGCAGAAGGAGCTAAAGGTGAAATATCGGAAGATGACGAACTGAAACTATTGCAGAAATTGGTAAAAAGCAGGAAAGATTCTTTAGAAATATTTCAACAGCAGAATCGTCCTGAGTTGGCTAAAAAAGAGGAAGAAGAAATAGCGGTGATTGAAAAATTCTTACCAAAGCAAATGAGTGCTGAGGAGGTAAAAGGCGAATTATCAAAAATTATTACAGAAGTTGGTGCATCCTCCCCAGCTGATATGGGTAAAGTAATGGGTGCCGCAACTAAACAGTTAGCTGGTAAAGCAGATGGAAAAACTATTTCCTCGTTGGTAAAAGAGCTATTATCAAAAAGGTGAATGTTTAAAGTTTAAGGTTTAATGGTGATCATACTCGAAATAACCTGCTACTTCAGACGTTAAAACCTTAAACAAAAAAATGTTAATCGACCTCATTTTCGCCGTCATCCTTGTATTAGCCATCTTAAAAGGTTATCAACGTGGCCTTGTTATAGGTTTGTTTTCATTGGTTGCCGTTATTATTGGACTTGCCGCAGCTATGAAGCTTTCAACAGTTGTTGCTGGTTATATTGGCAAGGCTGTTAAGGTCTCAGAAGAATGGCTCCCTATTATTTCTTTTGCTGTTGTTTTCCTTATTGTTTTATTATTAATTCGCCTGGGGGCCAGAGCTATCGAAAAAGCGATAGAAGTTGTGCTGCTTGGCTGGGTGAACAAAATCGGCGGTATTATTCTGTTTGCTGCTATTTATATTACTGTTTTCAGTGTGTTACTTTTTTATGCAGAGCAAATGAAGTTGCTTCAAGCGGATACAATTGATAAATCCGTGACGTATTCTTTTGTACAACCCTGGGGCCCGAAAGCGATGAATGGATTTGGCTCTATTGTCCCCATCTTTAAAGATATGTTCAGCGAACTCGAACAATTTTTTGATGGGGTGGCGAAAGAGATATCCTTACATTAGACCTTGTTGGAACATTTACCGGGGAAAAGAAGGTGTAAGTATTAAACAAGACTTCACCGTAAAAAACAGTATGAGCTTTTTCTGCAACATTCAATTAACGTATAGTTCTTCAAATAAAGTTGTTCCGGAGATACAACAGTGATATATACAGGTTTTGTATAATAAATAAATTGAAATACAGCCCGGTAATCAAAACATGTTTTTAAAACAAGGCCGTTGCGCCTATATTTGCCCTGATTGGCATGTCTTTATGCAGTAATCTGCTTATTTTTTGCGCCAAAACGACTAATTTAGCAACTATAGATAGTACAGAATTAACGGCCATGGAGTACGAAATCAAACAACACGACAAGTTCAAATACATCGAGGAAGGCAGTGGAGAACCGCTGGTGCTTTTACATGGCCTGTTTGGTGCACTCAGCAACTTTGCCAGTCTTATAGAATACTTCCGGCATCATTACAAAGTAGTTGTACCTATATTACCGCTGCTTGAGATGGATATTTTAAACACTTCTGTTGGTGGCCTTGCCAAATATGTACATAAGTTCATCGAAGCCAGAGACTACCAGGGTGTTCATTTGTTAGGGAACTCCCTTGGTGGCCATGTAGGATTAGTACACACACTGAAGCATCCTGAAAGAATAAAGTCGTTGACACTAACCGGAAGTTCAGGCCTTTTTGAAAACGGTATGGGTGATAGTTATCCCAAAAGGGGTGACTATGAGTATATCAAGAAAAAAACAGAGCTGACATTTTATGATCCTGCGATGGCGACTAAAGAGTTAGTAGATGAAGTGTATAGTATTACCAATAGCCGTATAAAGGTTATTAAAATTATTGCTTTAGCTAAAAGTGCTATCAGAAATAATTTAGGGGAAGAGCTCAACCAGATTAAACAACCAACGTTATTAGTATGGGGTAGTAATGATACCATTACACCTCCGTTTGTAGCCAAGGAATTTAATAAGTTGATTCCAAACAGTGAATTGCATTTTGTTGATAAATGTGGCCATGCACCTATGATGGAAGTGCCCGATGAGTTTAATGCGATTCTGCATAAATTTTTGAAAAAGCTCAATGAGCCTGCAACAGTTGCCTGATCATTGATGTCTCAGAGAAGTAAAGCCGCTATCCATGTTAACCCGTGAACTATTATCTCAATCCCTTCCTTCCCTTCGCCTTAGCGATAAGGTGTACCAGGCATTGCAACTGATGAATGACAATCATGTGACTCATCTTCCTATTACAGAAGGCGAAAAATTTATTGGTAACATCAGCGAAGAAGACTTGCTATTGGCAGAGAATGACCATGCTGATCTATCTTCCCTGGAACAATCTTTTTCAGATGTGTCGGTGAAGGAAGATGAACATTTTCTCAAAGCGGTTCAACTTGCTGCTGATAGTGGCCTGAGTGTGGTTCCGGTTGTTTCAGAAGAGAATGAACTGGTTGGTACATTGGCTTATAATGACCTTTTAAAATTTTCATCGGGTTTTATGAGCCTTGGTGAACCCGGGGGCCTGATTGTGCTGGAGATGGAGAGTAACCAGTATTCATTTAATGAAATCAGCAAACTGGTGGAAACAAATGATGCCCAGATTACCCAATTAAATACTTCTAATAATGCGGAAACAGGTATGATGCAGGTGACTATCCGTATCAATAAACCTGATGTGGCAGACATCGTAGCTTCTTTTCAACGTTATGAGTATAACGTAAAATATTTTTTTGGCGAAGAATTGTACACAAACGAATTACGCAGCAACTACGACAACCTGATGAACTACCTGAAAATCTGATCTTCGGACTTTTCCTTTATTTTATGCAGACCTGATAATTCGGCCTAATTTAGGCCTCTGCCCGAAAAGAATTATGTTGCGTAAAAGAAAATATTATTCCCTTTTTTTCCTACTGATGATTGGTTGCCATTTTCTGATGGCACAATCCACCGTAACAGGGGAAATAAAAGATACTGCTATTGTTCCTTCTGCCAACTCACCAGTTATTGTGGGAAAAATAGAAATTACGGGAAATAAAAAAACAAAAGAATCAATCATTCTCCGGGAAATACCTTTTAAATCAGGGCAGACTTATTCATTGAAAGAGTTGGTTGAAAAATTTGAAACAGCCCGTCGCCAGTTGATGAATACGACTCTTTTTAATTCAGTAATTGTAGCTGCAAAAAATATTGAGGGTAATAAAATTGATGTGAGTGTTGAAGTAAAGGAACGGTGGTATTTATTTCCGGTGCCTGTTTTTAAACCCATTGACCGTAATCTTAACCAATGGTTAGTGGAACAAAATGCCAGTCTTGACCGGGTGAATTATGGAATAAAATTATATTATAACAATGTCTCGGGAAAAAATGATAAACTAAAGCTGGGACTAATTAATGGCTATACAAAACAACTTTCTCTCAGCTATGACAGGTTATACATTGATGCAAGGCTGAAATGGGGTTTTAAATTTTCTTTTGCTGCCGGTAAAAACAGGGAGATAAACTATAATACAATCAATGACAAACAGGTCTTTCTGAAAGACGAAAATAACTACGTCCGCAATTTTACAAATGCTAATGCTGAGCTTACTTATCGTAAGGCTATTAAAACAAGACACAGCTTTGGAATAAGTTATGCAGCAGAAGGAATAAAAGATACAATTGTCTCCCTGAACCCTTCTTATTTTAAATCTGGACGAAACAGTATTAGTTTTCCGGGTATTTATTATAATATGACCTATTATGACCTGGATTATATTCCTTATCCCACTAAAGGGTATGCGGCACAGGTTTCCATTAGTAAAAACGGATTTAATAATATTATTGATCTCTGGCAGCTTCATGTAAAAGGTTCCGGCACCTGGCCATTGTCAGCAAAAACTTTTTTGAACCTGAATGTATATGGGGGTATAAAACTTCCCTTCAAACAACCCTATTTCAATCAACGGTTTCTCGGATATGGCGATGTTTTCATGCAGGGCTTTGAGTACTTTGTAATCGACGGCGTGGCAGGGGGCTATTTAAAAACAACAGTTACCAGGGAGTTACTGAATTTTGCTATTAAAACACCCGCAGGTAAAAAGGGGAGAGAGGCACAGCGAATTCCTTTCCGTATTTTCGGAAAAGTGTTTGGTAACAGCGGCTATGTTCATGCTCAGCAGCCGGGACAAAATTCTCTCTCCAATAAAATGCTCTATTCCGGTGGGTTTGGTATTGATATCCTTACTTTTTACGACGTTACATTCAAACTGGAATACAGTTTTAACTCATTAGGCCAAAACGGTCTATTTTTACACCGCAAGACCATCTTCTAAAAAAAATAATGAAAGCAGCAATATACAGCCGGGTACTGGAGAGTGAGCAGCAGAAAGATGTGCAGTTGTTCTTTGATGAATTAGCCATTCAGAAAATAGAGCCCATTATTTTCAAAGACTATTTCGACCAGTTAAAAGAGACTATCCACTTACCTGCTGACACAAAAACTTTTTCTATTTCTGAAGATTTGACGGATGAAATTGAATTTATCATCAGCCTTGGTGGTGATGGTACTTTGCTTGATACGGTAACTCTTGTACGGAATAAGCAGATTTCTATCATGGGTATCAACTTTGGCAGGTTAGGTTTTTTAGCCAGTATCGGCCGGGAG
>Ga0073902_10002232_pt1 | contig 10223 bp, 5 predicted proteins | sample KloWWTmeKNB19Kit_FD_66667 | JGI IMG/M metagenome (GOLD analysis project Ga0073902, IMG submission 66667) | Active sludge microbial communities from Klosterneuburg, Austria, studying microevolution and ecology of nitrifiers - Klosterneuburg... | ecosystem: Engineered > WWTP > Aerobic digester >...
TTATCGAAAAACACAAGTTGCGCGGCCCGGACGGGCGCAACGCCACTGTCTCCATTGCAAGGATGCCCCAATGAACGCCCCAATGCCCCCCCAAGAAACCATCAAGAAAACCGGAAAAATAATGCTCGTCGGCCTCGGCCCGGGCAGCAACGACCACCTGACGGCACGCGCCCGGGCGGCGATTGCCGAGGCCGATACGATCATCGGCTACGTCACCTACATCCGCCTGGTTGCCGATCTGGTGGTCGGCAAGGAAGTGATCAAGAAGTCGATGACCGAGGAACTCGACCGCGCCATCGAATCGCTTGACCGCGCCAGCCAAGGCAAGAAAGTGGCGCTGATTTCCTCGGGCGACGCTGGCGTCTACGGCATGGCCGGGCCGACTTTCGAGGTCTTGTTCCAGGCCGGCTGGACGCCGGATTCGGACATTGAAGTCGAAATCATCCCCGGTGCTTCGGCCCTCAACACCTGCGCCGCCCTGGTTGGCGCGCCGCTGACCCACGACTTCTGCGCCATTTCGCTCTCCGACCTGCTGACGCCGTGGCCAACCATCGCCCGCCGGCTCGATGCAGTGGCTTATGCCGATTTCGTCGTCGCCCTCTACAACCCGAAAAGCGGCCGCCGCACGCAGCAGATCGTCGAAGCGCAGCGCCTTTTCCTGCGCCATCGCGATCCGCAGACGCCGGTCGCCATCGTCAAATCGGCCTACCGGCCGAAGCAGCGCATCGAATTCACCACGCTGGAGAAAATGAACGAATGCGACATCGGCATGCTGTCCACGGTGCTGATCGGCAATTCCAATACCTTCGTTAAACATGGCCTGATGGTGACGCCACGCGGCTACGCCAACAAGTACGCCGTCGAGGCTGGCGAGCGCAATACCCATGACGGCGAACAGGCCGGCCGCTCGCTATCCACCGGCCTCAACGGCTGGGTGGCGAGCATTCAGGCCAGCGGCAAGAGTGCGGCTGAACTGGCGCTGGAACATCGCCTGCCCGAAGACTACATCGCCGCCGTCCTGCTCACCGCCGTGCCGGAAGAAGGTGAAGCGAACGAAATCGAAGCATGAGCGACGTCGTCAAACCCGGCTTTCGCCCCTACCACCGCCAACTGCTGGTATGCACCGGCCCGCGCTGCACGCTGAATGGTGAAGGCGAGGCGCTGTTCGACAGCCTGGCGGACAAGCTCAAGGCCGCCGGACTCGGGCTGGAAGCCGGCGCGCTGCGCGTCAAGCGCACACGCACCGGCTGCGTCTCAGCCTGCAAGGGCGGCCCCATCCTCGGCGTTCAACCGGATGGCACCTGGTACTACAACGTCACCGAGGCCAATCTGGAGCGTATCGTCAGCGAACATTTGAAACATGGCCGCGTCGTCGAGGATCTGGTTTTCCATCAGGGAAAGCCGTTAAACGAAGCTGAGACCCCGTAGTGCCAAGCCGCGACCTGCTGGCGACCTGATCGCTCGCGGAATACCGGGCATTTCATCGAATCGTTGGCGACGAACTCAATGCTGTGGCGTTCGACAGAGTTCACGCCAACACCGCCAGCGACCATGAAATCGACGTGCTGCGCTGCACTAAGCAAATTATTTTATGGGATGAAATTGCCCAAATCCGCAGCACGCTCGGCCTTATTGCAAATGTTGCGGTCAACGGGCTAAAACCACCCAAAAATTGCCCCTGCTTACTGCACCAAAAAACGCAAGCTCGCCGTCGCCTGGCTGAGCCCAGTCAGTGAAAATCACAGCATTTTTTTCGTCGCCCCACCCACAATCCGGGAGCACGTATTCAGGCTGTTGCTCGAAAACAAGCGTAGCAAAACCCCTGAGATTCATGAATGCCAGCCTCGGAGTGCTTGGTCGAATTCACACTATCGGCCACAACCGGCCGGTCATCGGGTCTCTTGGCCTGACACCTGAACGTCCGCTGCACTCCGGAACCTGCCGGAAGGGCAATTCCGGCTTCTCGGCCAATGCCGACAGTGGGCGGACAGGACGCTACGGCAGCAATCAGACAAATTGCCGCCCCTGGCAGCGTCGGCGCCCATGCCCGATGGTTTAAACATTCAATCGTTTTATTGGCATTGCGGGGCTACCGCTCGGAGCGGTCTTATTCAATAGGCCAGACTTTTCGAAGGCAGGTATTTTCGGTCCACGGCCATATTGGGGGCTAACCGTTCATCAGAGCAATGACCAAGTCACGCTTCATCATTGCGTACAGTTCGGCTGCATTGGAGCAACTCACCGAGCGATACTAAGTTACGACCGAGTTCGATTGCGCTCGCAGGTGATAGCAATTCATCGTAGCTCAAAGGCCGGCAGCACAAAGCGATTTTGTCCCGCGTGATCCAACATTCCACACCACCTACCCGCTCTTTTTCCTCCGATATTTTCAAAAGGCCAAATATTGAATTGAGAATATCTTCGACGAGATAGCAACTCTCATTGGAGTTCCAAGGCAACTCGGGATCCATCCAAGCTTCCGTGACAATGGCATTATGGTCGTCTGTCACAAAACGTAGCCAGAAGCAGCCGCGTCCATATTTCAAATTACCACGATAGAGGCACAACCACGGGTCAGCGAAATAAACAAACCATTTTGAATCCTGGTCTCCGATATACCCCCGACTAAATACATCAAACTCTTTCCGAGAATATTTGGTCGTCAACACCGAAAGCGCAATTTTTTTGTTGGGAATTGTTGGAGACTTAAGAAGGGCTGAAGCGTAGCAACGCCCTGCACCTTCCTCGCGAAGCACTAGGCGGATTGACTTCAAATGGGCAGCATCTGGACTGAATTCTTTGATGGTATCGATAGCGATCTGGGCCGATACATCGATGGGGAAACCATATGAGCCTGCGGCAACAGCCGGTATCGCGAGGGAGTCGATCGCGTTTTGTTCCGCTGATTTAAAAATCGACCAGTAGGTAGCAGCAAGGATATCGGCGGTCTCCCTTCCGGGCTTATATTGAGGGCCGCAGCAATGAATGATGCAACGATTCGGCAGACCAAATGCAGGGGTCACGACCGCCTGTCCAGGGTCAATCGGTGCCAATTCTTTGCAAGCCTCCGAAAGTCGCTCGAAACCGGCAGCGGCAAATACGGAACCACTCACGCCGCTACCTGGCACTAAGTACCGGCTGGAAGGGTTCACAACAGCCACGATATCTGGCTGAAAAGCAATGTCGCCGATGACTACGTCAACGCTCACAGGGCCAATAGTACGACGAGCAATTGGAGCAACCTTCATAATATAACCATCCAGAAAAGCACGGGAAAAATAGGGGGCTGCCTTGAACTACGACAGCAACTCCTCCTGCCGCTGAACCTTGATCACCCGCAGGCGCCGGCTTCTTCCGCCCTGCACCTCCAAGATACCTTCGTCACCGGGCGACAGGCCGAGCAACGCCTGGGCAAGCAGGGCGTTCTCGTTGACCAATCCCATCTTTACGTTGCTCGCGCTGTCGACGATCATAATGCTGTGACGGTCCGCTGGATCGTCTATGGGGTAATAGGTGACTCGATCTCCGACTTCCACGAACACGTCGTCGGTATCCGAACACTCGGCAATTTCCGCGGCAAGTTCCTCCGCCTCCTCGTTGGCAGCGACCTCAGCATGGGATTCCAACTCATCGAAAGCATCCTTTTCCTCGATCTCTTCCGGCTCTTCCAAGGCCGACAGGCGGCGCCGCTCCTCAAGGAAAGCCTGAAGGCGTTCGATTTCACACCTCGGGTTGTAGAACCAGTCGGTAGACCAGATCCGGTAAATCTTCCCCTTCCAGCCGAGCGATTCGAGAATCTCCTGCCGGATGCGGTCCCGGTCGCGAACAGAGAAGCCACTGTGGTACGTGGCTCCATCGCACTCGATGCCGGCGAGGAACTCGCCGGGCCGATCCGGGTTGCGAACGGCCATGTCGATGAAGAACCCTGCGACGCCAAGCTGAGGCTTCACCTCGAAGCCCATCGAGGTAACGACGTTGGCCACGGACACCTCGAAGTCGCTGTCCGGCTCGCGTTTTCCCTCGTCGGTCGTTACCAGGATTCCCCTCTTGGCGAAATCGAGGTAGTCCCGCAACGCCTTCGTCCCCAGCGGGGTTTTCTCGTCGACGACGATATCCTCGGGGGACATCGACGTGAACAACTCGACCCTGCGCTTCGAGCGTGTGAACAAAACGTTGAGACGCCGCCAGCCGTCCGGCCTGCTGATGGGGCCGAAGTTCTGCCGCACCTTGTCAGTGCCGACTGCCTTCCCGAAAGTGGTCGAGATGAAAATGACGTCGCGCTCGTCACCCTGGACATTTTCTAGATTCTTGACGAAGAACGGCCAGCCATCGGCCTCCCAACGGGACATGAACTCGGCCCCTTCTTCGAAGGTTTTGAGCTTCTTGTCGAGCAGCTCCTCTATTAGCTCCCGCTGCGCCTGGTTGAGCGTTACCACGCCGAGCGATTCGTCCGGGCGTTTGAGCATGTGCCCCAAAACCGAGTCCACCAACCGTTGCGCTTCGGGGACGTTCTGCCTGTCCTTGTAAACGCCGCCGCGAACATAGCGGTATTTGACGCCGAGCCCTGGGTTCTTGGCGTACGGGGAGGGGAAAACGACCAGATTCTTGTAGAAGTGGTGGTTCGAGAAGGCGATCAGGGATTCATGGTGTGAACGGTAGTGCCAGCGCAGGCTGCGCACCGGAGTGAACAACTGCTGGCAGATGTCGAGAATGCTCTCCATACCCGTAATCGCGGCCGGAGCTTCGTCATCATCCTCGTCGTCACCGGCATCCAGCATGCGGTCGAAGAAGCTGGTGGGAGGCAGCTGCTTTGGATCGCCGACCACGACCAGCTGGGATCCGCGAGCAACAGCACCGAGAGCCTCCTCCGGCCGCAACTGCGACGCCTCGTCCATGACCACTAGATCGAATTTCAGAGCTCCCTGCTCAATGTACTGGGCAACCGACAGGGGGCCCATCATGAAGCACGGCTTTAATTCGAGAAGGGCCTTGCCGGCCCGCTTCACCAGTTGCCGAATGGGAATGTGCTTCTTTTTCTTGTTGATCTCGCGTTGGAGAAGCTGCATCTCCGTAAAGTCGCCGACGGTGGTTCCGCGCTGCCCCTCGGGGACGCGGGTATTTTTGGCTATCTGGTTGGCGAAGTTCCGCCCGGTGACAGACACAATTTCCGAGTCCAAGGCTCGATACGCATCCCTCGTCTGCGCGTGAGTCACCCCGTTGAATCTCGACAGCTCCGGGAATGCCCGGTAGACGGATCGCCCAATGGATTGATAGGCGGCAAGATCGAAGGCAGGCGCGAGAGCACGGGACGGAAGCTTCTGCGTTTCCAAAGCGGTGACGAAATCGCCAAGCCCCTCTTCACGTGCCTGCATCCGCAGGGAGAGATATTTCGACCAAGGCAGGACGGATCCGGGATTTCCTGCCGGGGTGTAGAGCCTAGAGACAATCTCCTCGGGAAAATCACTGCCCGAATGTCCTCTTGCGGGAGCTAGCCAATCGTCCCACGAGAATGTCCCGAACGACGACAAGCCTTCCATTTCCGCACGGGCATCCCGGCAGCCGTGATCGATCCGGGCGTACAGTCTCCGTGCGACATCCAAGGCCTCTTCGGTATCTTCGGAAAGCAGACGCTTTCTTACGGCGGACGGTAGTTCCAGAGCGCAAACAGCGCTGCCCCAAGCATGCGTCGTGGCTAGGCGGTCGAGGTTGGTTTCCACTCCGGAGAAGAGGTCACCGAGCACCCTGCGAACATCCAGCGAATCAGCAAAACGTGAAAGAATCGAGCGCGCTTCCGCCTCCTCGGCTGCGGCCGAGAAAACCCTGCCAGCAGAAACTCCGCTTCTCGCGATGGCTGAGAATTTCTCCAATATGCTGCGCGCCGCCGAAGCATCTTCCCGAGCCGAGTTCGTTAGAGCATTCCAGTTTTGGAAACGGTTCCATACCGGAGGAGATGCGACGGCTTCCCATGAGCTGTCCAGAGCCAGCTTTGCCTTTGCGAAGCCGAGGGCGGCAGCAAGAGGAGCGTCCTCGCCGGCAAACGAGTGTGCTTGCGTGGCAGTTTCCTTAGCCTTCGAGGCGCGGACGGAAATTTCCTTTAGAGCGCCGGCCCACTGCCCTCCCGTTAGAGCAGCCAAGCTACCGAGCTCGTCTCCGCCGGCGGTGCGAATCGCTTTCTCTCCGTCCAGGAGTGTGGAAAGCTCTTCGGCGGCTCCGGCCAGTCCGGATTTCGCCTCCATGAGACGCAGGGCATCCTTCGGGGAGAGCTTCGACGAAACGCAAGGTTCGAAGAAGCCAATTACGGCTTCGAGGCTTTTGAGAGCCTTGTCCAGAACTGCCCCTGCGTCGTCCCAGCCCTTGGATAGGGCTTCGTGGAAGCCGGCGATATTGGATCCGAAAATCCCGCGCACGGCAGATTCGGCTTCCGAAAGCAAACGGGCGTCGGCTTCTATCAAAGAGAATTTCGAGGCCAGTTCCGCCAGGCGATTCGCTCCCATGGAGGAGAGATTCACCTTGTCGGACAATCCAGGGCATGTGGCCAGCCTTGCCTTCGACTGCTGGTACCAGCCGTAAAGGCGGGCAACTATGTCTGGATCGGTTCCCAGTCCGCGAAACAGCCCGCTGAACGAGGTTTTGCATTCCTGGTCGCCGAGGAATGCTTCCCGCGCATCGATCCACGAAGCCAGGGCAGCGAGTTCCTCCGAGCGTTCCTTGGCACCGAGCTTCCTCTTTTCCCGGCAGAGGCCAGCATGCAGGCGTTTTGCTTTCCGCCATTCGCCGTCGAAGAATGCGAACAGGCCGTCCTTGGAGCGCAGGGCGGTGACTGAACTTTTAATCTCGGCAACGGAAGGAATCGCATCCAGGTAGAACATCGAACCGAAACGCTCGCGGCCTTCCCTTTCTGCAGCCAGCGAGCTTCTTGTCCTCCCGATCAGCTCGGCAGTCCTCGGGTGCGTAAACGATTGGCTGCGGTATTCGAGGAGATCCTCCGGTGCGTCGTTCGCCACTTGCGACAGGACGGAGAGCTCGGCTATGGCTGCCGGCGAAGAATCGAACCCCAGCCCGGCTCTTTCCGAGGCGCTGCGGCAGCGGGAGACAGCCTCCTTCCATTCAGCAGCATGCCGTTCGAGCCGCTCCCTCAAACTTCGAATTTCGTCGAGAGATTTGTCTGCCAAGGCGAATGCCGCAAGACGGCGCGCTTCTGCCAACAAGGACTCATCAACTGACAGCCCCCGGGAAAGCAACTCGAGGCCGTCCGGGTCGGCCAGTTTGGCGACTGCGTTCGGTGTGCCGTCGAAAGGAAGACCCCAGCGGGTCGCAACCGCATCGATTGCCGTCAGGGCGTCCGAAAGACGTTCCGTCGCAGCATGCAGGGCTGCGGATCTTTCAGATAGATCTCTGGCAGAGTACGGGGCGAGTCCGGCCACAAAGCCGTCGGCGAAGGACTCGGAAAACTCGGTCAAGGCAGAGCGGCCGAGAGCGGCATATTGAGGCGATGCAGCTCTTGCAGCTGCGTCGAACGACTCAATCTCTCTTTCGAGGCAAGAAACAGCCTCCAAGGCCGCGCCGATATCGGCCGACAGAATCGGGGAAGCAAGATGGCGCCTCTCGGAGACTGCTCGCGCTTCGGCCATTTCGTCGTCGGGAATCCTGCATCCGTCGGCAAGAACGGCGGCTGCGGAGGCGAACAGATTCCTGCTTTTCCCGACTCCGGAGGCGACGTCTGCAATCAACCGTGAGCTACGCTGCCCCTTCGGATCGGAGTCCTGATCGAATAGCTTTTCCAGCAAGTCGCTGACCAATCCGCGCGGGACCGGAGGAACCGATTGCAAAGCGGTGGCGACGAAGGTCGCGGAGGAAGCGTCCGGCTGCTCGCGGAAACCAAACCAGGCGACGGCCTCGCTTGCGGCGTCATCGGCATCCCTGGCGTGATCGAGAGCTTTCAGGACGGCTCGAGCGATGGCCTCGTCGTCGGAAGGAGCGAGCGGAGATGGCCGGAATCCCCACCAAGGCTGCGAGGGGCCGTACGTGCCGATGCCGTCGTACACCTCTGCCAGGCCGGCAAGCCTTGATCTCCGGCGTTCGAGATCGTCGTGGGTCCAGCCGGCTGCATCGGGGAAGCCCACTGCATTGACTTGCGCGGCCAGGTCGCCAAGATCCTGGCGTCTGCGTTCCGCAGCCCAGAACAGCTCGTGGACTGTCAATCCAAGGGCGTTGCCAACCCGGCTTCCCATCAGCTCCGCATATCTGGCTAGTTCGGTTTTCTGGCGTTGCAGGATGGATAGCTTGGACTGGAATTGGGGCGGGGCCGGGAAGTTCTCCTCTATCCGAGCCTTGATGTCCTCTAGAAACCTCTTCTTCTGTGTCTTGTGGGAATGTAGTTCGAGGCAGAAGTGCCCCAGGCCGGCATGGTTGAGCCGGTGGCGGACCACTTCGAGGGCGGCCAGCTTTTCGGAGACAAAGAGAACCTTCTTGCCGTTGGAGATAGCGGCGGCAATGACGTTGGTAATTGTCTGGGATTTGCCGGTGCCCGGAGGTCCGTTGATGACAAGGTTCTTCCCGGACAGGACATCGATGATTGCGCTGTGCTGCGAAGAGTCCGCGTCGTAGATCAGCGGCTGGGCGGCCTCAGGCCGCTCGTCGATTTTGTAATCCTCGGCATGGAAGGATCCGCCGCCGCTGTCAGTTCCGCCGGAGAAAATCGACTTGATCAGCTCGTGGGCCGGCAGTCCTTGGTTCTTCTTCGTGTCGAGGTCGGCCCAGATGGCCAGCTTGCCGAAAGAGAACATGCCGAGGGTGATTTGGCGTCGCACCTTCCAGCGTCGCTTCGTCTTGATCGCCTGTTCCAGACGGGAGAAATACCGCTCCGGCTCGTCCTCTTCCTCGAATTCGGGGATGGAGAGCATGAAGTCACGACGGAGTTTTTCCCGCAGGGTGTGGTTCTCGGCCAGATCCTCGCCGTTGTGCTGGACGGTGTATTGATATGTGCGTGTTTCCCGGTCGATTTCGCCCCGGACGAGGGTCACCGGCAGGGAGAGCAGAGGAGCAAGCATCGGCCTCTCGGAGTCCTCGCTGTCGTAGAACTCCAGAAAACCGAAGACGAGGAAGAGCATGTTTGTGCCGGTTTCCTCGACGGCAGTCTTGGCCTCGCCGGCAATTTTGCGAAGTTGCCGTTCGAGATCGGCTGGATAGAGCAGCGTCTGGATTCCGTGGAGGCGGTGGCCGTCGGAGCCTTCCGGATTGGGAGGGAAGTCGAAGGAGACATCGATTCCCAGCTTCGGGGCGTAGTGGCGGGCCTCCGGGCGTTTGCCCTCGTAGGAGTCGGGAGACGGCTCCGGCACGTATTTGAAAGGCACCGCCCTGCCGTCGATGTAGAGCCGGTCGAAAACGAGGTTGATGCTGGGGTTGTCGGCTATCTGGACGCAGCGGCCCTTCGGATAGCGATAGTTGAGCAGGCGGTTACGGGCGGACAGATCCAGAAGACGGTTGCGGAGCCTTTCGATGGCCTCGCCGACAGAGATTCCGCCCGAGAAAAGCTCGCCTACCAGGGCGTCCGCGTCGTTGGCCTGATAATCCCGTGTTTGCTGTTCGTGTTCCATTTCCTGCCCCGGCCCGAAGTCATTCTTGTAATTTTTGAATCTTAACCCGCTTGGCATTCAAGCGGCCATCGCTGACGGACGGGCGGTCGAAAAGCTGCCGCTTAGATCATAAGGTCTGAATTGACCCGCCGGACGTACTTGACCGGCGGCAAACCAACGATGAGCCGTCGCTCAATCAGCTTCCTCCCAATGACCGCTCCGGCCGACCAGCACTCAGTCAGTCTGAGACCTGTGTGACCGCTCCGCTCAGAAACCTGCCGCAGGACCATCGATAGGGTGAATGTCTCTTGAGGGTCGGAAGTGTGAGTAGTGGAATTCAAAAATAGCCATCCAGATTCGTCATGCCTGAAGTGTTGGCCGAACACACTTGAACAGCGGCAATCATTTGTGCAGTTGCCAGTCATCGGCGGAGTCAGCGCGGCAGCGCTCAAACGCTCCCCGTCTGCCAAACCATCAATCCAGCAGCATCACTTCCCGAAGCGCGGCCGGGAGCAGTTTTCTGTGCCAGAAATCATCGTGGCCGAAATTGTTTTCAACCCGGAGCGCGCAGCCCTTATCCAGGGCTAGTTGCGTCGGTTTGCCGCCTGCGCGCAATTTGGCGGCGTCCATGCGTTTGCCCAGCGCCAC
>Ga0073902_10002236_pt1 | contig 10208 bp, 11 predicted proteins | sample KloWWTmeKNB19Kit_FD_66667 | JGI IMG/M metagenome (GOLD analysis project Ga0073902, IMG submission 66667) | Active sludge microbial communities from Klosterneuburg, Austria, studying microevolution and ecology of nitrifiers - Klosterneuburg... | ecosystem: Engineered > WWTP > Aerobic digester >...
TTCACAGTTTTGCATTGCGTCATCAAATGAGCCCGCATTAAGTAGGTCTGCTTTAAAAAAATGAATTTCTCCGCTCGATTTTTCAGCAAGATCATAAAGATGTTGAATTTTATCTTGCTTTGATGGATCACGAACAGTCGCATGGACGATATGCCCTTGATTTAATAGACGCTCGATAATCCATCCTGCAACATAACCCGTCGCACCAGTGACCAATATCGGCTTACTTTTATCCATGTTCTTATCCAAATAGTTGTGTCTTAGATATTATGTAACTAACTTTGCTGTAACAAACAAGCTTTGAGTCGATTTTTTTCATTTTATGATGGAAATCGGTTTTAAATAAGACGCATTGTCAATCGTTACAAAAAATCAAAGTAATCGTTCTAAGTAATATTTCCTATTTCTCTTTATTCAGGGATTTGCAAAGGCTTATTTTCCTTAAGTAAATTAATTTAATTAAGATTGTAAATGCGTATGTTTCTCATTTAACTTTATGAAAATCATTGACTTAGATCAATTTTGCTTTGCAATTATCCATTATTTTGAACATAATAAAGTGATTCGAGTGGGAGTAAATATTATGCGTGGCAATCCAGAAGTCGTTGATTATTTAAATATGCTCATTGGCGGTGAATTGGCAGCACGTGATCAATATCTCATCCATTCTAGAATGTACGAAGATTGGGGTTTGAGCAAAATCTATCAACGTATTGACCATGAAATGCAGGAAGAATCGACGCATGCCGATGCGATTATTCGCCGTGTTTTATTTTTGGGTGCAAAACCCAATATGAATCGTGAAGATATTCATGTTGGAACAGATGTTGTGAGTTGTTTAAAAGCAGATTTGGCACTGGAATATCATGTGCGTGAAAAGCTTGCGGTCGGCATAAAGTTGTGTGAAGAAAAGGGCGATTTTATTAGCCGTGATATGCTACGTCAGCAGTTATCTGACACCGAAGAAGATCATACTTATTGGTTAGAAAAACAATTACGTTTAATTGAATTGATTGGTTTGCAGAATTATCTTCAGTCGCAAATTTAAAATTTTCATCAATAAAAAACTCAGCTAAAGCTGAGTTTTTTATTTGTAGATCATTTATTTTTTCTGCGTATCTTTTAACACTTGATCAGCATGTGTCTGCGTATTCACACTGGTATAGTGATACATAATTGCACCTTGAGGATTAATCAGAAAACTTTCTCGTTTTGCAATTTTGGTAAATCCAAGGTTTTTCACAATCCCAAATTTACTGGCAAGTTCACCTTTATCATCCGCCAAGATGGGAAATGGTAAACCTAGTTTTTTCGAAAATTTCTGATGTGAATCGACATCATCCATACTTACGCCCAAGACCACCGCATTTGATTTTAAAAATTGAGGGTAAAGCGATTTAAATTGATTCGCTTCTTGAGTACAGCCCGCAGTGTCATCTTTGGGATAAAAATACAACACCACCCATTTGCCTTTATATTGATTCAGGCTATGCCATTTCCCACTCTGATCTTGCAGTTTAAAGTCAGGAGCTGATTGTCCAACCCATTGTTTTTGGGCAGACTCATTGTTAGAAAATAAGCTGCTTTGCGCGTTAGTTAAATTCGGTAAACTGACGAGAAAAATCGAGCCACATAAAATAAGAACTTTGGACTTAATCATTTTCATTGTGTCGATCTCAAAGTAGATTGCATCTATTCTAACAAGTTAGCGTGATGCAGCTAGAAAAAATTACCAATTTATGCCATGTTTTATACAAAATAATGGGTGGGTTTCAGGTTTAGTTTTGTCTAAGAAAATTTTACTGATTACAGGATGGGGCGGTGGCACAGAGTTACTCAAACCATTAAATGAGGCTTTAGCTCAACATTACGCTGTTGTAGAAACGATTAATATTTTTAATGCCTTAGATCAAGATGTTTTGCAGCAGCATGTTGAACTTGCAGCAAAATTTGATGTAATTGTCGGTTGGTCATTGGGTGGGCAACTCGCGAACTTATTGGTTAATCAAATCCAACAACAATATGCAGAACAGAAGATATTAATCACTTTAGCGTCTAATCCATGTTTCGTGGCGCGAGAGGATTGGACGACTGCCATGCCTGTAGAAACCTTTATGCAGTTCAAACAGTCATTTGAGCAAGATGCGATAAGCAGCTTAAAACGCTTTGGGTTATTGGTGTGTCAAGGTGCGAGTTCGGCGAAGCAGGATTTTGTGGATATGCAAAAATTGATTCAACCGCAACCGATTGCATTATTAAAGCAAGGTTTGCAGTTGTTGGAACAATTAAACTTGGTTGAAATTTCTAGAAATTACCAAGGTCATCAATTGCATGTATTTGCGGAGTACGACTCGCTTGTTCCTTACCAAATTACCCAAAGTATGCGAAATTTAGCTACAAAAAATCAATCCATTGTTTTAATTGAAGGGGCTCCACATGGTTTTCCTGGTTTTAGGGTGGAGCAAACTGTGCAGATAATTAGAGATTTTATAGGGCAGACAGTTTAATCTTGCGGTGGAATGAATTTTCTCTAAATGTATTTTAGATTTTGGCAAGTTTACGATTATGGTTATTGAAATTTATTTTCAGAATTAACTATCGTGGAGGCGACATGGATGTCGCCGTTAGGCTGTGGCATCAAGGACGTGCCATCAGCCAAACAAAAGATTTTTGCTTACTTTTCATCTTTGAAAAGTAAGTCCAGCTGAAGGCTTATCCTGAAACTGGGTGAGAACTCAATACGACACCGTTACAACCCAGATTTATAAGGAAGAATGGATGACAGATGCATTTGATTTAGAGCACTTGTGGCATCCTTATACTTCGATGATCAATCCCTTGCCGACCTTTAAAGTCAAACGTGCCTATGGTGCGACGATAGAGCTAGACGATGGTCGAAAACTTGTTGATGGCATGTCTTCATGGTGGTGTACGATTCACGGCTACAATCATCCAGAACTCAACCAAGCGGTTACAGATCAATTGCAGAACATGGCGCATATCATGTTTGGTGGTTTCACCCATGAGCCTGCAATTCAATTAGGTAAATTGCTATTAAAAATAGCCCCACCGAGTTTGGATAAAATTTTCTACGCAGATTCAGGTTCAGTTGCAGTCGAAGTAGCCTTGAAGATGGCGGTGCAGTATTGGTCATCGAAGCGGGGGACGGCGCTGAATCAAACTGAGAAAACCAATTTTATTACCACACGTTCGGGTTATCATGGCGATACATGGAATGCGATGTCGGTGTGTGATCCTGTGACTGGGATGCATCAGATTTTTGGTTCAAGTTTGCCGCATCGAATCTTTGTGTCTGCACCGCAAAGCCGTTTTGATGGTGAATGGAATCCACAAGATATTGAAGAACTAAAACAACAAATTGAACGGCATCACCAAACCATCGCCGCATTGATTATTGAGCCGATTGTTCAGGGTGCAGGCGGGATGCGTTTTTATCATCCTGAATATTTACGCCAAGCCAAAGCCTTGTGTGAGCAATACAATATATTGTTGATTTTTGATGAAATCGCCACGGGTTTTGGACGCACAGGCAAGCTGTTTGCGTGGGAACATGCACAAGTTGAGCCAGATTTAATGTGTATTGGCAAAGCCTTAACGGGTGGATATATGACGTTATCGGCAACCTTAGCTACTAAGAATGTTGCCGAAACCATTAGCCGTGGCGAAGCAGGCGTATTTATGCACGGCCCAACTTTTATGGCGAATCCATTGGCATGTGCGGTTGCGCTCAAAAGTACCCAACTGTTACTGGCTCAAGATTGGCAAAGCAATATTCAACGCATTGAAACAATTTTAAAGCAGCAACTTAGTTCATTAACACAGCTTGATTATGTTACCGATGTGCGCGTTTTGGGTGCAATTGGTGTGGTTGAATTGACTTTTAACGTTGATATGAAAACCTTGCAACAGCAGTTTGTTGAGCGCGGTATTTGGGTACGACCTTTTGGGAAATTAGTCTATGTGATGCCGCCGTATGTCATCACGGATGATGAGCTTCATTATTTGCTCGAACAACTGATTGACGTGGTGAAAAATATGCAAGGAGTGCAGCCAAATGTCTTTGCTTGATCATTATGCTGAGCAGCTTGAGCAACTCAAACAACAAGGGAATTTGCGTCAATTTACCTCACATCAACAACACGGACGATTTATCACGATTCAAAATCGAAAAATGTTGAATTTGGCTGGCAATGATTATTTGGGCTTGGCGGCTGATTTGAATTTAAGAGAAGAATTTCTCGATACTTTGAAGATAAAGAATGCATGGTTTAGTTCATCATCTTCGCGCTTATTAACAGGTAATTTTCAAGAATATGAACAATTTGAACAGAGCCTAAGTAAAGCCTTTGGTCGTTCTGCTTTGTTGTTCAATAGCGGCTACCACATGAATATTGGTATTTTACCTGCGTTAGCAGATGCGAAAACCGTTATTCTTTCCGATAAATTGGTACACGCTAGTATCATTGATGGCATTCGCCTGTCCAAGGCGCAAACGGCACGGTATCAGCATAATAATCTGCAACATCTACAACAGCTATTAGAAAAATATCAACAAGATGAAGAGATTGAACGCATTGTCGTAGTGACTGAAAGTATTTTTAGTATGGATGGCGATGAAGTAGATTTGAGTGCTTTGGTGCAGTTGAAGAAACAGTTTAGTAAAACCATGCTTTATGTCGATGAAGCCCATGCGATTGGAGTCAGGGGCGAAAACGGTTTAGGCTGCGCTGAACAATATGGCGTGCTCGATCAAATTGATTTTTTGGTTGGTACATTTGGTAAAGCAATTGCTTCGGTTGGTGGCTATTTGATTTGCGATCCGATCATCCGTGATTATCTGATTAATAAAATGCGATCACTGATTTTCAGTACAGCATTGCCACCGGTTTCGATGGCATGGTCGAATTTTATATTTAACAAAGTGTTGACTATGCAAGCGCAGCGTCAGCATTTGGCAGACATCAGTCAATACTTACAGCAAGCCATTGTGGATAAAGGTTTCGCCAGCCCATCCAGCAGTCATATTATTCCAATTATTGTGGGCGAAAGTCAGGCGGCAGTTGAAAAAGCTCGTGAGGTTCAGGCGCAGGGTTTTTATATTATGCCAATGCGTCCGCCGACCGTGCCGCAGCATAGTTCACGCTTACGTATCTCATTGACTGCGCTCATTCAAAAATCTGAACTTGAACAATTGGTGCAATGTCTGTGAGTATAAATACAGCACGAATTGCACAACACTTTGCCAAAGCAGGGCAAAGCTATGTTGAGCATGCCGTGGTGCAAAAGCAAATCAGCAAGCAGCTATTTGATTATCTAAAACAGTACTTTCCGCAAGCATTGCCATCCGTACTTGAAATTGGCTGCGGTTCAGGAAATTTAACTCAGTTATGTAATTCATATTTTCAGGTTGATCAATTATTTTTAAATGACTTGTATGAAGATGTGGATCAGCATTTTTGTAATCCTAAAAATATAAATTGGCTGATCGGTAACATTGAGCAACTCACTTTACCGACTCAACTCGATGCCGTAATTTCCAGTGCTGCTTTGCAATGGATGAGTGATTTAACAACCTTATTCAAACGGATTCACAGTGCTTTAAAGCCGAATGCTTACTTGGGTTTCTCGACGTTTGGACTAGATAATTTAACTGAAATTAAGCAGTTGACTGGGCAGGGTTTAAGCTACAGCTCACTTGATGAGTTAAAACAACAGCTTGAACAAAATGGTTTTGAGGTTCTGTTAATTGAATCTGATTTTCAGTATTTGTATTTTGAACATCCCAAAGCGGTATTGCAGCATCTTAAAGCCACAGGTGTAACGGCAACCAGCCAGAATTATCGTTGGGCGAAGCAATCGTTGCAGCAATTTTATATAGACTATGAACAATTTAGAGATGATCACGGTTATCGACTGACTTATCATCCGATCTATGTGATTGCGCGGAGAACAACATGAGTGCGGCTATTTATTTTGTCAGCGGCATCGATACCGAAATTGGAAAAACCTATGCCACAGGTTATCTTGCTAAACTTTGGACAGCGCAAGGACAACGTGTTATCACGCAAAAGTTAGTGCAAACAGGCAATGTTGATGTGTCAGAAGATATTGCCAAGCACCGTGAAATTATGGGAAGTGGCTGGTTTCAGGAAGATCACGAAAAACTGACCATGCCTCAAATTTTCAGCTATCCCGCATCGCCGCATTTAGCTACACGCTTGGATGGGCGAGCACTAGATTTCGCGAAGATCGAAGCGGCAACGAAACTGCTAGCTGAACGGTTTGATGTGGTGTTACTTGAAGGTGCGGGTGGTTTGATGGTTCCACTCACCACAGAAATATTAACCATTGATTATATTGCTCAGCATCAATTTCCTGTGATTTTAGTGACTTCTGGGGGGTTGGGTAGTATTAACCATACATTATTGAGCTTGGAAGCCTTAAAGCATCGAGGATTGGATTTATATGCGGTGGTCTATAATTTAAAAGATCAGTCCAAAGACCCGATTATTTCTCAAGATACGGCAGATTTTTTAAAACATTATTTGATGCAGCATTTTCCCAAAGCACAATGGATTGAACTAGAAGAAATTTAAATTCTTCAAGCATGAAGCAATCATAAAAAAACGCTCTAAATAGAGCGTTTTTTACGGAAAGAAAAAAATTATGGTTTCTTGAAGCCTTTATTGAAACCTATAGTTTTCCGATCATTATTTTGAGTACGAGTATTATTGCTAGGACGCGGTTGAGATTGCTCTTGTTCTTCATCACGGCGTTGTTGACGTAAATAACCGCCACGACGTGAAGCCAATGGCTTTTCAATCATTTTTTCAGTACGGCGTTTTGCCATGCCATACAAGCCCGTACCTTGACGTGGCTTCAATTCAACCGATTTCGCCAAGTTATCAATATCATTTTTATCCAGTTCTATCCAACGACCAGTACGCAATTCACGCGGTAAAATCACTGCACCATAGCGGGTACGCAATAATCGACTGACTTTTAAGCTCTGAGTTTCAAAAATACGACGAACTTCACGGTTACGGCCTTCTTTCACCACAACTTGATACCAACGGTTAATACCATCGCCACCAATTTCAGAGAAAGATTCAAACTTAGCAGGGCCATCATCCAATTCCACGCCTTTTAGCATGTTACTGCGAATCTGAGGGGTAACTTCGCCCATTACACGCACGGCATATTCACGTTCAATTTCATTTGATGGGTGCATTAAGCGGTTCGCTAATTCGCCATCATTGGTGAACAACAATAAACCTGTACTGTTAATATCGAGTCGACCGACCATCACCCAGCGATCATTGTTAATGGTTGGTAATTGTTCAAATACAGTCGGACGGTTTTCAGGGTCGTTGCGTGAGCAAATTTCACCTTCAGGTTTGTAATACAAGATCACACGACGACGAATTTCATCTTCTACTTGGAATTGAACTTTACGTCCATCAATACGCAGTTCATCACCTGGTTCAATGCGTTCGCCGACTTTGGCAATCTGACCATTGATACTGACACGACCTGCCGCAATCACTTCTTCCATATAGCGACGAGAGCCTAAGCCCACTCGCGCTAATACCTTTTGTAATTTTTCACTCATAACAGCACAACCTTATACATAATAATCAACAGTTCACCTTGTTTAAGACTTCGGCGCAAAAGCATCGAGCGTCATAAAAGCTTCCTTGGCGTTCTGTAGGGGAGGCAACTGATTTAGCGACGCTAAACCAAATGCATTTAAAAAAAAGGGCGTTGTGACTAACAACGCAGGTCTTCCTGGGGTATCTCTAAACCCCGATTCTTTAATCCAGTTCCAATCAAATAATGTTCTTAAAATTTGACTGTTGTTCGAAACACCACGAATTTGTTCAATATCAGCACGAGTCACAGGCTGATGATAAGCCACCACCGCCACTGTTTCGAGTAAAGATGGCGATAACTTGGTTGGGCGTTCAGGCCAAACTTGCGCAATGATATGTCGATATTTCGCTCGTACCTGAAAGCGAAAACCTTGCGCTGTTTCAATCAACTCAATTGAGCGACCATGTTGCAACACTGCAAGCTGCTGTAAAAACTGACGTAATTGCGCACTATTATATTGGCTTTGAAAGGCTTCTTTAAATCTTGCCAATGAAACAGGCGAGTCGCTGGCGAATAAAATCGCTTCAAGTTGCAATAAAATATCGTGGTGGATATCTTCTGGTGACATACTATGTGTAGATTCAAGCTGATCTAAACTCATGCCATCACCCCTTGTAAGGTTAAGGGAGCTTCTATTCCACTGTGAATAATTTGAATTTTCTGCTGACGTGTAAGTTCCAACACCGCCATAAACGTCACGACAACGCCCATCCGACCTTGTTGTGGTGAAAGCAATTCAATAAAACTCAGGGTTTCGCCCATCGCGAGTTTATTTTCAATATAAGCAATTCGTTCTTCCAACAATACCGCTTCTTGTGCCACAACATGGGTAATGGGTTCAGGGCGATTAAAAATACAAAATAATGCATCACGTAAGGCATCGGCAGAATAGCCTTCGTAAACTTCGACAGTTTGCCCAATACCGACGTGGGTACTAAAGGTATCACGTTCAAAAATTGGCATTTGCCCCAAACGTTCAGCCGCTTGTTTCAGTCGTAAGTAGATTTCTAGTCGATCAATCAGTTCTTGTTTCGGATCTTTTTCAAAGGGATCCATCACCGCAGGTTTAGGCAATAATAAGCGAGATTTTAAATCTGCCAGTAGGGCAGCCATCACCATGTAATCAGCGGTCAGCTCGATATTCAGCGACTTCATACTGTCCATATAAGACAAATATTGCGTTGCAATTGGCGCAATATCAATATGAATTAGGTCAAAACCATTTTTTTGAATTAGGTAAATCAGGAAGTCTAATGGCCCTTCAAATTGTTCGAGTAAAATTTCGAATGCAGCAGGCGGAATATACAAATCTTCAGGTATGGTTTCCTGCCACTCGTCAAGAACACGAATGGACGGAGTAGATTCCAGAACAGAAGGGAGGGTTTGATTCATTACCGTTATTGAGCCACGCGAATTTTCAAAAGCATGAAAGATATAATTTGGTACAAGGACAACATATGCTGCAAAGAGCCTGTTTATTCTACTCGAAATTCAAAATTTAATAAATTGCTCACTTACAAATACCCTAATTTTTTTAGGGTATTTTATTGAAGAGCCTAAGTTCAAGGTGTTTAAAAGTAAAAGCTATGCTTAAATAAGTTTTGATAATACTTTAAGAAAAATATAAAACACGATGAAAAATTATCTAAAAACGCAACAGAATCAATTAGGTCAATCTATCGGATGTTCCCTAGAAAATAATGCACCGTGCCAAGCAATCAAAGGCAATATTGAGGGGCAATATGTCACTTTAACTGAAATTGATGGAGAGATTTCTGATTTGGCGGCAGATCAAATTTGGGCATCTGTCTCTACAGAACCGAATGGCGGCTGTTGGACTTATCTTCCTTATTCAGCACCATCGAGCCAAGCAAAATTAAAACAAGATTTACAAAATTTATTTGGTTTTAAAGACTCCACTCATTTTTTGCTTGATATTGGTGGTGAGATAAAAGGCTGGATTGCTTTATTAAACCCTCGGCTTGGACATGGGGTAATTGAAATTGGCAATGTTTATTTTTCGCATCGAATGAAACAATCCAAAGCGGCGACGGAAACCATTTTTCTACTATTACAAAAGTGCTTTAAAAATGGTTTTAGACGCGTGGAGTGGAAATGTGATGATTGTAATGAACCGTCAAAAACAGCGGCTTTACGTTTTTGTTTTAACTACGAGGGCTTATTTCGCCAAGACCGCATTATTAAAGGTCGAAACCGTAATACGGCATGGTTCTCGATGATTGATGAGGAATGGAATGCCCTCGAATCAGCCTATACGCAATGGTTAAATCCCGAAAATTTTGAAGAAAATGGTTCTCAGCTGAATAAATTATCTGATTTTTCAGGCATAGAATAGTTTTTAAAATTTGAGCGTAATCATTCTAATTTTTATTCCGAAATTTTTCATTGTTACGCGGCTTTGTTGCACAAACCTAGCCTTGGACGCTTATTTAGTAATATCATTTCAAAATGAATAAACCTGCCCCTAAAATCTATCGTACAATCAATTGGTCATCCTATAATCGAGCCTTAAT
>Ga0073902_10002239_pt1 | contig 10197 bp, 7 predicted proteins | sample KloWWTmeKNB19Kit_FD_66667 | JGI IMG/M metagenome (GOLD analysis project Ga0073902, IMG submission 66667) | Active sludge microbial communities from Klosterneuburg, Austria, studying microevolution and ecology of nitrifiers - Klosterneuburg... | ecosystem: Engineered > WWTP > Aerobic digester >...
GAGATTTGCGAGTAGAATAGTTGATAATAATATTTCAGCAAAATGTAATACTGGTACTGTGGATAGAGAATGGTATCTTGTTTCTGACCCAACAGTTAAGTGTACACAACGACTTACAATTACATCACCTGCTTTTACTGAAGCAAATGTAACATTCCCAGGTGAAAGGATTATACCATCATGTAATCTTGATGATGCTACGCCAGATGCGCTAAATAGCAGACCTATCGTTAGCAATCTTTCTTGTCGTGACATCGGAGTTACCTATACAGATCAGGTATTTACCGTTTCCACTGAAGCTTGTATTAAAATACTTAGAACTTGGAAGGTCATCGACTGGTGTTCATATCCTACCAATCCTGTTGTTGCTGAAAAATTGCAAGTGATCAAATTGATGGGAACGGGTGGAGCAGTATTTACAGGCTGTACTGCAAAGAATTTCGATACAGATGCGGGTAGTTGTGATAAGGAAGTTACCTTGTCTGCAAGTGCGACAGATGCCTGTACTGCACCAGAAGATTTGATATACACATGGTCACTTGACCTTGGTAAAAATGGTACTAATGACTTAAGCGGCTTGGGCAAATCATTTACAAGAGTGCTGCCAATCGGTACACATAAAGTGACTTTTACAGTAACCAATAGATGTGGTACACCAACTACATGTATGTATGATGTGACCATTAAAGGTACCAAAAAACCAACACCAGTTTGTATCCGTGAAGTGGTTTGGGTTATGGGATCTAATGGTAGCACAGAAGTATGGGCAAGTGATTTCAATCTAAAGAGCGAAAACAATTGTGGTGAAGAAGGTAAGTTGAAGTTTTCATTTAATGAAGCCGGAACACAACCTGCAAGAACATTTACTTGTGCAGACTTACCTAATGGTCAGATAGCTCGTATTCCATTGAGAATGTATGTGATAGACGAAAACGGTAATTTTGATTTCTGCGAAGTTACGCTTATTCTTCAGGATTCACCATTGACAAATGCATGTCAAGATGTAGCAAGCTTGTTACCATCAGTATCAGGTAGAATTACTACCGAAATGTCGGATGGAGTTAACAATATCGAAGTGGAGTTGACCAATATGACCAGTGCACTAAATAAAACAGAAATGACCAACAATGATGGTCAATATAAATTCGATGGAATCGATGTATTTGATCCTAAGACCATCGAAGCGCGAAATGAAGCAGATTTACTGAATGGTGTTTCTACTTTAGACTTGGTGATGATGCAAAGACATATCCTTGGTTTACAGTCTATAGCATCTCCATACAAATTGTTGGCTGCCGATGTTAATAATTCAAAATCCATCACTGCAAGTGACCTTGTGGATCTTCGTAAAGTGATTTTGGGTATGTCCACATCATTTGTTAATAATACATCATGGAGATTTGTACCTTCAGATTTTGTTTTCCTAGATCCAACGTATCCATTTGATTTCCCTTCAATGATCAATCTAGATTCTCTTTTCGAAGACAAAACCAATGTTAACTTCATCGGTGTCAAAGTAGGAGACGTCAATAACAGTGTAGAAGCCAATCTAAACAGCTCTTCCACAGAAAATAGATCAGCAAATGCACTATTTGTTACAGATTTGATAGAATTTGAAGGTGGAGCACATGTAAAAGTGGACGTTAAAGCTGCTGAATTGATGGACATCATGGGTACACAGTTTGGATTGGGATTTGATGCTGACCAGTTGGTTTTCCAACAAGTAAAATCAGGCAAATTGAATGTACATGACTATAATATCAATACCAATCTTGCAGCAGATGGTAAATTGTATTTCAGTATTGACATCCCGAATGGTGTATCATTATCGCCAGATGATGTCTTGATGACAATAGAATTTAAGTCTAAAGCTAAAGGTAATACTGCTTTCATGAGCACTTCAAATGACAATTTTGATTCTGAAGTATATGAATTGGATGGTACAGTGAAATCGCTTAACATATTGGCAAGAAGCAATGCTTCAGGTCCACAAAACGAGTTGTTCCAAAACCAACCAAATCCGTTCAAAGACTTTACAAATATCTCATTTGAACTGGCTGAAGCAGCAAACACTTCTATAAAAGTAATGGATGTAACAGGAAAAGTAGTGTACACACACGTAAGCAATTACGAAAAAGGATACCATACACTTACCTTATCCAATGCACACTTTACAGGCAAAGGTGTATATTACTACCAGATAAATGCTGGAGAATTTACAGCGACCAAAAAGATGATTTTAATCGAGTAATGTGTTTATAAAAATGATTCTGGGTTTTTTCAAGAGGCTGTCTAAAAAGATAGCCTCTTTTTTTATTACTGGATATGTTTGAAATAGAAGCTAGGAAAACTAAATATTTTAAGATACTATCATCTATCAAGTTCAAAACTTTATTTATAAATATTCAATTCCTCATTATATATAGGACTTTGGATGTTTAAAAAGTTCAAAACACTATGAAAAACATAACTTTGAGTTATTTTATTAAGTGATTTTACATGTTTTGATCCTTCTGAAACCCATACAATAAATGGAATTTCATATTGTTCTTTTGGCGCTAAACTTAATGGTACGCCATGCATATAAAGATTTTTTTCGCCTAATGACTCGCCATGGTCAGACACAAAAATCATGGTGCTTTTATAATCTTTTAACGCTTGTAAATTTTCAATTACTTGCGCTAAAATATAATCGGTATATACAATCGTATTGTCATAGGCATTGATTAATTCAGTTTGAGAACATTTGCCCAATTCAACACTGTTACATACAGGTTTGAAAGTTTCAAATTGTGGTGGATATTTCTTGTTATAAGTAGGTCCATGACTTGTACTAGTATGCAAGATTATTAGAATCTTATTTTTTTTACTGCTTTGAATTTGTTCTTTGAGCCCAGATAATAGGATTTCATCATAATCGCACTTCGGTTCTTTACAGTTTTCACTCAAAACACCAGTGGTTTGATAGTTTTTTATATGAACTGGTGGCTCTCCCCAGTTTGTCGTTCTCCATACGACTTCTACATCGGCTCTGTTTAAATAATTAGGAAGTATTTCATACAATTTTCCTGTTACTTTGTGTTCCAGGATCGCTTTTACGCCTGCCGTGGTATAGGTAGCCAAAGATGTTGCATCAAAGTGAGAAACATTAGGGATTTTAGAAAGTAAAGGGTTTGTGATTTTATTGTAACCATATAATGAGAAATTTTGACTTCTTGCAGATTCACCTATCACAAGTACCACAACTGATTTTTCGTCATCAGCAATTTTTGCATTGGGCAATAAAATTTCCTTTGCATTTTTTTGGTTTTCGTGGATGTAAAAAAGTGATAAATTTACGACATACGACCACGGCATAGCCAATCCTCCTAGGACTTTTGAGTTTTTATCAATCCATAACCAATTGCTTGCATTGGCAAATACCAAAACGGCAATAAATATTAAAGTTAATGAAATGGTACTAAAAAATCGCTTCCAAGTATCTTTTATAACATTAGTTTTATAAATAAAAATACTAGGCAAAATTCCCGTAAATACCAAGTATAGAAGGAATTTTATAGAAAAGAAACTGCTCGCTTCAGAATATTTGGTATTGAGAATATTGCCGATCATACTTTCGTCGAGTATTGTACCATAGGTATTTACAAAGTAAGCAGCCACAGCATTTATTAGGAAGAATACTATCAATAGGGTTTTTCCTACTTTTGTGGAAATCGAACAAAGTAAGTAAAAAACAAAAGCATTTAAAATCAGCATCAGCACTACAAGACTTCCAATTATTGCAATACCGTTGATACTTTTATAATCAAGATTGTTAGAAACAAATTTAAAAAAGGAAAGGTGAAAAAATAAAAAATTAAGAAAACTTAAGATTAAAGCGAAGTGCGTGATTTTTAAATTATTTTTTAATGTAAACATATATTATTTTATACAATGAAACAATTAATGAGATCATCGACAGATAATAAATTAGTAAATTTTCTTTATATATTTTGGTGCCTAACACCACGCAGCATACCATAAACAAGATAATGAAAAATGGATAGTATTTGGGATTGCCTATCCATGCCCAAAGTTTATCATTTTTACTGATAAATATACCGATAAGCCCTGAAATATAACCTATAATTCCACCAATAATAACATCCAAAGGGAAATGCGCTCCAACACCAACTCGTGTGGAAATAATTATAAAACCTAAACCAATCAATAGAATAACCCATGCAACCTTAGAACTTATTTTCTTGGGCATAAAAGCATACATAAGTACCGTTATGATGGTAAATGTTGTAATAGAATGACCTGAAGGCAAACTACTGTGTCCAACTAGCTTTTTTCCAATGATAATAAAAGTTTCATTATCAAGTATGGCCGCTGGTCTAGGTACGCTGAAAAGTACTTTCAAAAACTTAGATAAAATCGCTGAAACTATGGATGCTGAAATTAACGATTCCCAAAATTTGGGTGCATATATAATTAGTAATGTCAAAAAAGACAAAAAAATCAAAGCATCTCCAAGTTGCGTTAAGTTGAGCATTAAGCTTGGAAATTGGCCTAAAGTTGAGTTGATATCTATAAAAATATCTTTTTGTATTTCTACATATCTTTCAACTGATAGAGCGCCAGCAAAATATAAATAAAAAAAAATTGCAGTTAGTAAAAACAAGGGTATGTAAAAAAGGGAAACTTTTACCTTGTTTGAATTATCTATTACCGATGCGTTGTTAGCGTATTTTGTTAAGAGATTGAGCATTAATTAGATATGTGTTTTTTGTCTATCTAAATTTTTAAGTTTGTAAACGACATCAGCATTTAGGTTTCACTTTTTTTCCAAAGATCTACAAAAATAGATCTTATACAAATCATCTTACATGAGTTTTTACAAATTTTGTATTTTCCTAAATTTTATCTTTAGGAAGACAAGAAAGATCTTATTCTTAACTCATAAAAACTTAGCGTGTATTTATGTCTTATGCCATACCTGCCGAAGGGAAATTCATTGGCGGTACCATTCCTGCTTCTGGATCTTCAATCGTACCAAATTGCGTTTCATATCTTTTTACATTGTCCTGAAGTGCTTTCATCAGCCTTTTGGCATGTTGTGGCGTCAAGATAATGCGGGACTTAACTTTTGCTTTAGGCACATTGGGCACCAAGCGGATAAAATCCACAATAAACTCTGAGTGTGAGTGTGAAATTATAGCAAGATTACTGTACACACCTTCTGCAACTTCTTCCGATAGTTCGATATTGATTTGATTTTGATTTTCTGACATGATGATATTTTATTTTAGCAACAAAGGTAAAACATTTGTCCAAGCTGTAAAGTTTTGATGATAGATTCTATAGTTTTTATCCGACTTCCTGTCTCTTCTCATGCCAGGTTACCCAAAAATCATATATCTACCGTACTAAAATTATCGCTTTTTCTCCATGCAATCACAGAGGAATAGGTATATTTGCGCTTTATTTTAAAATTATTAAATATTATCATATTATGGCGTTCAGTAAAATAAAAGTGGCTAATCCGGTGGTAGAGTTGGATGGCGATGAAATGACAAGGATTATTTGGAAATTTATCAAGGATAAACTCATCATTCCTTACTTGGATATAGATATTAAATATTATGATTTGGGTATGGAATACAGAGATGAGACCAATGATCAGGTGACCATCGATGCTGCCAATGCCATCAAACAATATGGTGTAGGTATAAAATGTGCGACCATCACGCCAGACGAAGCAAGGGTAGAAGAATTCAAACTGAAGCAGATGTGGAAGTCTCCAAACGGAACAATCCGTAATATTTTGGACGGAACTGTATTCAGAGAGCCTATCGTAATGAGCAATGTACCGAGATTGGTGACAAACTGGACATCACCAATCATCATAGGCAGACATGCATTTGGTGACCAATACCGAGCTACCGATGCAGTCATCAAAGGCAAAGGAAAGTTGACTATGACCTTTACTGGCGAAGATGGTAGTGAGAATAGCTGGACTGTTTTTGATTTCAAAGGTGATGGTGTAGCACTGTGTATGTACAATACGGACGAGTCTATTCGCGGTTTTGCACATTCATGTTTCAACATGGCCTTATCCAAAGGATGGCCGCTATATTTGTCCACAAAAAATACCATTCTAAAAAAATACGACGGTAGATTTAAAGACATTTTCCAAGAGATTTTTGATCAGGATTATAAAACAAAATTTGATGCTGCAGGTATCGTATATGAACATAGATTGATAGACGATATGGTAGCTAGTGCGCTTAAGTGGAGCGGAAGTTTCGTTTGGGCATGCAAAAATTATGATGGTGATGTACAGTCTGACTCAGTGGCACAAGGATTTGGTTCATTGGGATTGATGACTTCTGTACTTGTGACTCCTGATGGAAGCACTATGGAAGCTGAAGCAGCACATGGAACTGTAACAAGACACTATAGAGAGCACCAAGCGGGCAGACCAACTTCAACCAATCCTATCGCTTCGATCTATGCTTGGACGAGAGGTTTGGCATTCAGAGGTAAGCTAGATGACAACCAGGAGTTGATCAGATTTGCTGAAGCTTTGGAAGAAGTGTGTATCGAAACGGTTGAATCGGGCAAGATGACAAAAGACCTTGCAATCATCGTGCATGGTAATAAAGTAAATCACGGTGAGCATTATCTTTATACCGAGGAGTTTCTTGAAGCACTAAACACAGGATTGCAGCAAAAACTTGGGTACGCCTAAGTAACTTCTATAAATTTAGATCTGAATCATGGAAACGAAAATACCATTTAGTTGGCCTAATTTCAGATTTAATACAGAATGGACCTTGTTTTTGGATCGTGATGGCGTCATAAATGAGCGATTGCCAGATGATTACATCAAATCGTGGGATGAATTTAAGTTTTTGCCTGGTGTATTAGAAGCAATGGGTGTATTTGCCTTAAATTTCAGACGGATTTTTATTGTTACTAATCAGGCTGGTATCGAAAAAGGATTGTATTCGCACGAAGACCTTAAAAATATCCACGAGCAGATGATGGAATATATCATCTATCATGGTGGTAGAGTGGATGAGATTTATTATTGTCCATACAAGGGAGACTTAGATCCGTTGTGTCGCAAACCCAATCCAGGCATGGCTCTTGAAGCAAAAAAGGATTTCCCTGATATCGAATTCAAACATAGTATCATGATCGGGGACTCGTTGAGTGATATTGCGTTTGGTAATAATTTGGGTATGCGGACGATTTTGGTAGGCAATAAATCCGACGAATCCAGCAAATACACTAATGCTATTCCCGATTGTAGGATTGATTCTCTAGCAGATATGGCTTTATATTTAAATGGTAAATAAGTACATTAAAAAATACAATTATTGTGGCAAAAGTTAGTGTTACAACAGGCGCATCCTGGGAAGATTCAGTAGGTTATTGTAGAGCCATCAGACATGGCAATACCATAGAGATTGCAGGTACCACTGCTGTTGTTGATGGTAAAATCGCTGGTAAAAACGATGCGTACGAGCAGACTAAAATAATTTTTGGTATCATAGAAGATGCCTTGTCCCAACTTGGAGGCAAGATGTCAGACGTAGTGCGTACGAGAATGTATTTAAAAAATATTCATGATTGGGAAGCGGTAGGCAAGGCACATGGTGAGATATTCAGAACCATAAAACCCGTCAGTACCATGCTTGCCGTTGCTGCCTTGATAGATCCGGATATGTTGGTGGAGATCGAAGTAACGGCTATTCTTTCATGATTATAATACAAGAATAATTGCAAATAATGCGCAATATTCGATGGGTAAAATTAATGGAATGTACAAAATCAAAGAGATATATTACACCCTGCAAGGTGAAGGATTCCATACTGGAAGACCGGCGATATTTTGCAGGTTTGCTGGCTGCAATTTGTGGTCAGGTAGAGAAGTGGATAGAGCCAAGGCCATTTGTAAGTTTTGTGATACGGATTTTCGAAGTACAGATGGTGTAAATGGCGGCAAATACACGGCAGCTCAACTCACGCAAAAGATAGCCGACCTTTGGCCTGAATCGAACTTGCCACCATTTGTGGTTTGCACTGGTGGTGAGCCCGCTATGCAGATTGATGCAAATTTAGTTGAAACTTTTCAAAGCCAATCATTCGAAATAGCAATAGAAACCAATGGGACTATTTCATTGCCTGATGGTATAGATTGGATATGTGTAAGTCCCAAGGCAGATACTAAGATCGTAATTACTAAAGGACATGAGTTGAAATTGGTATATCCACAACTAGAAAATAAGCCAGAAGACTATGATTATTTAAATTTTGAACATCGATATCTTCAGCCATTGGATGATGCGAAATTGAAAGAAAATATCAATGCCTGCATAGAATATTGCTTAGCACATCCAACTTGGAAATTGAGTATTCAAACCCACAAAATTCTTGGTATTGATTAGCCTTAATAAATAAATTGGTAGGTTAGTTTTGATTTTAATATAAGTACGTACTCAAAATATCATCTAAACCTTTACAAAAAACAGCTATCTGTTGAATAAATATTTGAAATTTTAAAAATATTTCTTTTCAGTTGGTGTACTTTATGTAATTTTTTATAATTTCGTTTAATCATATATGACACAACCATGGAGGACCAGTCATCAAGCGCGGAAAAGCGAAATTTTAAGTTCAAGGAGTTGCGTGTATATTCTTCTACGGAATGGCTTGCAGAAAATAAGAAAAAATACAGACAGGTATTTGACAGGTACGAGACATCTTATATCTATGCTGAATTATCTTTCTATAACAAAATGTTTGACAGAGATAGTTGGGATGTAGAAATGGAGTTGAAGTGCTATGAAGTCAAAAACACCAAAAAGCAGGTTTGCAATCTGACATTCCGAAAAAAAATAAGTAAATTTGATGATATCGTCTATGTAAGAGAAGGTTGGGGAAACAAAAAAGAAGGTTTTTTCTGGAAAAAAGGAACCTATTATTGGGAAGCTTGGATAGAAGGAGAAAAAGTCAGTACTAAGTATTTTTATATTGAAGATGCTGGTGAGCCTTGGATTGAGCCCATGAAAATTCCTTATGTGCAATTACAATCCATAAAATTGTATGAAGGCCAATACGATGATGTGGTCGAAGGTGAACGAAAATATCTGAATACTTTCTCTACTGAAGGGTCACGTTATATTTATACAGAAATTATCCTAAAAAATAAAATCCCAGGTGAAAATTGGCACTGCGAATTGTTTGTAAAGTTTTATAACCAAAGTAAGGATCTAAAAGGGCAAGTCGTCCGTCTTCATAATGTGAAAAAAGACGAAGAGTGGATAAAAATCACGGCAGGTTGGGGCGCTAATGCTAAAGGATCGTGGAAAGCAGGCATGTATACCATCGATGTTTTATTTATGGACCAATTGCTAGCCACCGTAGAGTTTGAAGTCGCTGATGAATTTTTGGAAGGTGATGCAACGATCATTCTTCCAGACAAAACATCAGGAATTCACTTTGTTGAAGATGATCACAGAGAGAGTTTTGCTGATGTGTTCGAGAAGTTAAATCAGCTTATTGGCCTCAACGAAATCAAGCAAAAAGTAAAAGACCACGCTCAATATCTTGAATTTCTGAAAATACGCAGAAGTAAAGGTTTTAAGGAATCAGAACGTATTAATATTCACTCAGTTTTTATGGGCAATCCTGGAACAGGGAAAACAACGGTTGCCAAGATGATGGGTCAATTGTACCGCAAAATGGGACTTTTGTCCAAAGGTCATGTGGTAGAAGTGGATAGGGTAGATCTCGTAGGTGAATATATAGGCCAAACTGCACCCAAAGCTAGAGAAGTAATAGAACGAGCTCGTGGTGGCGTATTATTTATTGATGAAGCATATGCCTTAGCCCGTACCAATGATGACTCTAAGGATTTTGGTAGAGAAGTGATCGAGATTCTTATTAAAGAGTTGTCGAACGGCAAAGGTGATATTGCTGTTATTGTCGCTGGTTATCCCAAAGAAATGAAGCATTTCATACAGTCTAACCCTGGTTTAAAGTCGCGATTTAAACATTTCTTTGATTTTTCGGATTACCTGCCACAAGAATTGATTCTCATTGCGGAATCCGCAGCTGTAAACAAAGAGATAACATTTACACCGGAGAGTTTTATATACATCAAAGAGATCATTACAGCAGCGTACAGAGACAGAGACAAGG
>Ga0073902_10002245_pt1 | contig 10182 bp, 8 predicted proteins | sample KloWWTmeKNB19Kit_FD_66667 | JGI IMG/M metagenome (GOLD analysis project Ga0073902, IMG submission 66667) | Active sludge microbial communities from Klosterneuburg, Austria, studying microevolution and ecology of nitrifiers - Klosterneuburg... | ecosystem: Engineered > WWTP > Aerobic digester >...
CCGGGAAAATCAGAACGTATCAATCCATGATCACCTGGTTTTGCACTATTTTCCAGCAAGACCTCCGTTCCATAATAGATCTGGGGAATACCCCTGATCGTAAGCAGATAGCTCAACGCCATCTGCATCAGGTCCACATCCTTTTTCAGAAAGGTGAACAACCTGTCCATATCATGATTATCCCCAAAGACCAGTAAGTTCTCAGGGTTCGCATAAACAAAATCATTAGCCAACCCTTCATATAGTTTTACCAGTCCTTTGTCCCATGCCTCTGTTTCAGTCAATGCCTGTACCAGCGTTGCCTGCATCGGAAAATCCATGGTACTCTTCAGACAACCGTTATAGCCACTGTTATTTAATTTTCCTTGTTGCCAGTACGCTGCAATCGATGGATTGGTACTCCATTCCTCCCCAACAATGCTGAAAGCTGGATATTCATTCATGATCTTACAGGTCCATTGCTCCAGGAATTTTTTCTCTGAATACGGGTAGGTATCCTGCCTGATACCATTCAATTCAAGTGTTTCAATCCACCAGATACTATTCTGGATCAAAAAGGCAGACAGGAAAGGATTTTGCTGGTTCAGGTCGGGCATCTGTCTTACAAACCATCCTTTCACCATTAACTCCTTATCAGCAGTTGAAGCATAAGGATCCTGGTTCACTGTTCGACGGTGATTCGTAATTTGGATCGAATCAGGATAATTGATCCAGTTCCTAAAAGGCAGATCTTTCATCCACCAATAAAAAGAACCGGAATGGTTTACAACCCCGTCAAAGATCAATTTAAGTCCTTTTTGCCTTGCCTTATCGGCCAACTCTTTGTATTCAGCCAAAGTACCATACCGGGGATCTACTTTATAGTAATCAGTGATGGCATAGCCATGATAGGATGAATTGGGCATATCATTCTCCAGCATCGGCGTTGGCCAGATAGCTGTATAGCCCATGGCCGCTATATAATCAAGATTATTGATTATGCCACGGATATCACCCCCATGCCGTCCATAGTCATTTTTACGATCGATCTTTTTTTCACGTAAACTGCTTATAACGTCATTAGCTGTATCACCATTTGCAAACCTGTCAGGTGTAATAAGATAGATTACATCTGCAGGAGTAAACCCTTTTAACTGAGCTGTATTCTTTTTCCGTGGCAGCAATGAATACGATTGCGTAAAAATTGTTTTACCCTCTTTTTTGAACGTAATTGGGAATGTGGCAGGTTTGGCAGAAGAAGAAATTATGAGATCAATAAAAAGATAGTTCTTACTTTCTGCCCGGTGAACTTTCTTAATAGTAACCCCGGCATAATTGACAGAGGGAGTGGTTTCACCTACCTTATCACCATACACCATTAATTGCAGGGATTGATCTTTCATACCCACCCACCAATTTTTTGGCTCTATACGTTCCACCTGTGCAAAAATGGGTATCCAGATAAAACTAAACAGAGCAGATAAAAATGTTTTTTTTGATAACATACAGGCATTTTTCGATTTCTAAAATAATACAGCTTTATTGATAAAGGTATTTGAATTCCTGCAAAGCTATTTTTTCAGTCCCGGTTACCCTCTTTTGGGTTGTTCGGGGTAGAACCACTAAAAATAATTCAATCGTCCAAAATCATATTTGAATTTTTAATTGTATATTTTCATCCTAAAACCTAATTAATATGCTTAAGAAAAAATCATTACCTGGCCTGGCTAAGTTGCTCGGCTGCCTTATGCTGGCGTCATTTGTAATTACCGGATGTAATAATGAAGGTGAAAAAAAAGATACCGGTGCTGACTCAGCTACAAAAACTGAAGTAGCTCCACCACCACCCCCGGCTATTGATACAAGCGGCATGGATTCTGCATCGACCAGACCAGTAAAAACTCCTGATTAAACTGAATGCTTTTATAAATAAAAAACTTCCTGTGTACAACAGGAAGTTTTTTTATTATTTTTCTTTTGGATGCGCTTTATGTAAAGCTTCAATATGGTGCCTCCTGCAGGTTAATTTTTCAATCAACCAATGTTCAATACGATGATGGGTTGGAATCAATAATGCCGCGATACATACAAAAATGATCAATTCATACACAGGCGTATGATGAGTAATTTCCGCAACATAAGGATGCAGCAGCAGGGTTAAATATTCAAATAATATCAACAGCGAAATGACTCCCAGGAACCTGATCAGCCGGACATGAATCTTTCTTCTGCTGAGTAATAACACAAAAAAGATAAAGGTTGGAATGAAAATACCAATCAACAGTAATTGTAATTGCTGCGATCTTTCCTTGGAAGCTTTTCGCCTGCTTTCTGCCAGTTCCAGCTGTCTTAATTGTTCATTGCTGGAAATTATCTGCCATTCACGGATCTTATCTCTGCTATTGATAGAGTCCTGCAATACCCGGGATTGCTCCATATAAGCAAAGGCACTGTCTACATTCCGGACATCTTTATAATGTTCAGTCAAAAAAGCAGCTGCATCCAGGTGCCTTGACTGAAAACCATCTTTTTCAGCTATCGTTAATGAATGACGGGCATAAAGCTCCGCTGAATCATTAATACCCATTTTTTTGTACAATTTTGCTAAACCCAAAGTTGCCTCACATATCAGGTCATCATCGTTAGCTGTTTCCAGGTAGGGTATTGCATTTTTATAATTGAGCTTTGCCAAATTAAATAGATCCTGTTTCTGGTAAATATGTCCCAGGCCAACCATTGAACTACCAATAAAATCGCCATCCGCCAGTTGCTTTGCCAGTTCCAGGGACTCATTGAAATAGACAAAAGCAGAATCGTTAATATTCAGACGATCATATACATCACCAAGATTTAGCAGGCTGTAATATTTAAGATCTTCAACATCCCTGTTCTTAATAATTGAATCAGCTTTGGAATAATAAAAAAGTGCCTGTCGGTAATCTTCCTGGAAAATATGCACCACACCAATGTTCAAAAGTACACTGGCCATATTTCGGGGGTTATTCCTGTTTTCTTCCAGCTTTAATTTCTGCAGATGATATTCCAGGGCTCTTGGGTAGTTACCAATCTTTATAAAGGTGTTAGCCACAACACCTAATGCCCTTGATTCTCCTTCAGTATATTTTATCTCCCTGGCTTTGTATAGGGCCTTTTGAGCAACGATCAAAGCCGTATCAGGATTAAAAAAATTGAAGGCACTGGCTAGCTTCCACATTAGTGTTACCTGCATTGTATCTGTCTTTTCCATTGCCAGCAAAGCACTAAGGCTATCCACTTTTTGTTTTTGTGCGCCCAGAATAAAAAAACTGCTAACAGCAATAAGCAGCAGTGAATATTTTTTCATACCTGAAAATTATGCTTAAATAATTAAAAGAAATTCAGTCCGGGGCAACTAAACCCCTCCTGAAGCCAGAAGTTAAAAAATCTCGATCACAAACATAATTTTGCCACTCATTTAAAATAAGAGTCTCTTTTACTGTCACCCATATTTCAACCAAATAAGGAAGAAAAATTGACAATAATAAATAATAACTTAAATTCATAAATTAGAAGTCTTCACCAAAACTAATTAGTTATGATAAAAGCAGCTTTTGTATGCCTGCTGTTTCTTACCGGATTTTGCAGTAATTCCTTTTCCCAGACAGTTTATCATATCCGCTTTTCTTTTGGCGACAGCACCCAGGGAGTGAATGAAGCATTTTTAGTCAGGTACGAAGATGGTACCGGTTTTATAAGGGCTACTGACCCTTTTGCAAAGGACGTAGTAGTTGAAATGGAATTCGAAGAGTTATACTACATTGATTCTTTGGGTAATATTGACAGTAACATTCTTGTTATAGAAGGCTTTGATACAAAAGTGATCCGGGGAAATTCAGAAAGTGACTACCCTCCCCTTTCATTCTGGTTTGACAAGGATGTAGAAACTGGTTATTTTGAACCAGCGACTGTCACCTCACTGTCCATTGAGGGTACTGATAGCACATTGATATTTGGTGATTTTACTGCAAACCTGATTACCGAAGAAGAACTGACTGAAGATTTTGTACTCCATTTTTTCAATAAGGATGATGACTTTTATCAAAACCTCTTTACAGCCGTTACCAGAGTACTTACAACTGAGGAAAAGAAAACCAGGATGCATCTGCTGATAGTGGCAAATACGGAAGATGAAAAAATCGGCAGTACCTGTGTGAAAGATAAAGACAGGATGGAAAAAACCTTTACAGACCTGGCAGAATACCTGGGTATACAGCTTAGTACCAAAATTGTATATGGAAAAGAATATAGTAAAGCAAATGTGGAAGCTGCAATAACATCAATTAAACCAAGCCCAAAAGATATTGTTATTTTTTATTACACTGGACATGGATTCAGCAAAATGGATAATTACCAGTTCCCCCACCTTGAACTGAGATCAAAGGCTTACCAAAGCCTGGAAGGCAACTCTCTGAATATGGAGGAAATATTCAGTAACATAAAAAGAAAAGGAGCCCTGTTAAACCTGGTGATAAGTGATTGCTGTAATACCGAAGTAGGTGCTATTAATACAATAAGCGGTGAACATGCCGTTACAAAAAGTTCTTCCCTTGGATGGAGCTTAGAAACCTGCAAAGCACTTTTTTTACCTCCTAAACCTGTCTCCATACTAATGACAGCTGCAGCAAAAGGAGAAATGTCAGCCGGGAATAATGATTATGGTGGTTTTTTTACCTATCACCTGAGGGCTTCGCTTGAAAATTACCTGAGTCCTTTTTACCAGCAATCAGATATCACTTGGGCCAAAATCATTGAAGAAGCAAAAAAGCAAACCATAACCAAAGCCAACCGCACCTGGTGTTTAACACCTGATGCACCAAAAGCAAAATGTGTGCAGCATCCGGTTTACAAGATCCAGTAAAATTGGGTGATATTATTTTCTGCTAAATCGTTAACCAGGTATTCTTATTATTATTTGGGGCCCTTATTTTCAGGTTTTTTGAGCAGCCTGAAATAAGTGACCTTAAAACGGTTACCCGAAATTTCACCCTGAATCTCAGCTTTTCGGATTGAATTACAGAACCCATCTTCTGCATGAGCATCCCCATGATCATTAATAGATGTTCCGTCAACAAAATATGATTTCCCTTTAATGCGCACAGCCAGGTCGCAACCATTTGCCTTCAGCCCTAACTGGCATTGTCCACAGGCAGCATCCACCACCTGTATTTTCTTAGTACTGTCTGGAAGAGCTGTTTTTAAGTCCCTGTTTTGCCCTGACGATTTCAAAAAAATAAAGCTAAAAAACAATATAGCAAATGCTGATTTCATAAAAAGAATTTGTAATTAATAATGTTGTAAACCTACATAGAAATAATATTGATTTGCAAAAAAATTAAATCTTTACTGCCCGGGAATATCAATTCAACCTTCTGATAAACGGTATTTGTATTACAGTTTTCAATAATGGAAATGTGCAGAAATAAGGGCTTAAGGAGCTGAGTAAGAAAAATAGCGTATCTTCATCTGAATCTGCAGTGAATCTGACATTTTTTCAACAGCGTATTTCCTGCAATTCTACCCCATCTTAAAAAGAACTTTTAAAAATAAAATAGAAAAGCATTATGGCAGAAACCTGGAATAAAAAGGAAAGAGAAAAGAAAAAACAACAAAACAAAAAAGAAAAAGCGGAAAGAAAGCAGGAAAGAAAAGATAATGCCAAGCCTGGTATGGGTCTTGATGATATGCTTGCTTACCTGGATGAAAACGGTAATTTGTCATCCAAACCACCAGATCCCCGAAAAAAAGTGGTGATCAACGTAGAAGACATCGAAATTGGTGTTCGCAAACAGGAACCCGTTAATCCGGAAGACCTGATCCGGAAAGGAACCGTTACTTTCTTCAATGATGCGAAAGGATATGGATTCATTAAGGATGATGTAACCGGTGAAAGTGTTTTTGTACACATCAATTCATTAGAAGAAGAAATCAAGGAACATAATAAAGTATCATTTGAAATTCAAATGGGGCCAAAAGGCGCCAATGCGGTAAATGTAAAATTGCTAAAGTAATTTTTTACTGGCGCAACCTATCATATAGCCCAATATATCATCAGCTTGTTACTTTGTAGCTGGTATAAACCAACAATCAGCATTCTGGACAGATAGATATACGCTATCTCCTTCAGAAAATTTGTCTCTCAAAGACTTTACTCTTATCATTTGCTGCCCAACAAATACATCAATTGTATAACAGCTGCCCCAAAACATTCTTTTTTGAACTTTACCATTTGATTCAGAACTGAGGGCAGCAGTAATATGGATAAATTCCGGACGGATGAGTAAAGGTTGATTCATTTCAATCATCTCTGAATTTGCCCCTAAAACCGAAGCCGTTTTACTGTCCACCAGGTTATAGTCCCCGAAAAGCCCGGCACAATATTCATTTACTGGCTGCTTATATACCTGTTCAGGAGCTCCTTGCTGAATTAGCTGGCCATCTTTTAGTACCAGAATAAGATCAGCCCAGGACAAGGTATCTGCAGCTTCATGAGAGACAAGGATACAGCTAATGTTCAATTTTATCCCAATGTCATGTATAACCGTTTTGATAGTGCTTTTGTGCATCGCATCCAGGTTGGAAAAAGGTTCATCCAGCAATAATAACTTAGGAGAAGAAATTAGTACCCTTGCTAATGCAATGCGTTGCTTTTCCCCGCCGGAAAGTTCATCCGTTCTACGTCCCAATAAATGATTTACCTGGCAAACGCTGAAAATTGTATTGGCTTCCCTATCTGACAATTTATTTGCCATTTCAAGCACTTCATGCACCCAATAATTATTTCGCAACTCAAAGTACTGGCTGAGATAAGCTATGCCGGGATGGCCTGGTATTAGCTGATCATAAGGGCCCGTAACTTTCTTATTGTCAAAAATTATTTCCCCGCTGGTTGGTTGTACCAATCCTGCTATCATTTTAAGCAGGGTTGTTTTCCCGGATCCTGTTTCACCGACAATGGCGATATTCTGAAGGGGTTGTTGAGTGAAGCTGATATTGCTTACCAAAATATTTTCCTTCCCTGCTTTACTGATACCTGACACTTTTAACATCGACATGCTTCGAAATTAAAGCATAGCGTTAATATGACAAGTAAAATCATAAAATACGAAGGAGTGATGCAGGATCAATTTAAGACTCGTAATAAAAGATATAAACGGATTTATTACCTGTCAGCAACAAAACCTCACCTGGCACTTTATTAATTTTTAATATTATTTTCGTAGTCGTACAAAGTATTTCCATATCTCCAGCCAGAAAGTACTGGCAATGGCAACCACAATACAGGCAAGAATGGATTGAAACGTCAATGTATCCAACCGGAATAAATCTCGTACGAAAGGAACATATAAGACCACAACAATAAAAAATAATGTTACTAGGATGATTAATGGGATCAATTTGTTTTTATACGTCAATGTTTTTAATACCGAATAATAAAATGAACGATTTACCAGGGTAAGAAAGATATTGCTGAATAATAAAGTAATAAAGATCACTGTGCGGACAGTGTCGTCACTACTCCCCTGCTGTAAATAATAATGGCCAATACCCAAACAACCGGAGGTGATGACCAACCCCTGGATAATGCTGACAGCCAGCTGCTTCAAAGATAAAAATGTAGCCCCCATTTTCCTGGGCGGCCGTAGCATTGTGCCCGGCTCCATTGGTTCATTCTCGTAAATGATTGAACAGGTTGGCCCCATAATCAACTCAAGGAAAATTACATGTACCGGTGAAAAGATATCAGTGAAATTCCACAGCAGCAGCGGAAGGGCCACAATAAGAATAATAGGTATATGAATAGATACTATATATTGAATGGCTTTTTTGAGATTATCATAGATTTTCCTTCCTAACGCTACTGCATCTGTCATATGCGCCAGATCATCATCAGTAAGAATTAACGAAGCCGCATTCTTAGCTACCTCGCTTCCCCTTTCCCCCATCGCTATACCGATATGTGCGGCTTTTAATGCAGGCCCGTCATTTACTCCATCACCAGTCATGGCTACTACTTCACCAGCATCTTTTAATGCTTCAATTACCTTCAGCTTTGCCTCAGGAAACATCCTGGCATAAATATCCACCTGTTTCACCCTTTGTTGCAATACTTCCTTCGAAAGATGCAAGACATCTTTACCCGTTAGCACTTCATTATTATGTGCCAAATGGATCTGGCCAGCAATAGCCAGGGCCGTTTCTGCATAATCACCAGTTATCATTTTAACCGAGATACCGGCATCATTAAACGTTTTGATCGTTTGAATTATATTTTCTTTGGGTGGGTCCTGAAATACGATCAATCCCAGAAATTCAAAGCTAAATTCTTCCTGCGAAACAGGCCAGTGTGTTTCTTTCCAAATTCCTTTTCCCACACCCAGCACACGAAACCCCTGTGTTGCATAGTCTACTGATTGCTTTTCATATTTAACAGATTCATCTTTTGACAAATTGCTTTGTCTCAGGATAGCCTCCGGCGCTCCTTTAGCAGCTATGATTGTTTCACCCGTATCATTCTTAAAAACATGAGTCATCATGGGCGGTTTGCCACCTACCGGGTACTCATGCACCTGTTTAAACGAAGATCTTTTGTCAGTGACACAACTACTTTCATATAAAGAATGGATAGCTTTTTCCATGGGGTCGAAAGGATTGGTTTCGCTGCTCCACATTGCATACTCCATTAGCAAATCCGGAATAGCGGCTTTTTGATCTACATGAACCGATTTTCCCGAAACAGCATCATAGACATACTCAATACTCATTTTATTTTGAGTAAGAGTACCAGTCTTATCCGTACAGATTACTGTAGCAGAGCCCAGGGTTTCCACATACTGTGGTTGCTTTACAATAATATTGTTACGTAATAACCGAAAAGCACCTAATGCCTGAAAAGTGCTGAAAGCAACAGGTATCTCTTCAGGCAGAATACTCATGGCCAATGTTAATCCCTGCAAAAACGATTGCAACAGGTTACCGGATTGTGAATAATTGAACCCGACAATAATCAGAAAAGCAATTACACCCACCCACACCATTTTCCGGACAAATGAACGTATCTGCTGTTGTAATGGTGTTTTTATAACTGTAATTTCTTTCAGAGACAATCCAATCTTCCCAAACATGGTCTGTAAACCCACCGCTGTTACCCTCACTGTCGCACTTCCACTGGTCACTAATGTTCCCTTATAAACGCTATTATTATTATCTGCAACTTTTGTTACTGCAAATGATTCACCGGTAAGTAAAGACTCATTAAGTGTAAAATCATTGGCCACTTCAATCAAGGCATCAGCTGCGACCACTTCCCCTTCCTCCAACAGCAGGATATCACCCACTACAATATCTTCAGCCGGAACTTTATTAACAATAGCATTTCGGATGACAGTTGCTTTTGTGGCTGATATTTTTTTTAAAGCTTGTATTGCATTCCGGCTCCGGTATTCCTGGAAAAGGGAGATACCCGCCACAATGAAAATCGATACCAGCATTATAATCCCTTCCTGGTACTGCCCCGCAATAAAATAGATGATACAGGCAACCAGCAATAAAATAAACATCGGTTCCAGCACTACTTCTTTCAATACATGGCCAAAGACACGGTCTTCCTGTATTTCAAGTGTATTGCTGCCATGCTTGCTCCTGCTGTTCACCACCTGTTCGGGAGTTAACCCGCTTTCATTAACCGTACCACTCATGTGAAGCAATTTAGATTTTTAAAAATGAACAATCCTCCCTGAGGCTATGTGCAAAGTTGAAAGGTATTCCATTCTTTCATTTTTCAGGAAGATTAATGGGAGAAGGCAACATTTATTCCCCTAGCATAATTGGATTTTCTAGCCCCGATTATACCAAAATCACCCGATTGAATGACAGCTATCATTGGAAGTTACAACAGACTAACAGTAGATTGCCCAAAATGAATTTTTAACGTTAAAATCAAATCATATGACAACTTTTCTGGAAAATAATGTCAGTGGTATTCCAAGGATCGGGGATACAGCTCCCTCCTTTACAGCTGTAACTACCCAGGGCACAATACATTTTCCACAGGACTACAAAGGCAAATGGGTAATCTTATTCAGTCACCCGGCTGATTTTACCCCTGTATGTACATCTGAGTTCATGACTTTCGCAAAACGGGAAGCTGAATTTGCCCGGTTAAAT
>Ga0073902_10002251_pt1 | contig 10171 bp, 6 predicted proteins | sample KloWWTmeKNB19Kit_FD_66667 | JGI IMG/M metagenome (GOLD analysis project Ga0073902, IMG submission 66667) | Active sludge microbial communities from Klosterneuburg, Austria, studying microevolution and ecology of nitrifiers - Klosterneuburg... | ecosystem: Engineered > WWTP > Aerobic digester >...
AGCATTGACATAATTAGCTGCCGGATTAGGTGCGGGCGGAAGTGTGATTCCCATCTGTGCTAACTTCTCTTCAGGTGTCTGCGCGATTCCAGCGAATGAAATCATCAACGCAACGATCATTATTACGATTTTCATATCAAAGCATATTATAAATGAGTACAGCGATCGATGCGCCAATGACAGGTCCAGCCACAGGAATCCAGGCATAACTCCAGTCACTATGCCCTTTTGTATTGATCGGTAATAAAAAATGAGCGATCCTCGGCCCCAGATCCCTGGCAGGATTGATCGCATAGCCGGTAGGGCCACCTAACGACAAACCAATTCCTAAAACTAACAAAGCAACAGGTAATGCGTTTAATGTCCCAAGGGCATCAGAAGGCGGAGACATAGACAAGGCCCCAAAGAGGAGCATGAATGTCCCAATGGTTTCTGTCAGCAGATTATATTTCAGGTTACGGATGGATGGCGATGTACAAAATACTGCACGAATCATTTCTTTGTCATTGGTGGCATCAAAATGATTTTTATAAGCCAGCCACACCAGGACACTTCCGCAAAACGCACCTGCCATTTGCGCCATGATATAAGGTAATATCAGGGCCTGATCAAAGTCTTTAAAGAATGCAAGCGCAATGGTCACTGCAGGATTAAGATGGCCACTGCCTCCTAGATGAACTGCTGTATAGACGCCTACAAATACACCCATGGCCCAACCAAAGGTGATCACGATCCAGCCACCATGCTGACCCTTTGATTGATGGAGCACAACATTCGCTACTACCCCACATCCAAAGATGAGTAACAACATAGTGCCAAAAAATTCTCCGATAAAATGTTCTGCCATATTTTTCCGGTTATACGTTGGTTGATTTGTCGGTTGGAAGATAATTCTTTGCCAGAAGATTATAGGCATCGACCTGTTGCCTGATCCATGCTTCATCCTTATGTAACAACGTCGCCATGAGTTGAGCAACCAATGGAGCGGCCTCAGCGGATGCCTTCGCATCAAGAAATAACATGCGACTTCTGCGGGCGAGAAAATCTTCAATCATCATACACATCTCTTCTTTCACCGCCCAGTATATCTCTGCTTTTATATACGGAAAGTGATCATGGATCTGCTCACCAAGGGAAGGCTCCTCTTTTACCATCGCAAGAATATGCTCCTGGTCAGTACCATAATAATACAATTCACTTTCAAAATCCGTTTCTTCGAGATAGCCGTGGATGGGCAGTGCTGCTGTCACCGATGGTTTCATGGGTAGATCCGCTCGCTGAACAGCTACATTGACAGTATCCTCCGCCATACGTCGGTAGGTGGTCCACTTACCTCCGGTGATCGAAATCAAACCGGAACCAGAAACAGTGATCTGATGGTCCCTGGATAAGGCTGCTGTTTTGCCCGCTCCTTTCATCAATGGGCGCTGTCCGCAAAAGACGCTTCGGATGTCTGCATACGTCGGTTCTTTTGTCAGGTAATCCCTGATGTGCTGCAAGACAAAATCTATTTCTTCTTCCCTGGCCAGGGGCTCAATGTCAGGATGCTCCACTGGTGTGTCCGTGGTACCGACAATGATTTTATGATGCCAGGGGACGGCAAACAGAACCCGGCCATCATCGGTCCTGGGGATCATGATGGCAGTATCCTCGGGCAAAAATTCCTTATCCAATACGATATGAATTCCCTGGCTCGGGCTGATGACAGATGATACGCCCGGATCATCCATTCGCATGATCGAATCCGAAAAGACGCCAGTGGCATTGATGACCGCTTTAGCTCTGATTCTATATTGAATGCCTGTCAACGAATCCGTGACCACTACACCTGATATCTCTTCATTGTCCTTTATAAAATCTTCTACATTGAAATAATTTAAAACCACAGCTCCATGATCAGCAGCCGTCATAGCAAGGTGAATGGCCATACGCGTATCATCAAACTGACCATCATGATAGCGTATGCCTCCACGTAGCCCGGTCGGGTCAAGAGTCGGCGCTGCTGTAAGTGTTTCTTCAAAGGATAAGAATTCAGTTGAACCCAGCCCCAGGTTACCGGCCATCCAGTCATAGGCTTTTAATCCAAAGCCATAGAACGGTGATTCCCACCATTCGTAATTTGGAATGACAAAGGATTGGTTCTTGACAAGGTGCGGAGCATTCTTCATCATCAGGCCGCGCTCGCTGAGTGCATCCATGACTAACCTGATATTTCCCTGTTGCAGATACCGGACTCCACCATGTACAAGTTTGGTGCTACGGGATGAGGTCCCTTTTGCAAAATCAAACCGCTCAAATAACACCGTTCTAAATCCGCGTGATGCCGCATCTACAGCTACTCCGAGTCCCGTAGCGCCACCACCGATCACACAGATATCCCAATCGTCTCTTGACATCAGCTGGTCTGTCATCTCTTGTCGCTTCATGGGATTTTATTTACCTCCTGACTCTGTTCGATTTTTTTTACCTGTTTTCAGCCCATGCGATGGAAGCCTTCACAGCGCGTTTCCATCCTTCAATATTTCGCAGTCTTTGATCCTCATCCATCGATGGTTTGAATTCCCTCTCCACCTGCCATTGCTGCTGAATGGATTCAATATCCGTCCAGTAGCCCACAGCAAGTCCCGCAAGATAAGCAGCACCCAAAGCCGTAGTTTCGGTGATCCTCGGCCGTATCACTTTTGTATTGAGAATATCACTTTGAAACTGCATGAGCCGATCATTAACCGTAGCCCCTCCATCTACCCGTAATTCAGCAATGCTGATACCTGTATCCGCCTCCATCGAACTGAGCACATCAAATGTTTGATAAGCGATACTATCCAGAATGGCTTTCGCTATGTGAGCTCTTGTACTCCCTCGTGTGAGTCCAAAAATACTGCCTCGCGCATGTGGATTCCAGTAGGGAGCGCCCAGACCGGCAAATGCGGGCACCACGTACACACCATCACTATCCTCCATGTCTCCTACAACTGATTCAATCTCCCCTGAGGATTGAATGAAATTGAGCCCATCTCTAAGCCATTGCACCGCAGCACCCGCTATAAACACACTTCCTTCCAGCGCATATTCAGTTCTACCTCCGATCTTCCATGCAATCGTGGTCAGTAAATTGTTCTTCGAGGTAAAGGCCCTTTCACCCGTATGCATCAACATAAAGCAACCCGTTCCATAGGTATTCTTAACCATTCCCTGACGGATGCACATCTGCCCAAACAATGCCGCCTGCTGGTCACCTGCGATTCCTGCTATAGGAATATTTGAACCCGGAATCATATTGCCGGTGTATCCATAGATTTCACTGCTTGATTTAACCGTGGGTAGCATGTCGGCCGGGATTGAAAAAAGGGAAAGTAATTCTTCATCCCATGCACCGGAATGGATATTAAATAACATGGTTCTGGAAGCATTGGAAACATCTGTAACATGAACTGAACCTCCGGTAAGTTTCCATACCAGCCATGAATCTATAGTGCCAAATGCAAGCTCTCCTCTTTCAGCCTTTTCTCTGGCTTCAGGTACCTGGTCCAGTATCCATTTCAGTTTGGTCGCCGAAAAATAGGCATCAATGATCAGGCCAGTCTTCTGTTGGATCAGTGTAGCGTATCCCGCTTTGACCAGACTATCACATTCCTCTGCTGTTCTCCTGTCTTGCCACACAATAGCATTATACAAGGGCTTTCCGGTGATTCTGTCCCATACAACTGTAGTTTCCCGCTGATTGGTGATACCGATAGCAGCTATTTGTTTGATGGTGATACCTGCTATCGCAAGCACCTCACCTATTGTACTGATCTGGCTGCTCCAGATTTCCTCAGCATCATGTTCTACCCACGCGGGAAATGGATATATCTGTGCAAATTCCTTTTGCGCGACACTGATGATATCTCCACGCTCATTGAATATAATGCTGCGGCTACTGGTCGTCCCCTGATCAAGCGATAAAATATATGATGAGGTCATAAACTTTTGGGATAATTTAAAATCTGTTTCTAAGGTAAGTCCCCTTTAGGGGATTTAGGGGCAAAAGGTAAGGCCTCCCTTCTAATGTTGAAGAGAGGCCTTCTCAAAAATTGTTTCTATGACAAATTCACAATGTTCTTTGTGCTTGTCTACATTCAAGCCATGTGGTGTATCAGCGATGATTGATATCTGCTTTATTCATTTCTGATGACCATGACCACCTTGGTATACGTTCCCTGTTTTGTCTTTAGCTGCAGGAGATATCCTCCTTCAGGTATTTGGGATACATCCACACGATGGCTATTTGATCCCTTGATGACATTCATTTCTTCAGCCAAAATGACCTGGCCGAGGAAATTTACCAGGGAGATACTCATCCGCAGATCAGTCGCGGCTTCAAATCCTAGTTGAATGCTTTCATTCGCCGGATTTGGCCAGAGATTAAATCTCTTCAGTTCTTCTTCCCGGGTATTAACTGTAGCGGGAATTAATACTGGCTGAGCAAGGGTATAGGTCGCATCTGCATTAGAAACGCCAGGAACACTAACGATTGGTTGAGGAGCCAAATCCTCGCAGTCAAGTGTTGCGGAACAACTGGTCGAACATCCATACGCATCTGTCAGGGTCAGTGTAATTTCAACTTCTGACCAGCCTATGTACATTCCCAGGGCTGGAGTGCCTTGTCCTGATTGGATAAAGCATTTTTCACCAAATATTTCCCATTCATAGCTGATGTCCCCCAATCCTCCGGAGATACCACTCGTAATACCTACATCATGTGAATTACAGTCGACAAATTGGGGCAGAAAAATATCGCAGGATAACTGTGTGTCTGGTATCCATGTGATGTGTTGCGTAGCAGCAGATGTATTCCCACAAGCATCGGTAGCAACCCAAAGTCTGGTTACATTAAACTCTCCAGGTCCATTACCAGGAACCATGGTCTGAGAATATTGTGTCGACACAGATTGGGTATAATCATCTGTCTGGACTGTTCCCGGCGCAGGCAATGGACCACATATGATGGTAGTCTCTGCAGGAACCTCACTGATGACAGGTGCTATATCATCCATGATATCTACACTGATGGACAATACGCTGGAGTTACCACATACATCCGTAGCAACCCAGGTATATACTCTGCGCTCAAAGTATCCAGCCGAAGTACAATCTTCCGCATAGCTGACATCAAGACTAAACGCAGGTATGATTGCTTCATCACACTCATCCTCTACAAAAATGCTATACGAATCAAGATCATTCAATTGATCCATTATTCTTTCCTGCGACAAGTTAATAACCCGTAGTCCCGTGTCTATGAAACGAAGTAATACGGAATTTGTTGGGATCAATATGACTGGCGGAGTTTGATCATTCATGATAATGCGTTGATGTTTGACCGCAACATTTCCACAGGCATCGACCGCGCTCCAGGTCCGCTCGATGACGGTGCCTTCCTGGCATGGTATATTGAGTTGCTCTTCATGCATAGTGACTTGTACATATTGATCTGCACATTGGTCATATGCAGTCACTTCAGGCAATGCTAAAGAATTACATACCGCTTCTTCTATACCTTCTATGACCGGGCCATTTCCATCACCCACATGGATCGTCTGCAATAAACTGGTGGTATTACCACATGGATCTGATGCTGTAACCGTTCGCATGATATCATATTCGTACGGACACTCACCTGGAACAACGTTGTCACTGGTTGTGACCAAAACTTCTCCGCAATTATCAAATGCCACATATGCTGGCATTGCATCCAGGCATCCGATCGTTACTTCACTCTGGAAGTTTACAAAACCAGGAGGGGTTTGATCCATTACATGCGCCATGATAGTTTGCTGCGATGTATTGCCACACTGGTCTGATGCGGTCCATTGCAATTGCAGGACGGCGAGAACGCCATTGTCAGCATTGCAATCGCCAGGCTGTATCACGGTTTCTTGAAAACGTACATCAAGACCCATTAGACAATCATCATCTACCTTGATATCTGAGGTACCGTACGCTGTATAATTATTTTCATTTGCACGGCAATTGATGATGAGTATTTCCCCCGGTGCAAGTGTGTCTAAAGCAGGGTTTGTAAAAATAATAGATGGTCCGCTATTATTATCTGCGAGAAGGATGGCTGTATCACGGACCACATTTCCACAAGGGTCAAACCCTTCATACGTTCTTCGCCAGGCATTTCCATTTCCACACGGGCTAGGGATTGGAACATCCCAGTATCTGACACTTCCGTTTTCGCAGTTATCCACTGCTTCGATTTCGTTGAGTGCAGGATCACCAATGCAAGTCATTTCAGGAACACCGATCAGAACCGGAGGCTGATCATCAATTAGATGAACCTTCAGTGTTAAAGAGGTTTTGTTTCCACATAGATCGACAGCCTCCCACGTAAAAACTCTTTCTTCTATATATCCAAAGTAATCACAATTATTGGAGAGGATGATATCCTCGTCAAATGAAATGGTTCCTGCCGTTCCGCATGTGGGTGCACTGTAAACTGAGCCTGTGTTTAGGTTGTTATAAAATGCAGGTATACCACCTTCATTGCAGGTGTATTCAAGGATAGTACCATCCGGTAGATTTGCAATTTCAGATTGGATTATATGCAACTCAGGCCCTTTATCATCGATGAGCTTGATTTGCTGCTTTTCGACAGTCTGATTACCGCAATCATCTATTGCTGTCCAGGATCTTGTGATTACTTGGCCATCTCTGCATCCGGGAGCCGGGTTAGACTCCGCATATAAGATTACGCATGCACAAAGGCATTCATCAGTTGCATATATGTTATCCGGAGGTGCCGGTACCTCATCACAATTGACCTCGATATCTTCAGGAACGCCATGGATGACAGGTGGTACATCATCCACGAGTGCCACAAATATTGTAGCAGTACTGCTGTTTCCACATGCATCAGTAGCCGTCCATCGATGGCGATACAAATTGATATACCCATCCACAGCGCAATTTCCTTCATCCTGCAAGGTTTCCTGTACAATCACGGATACTGCTCCATTGCAGTTATCACTTGTGCTGACGCTTCCTGGACTAAAGGAGGGAAGCTCCCATTCTTCATCCTGACCGTAACATTGGATATAGATTGTACCCCCGTTAGGCACCCCTTCCAGGAGAGGATCGGTAAACGTGATGACAGGTGCTATATTGTCAAATACGGTAATGATCTGAGCACAGGTAGCCGAGTTTCCACTAGGGTCTGTAGCCCGGTACGTCCTTGTCAATGTATATCGGTTCGTGCATGTTTGATTACTGATCACATCACTGACAAAGGTCACCGTCGGTGGTCCACAATTGTCAGTTGCAGTCACATTTCCTGTATTGACCGGTGGAACCAATGAGGCACATTGAACGGTGACAGCACCCGGGCATGTAATGGTGGGTACCTGTAGATCGCGAACAGTAACAGTAAAAGAGCACGTAGATGTATTATTTGAACTATCCGAAGCGCGATAAACTATAGTCGTGATGCCCACAGGAAATGTACTGCCTGATGGGAGCCCACTTATTAAAGTAATACTCGGGGCAGAGCAGTTGTCGGTTGCACTTATAGAACCGTATGTAACTACAGCAGAGCATAGACCCGGGGCTGCACTGGCAGTAACATTTGCCGGACAATTGATCGTCGGAGGCTGATTATCAACGACCGTTACTGTAAAAGAACAAGTAGATGAATTGCCTGCTGCATCTGTTGCTCTGTAACTTACGGTTGTAACCCCTGAAGGAAAAACTGATCCTGAGGAAGGGCCGGAGAGTTGAACGATGTTTGGTGCATTACAGTTGTCGGTTGCGCTTATAGAACCGTATGTAACTATTGCCGAGCATAGCCCAGGGGAGGTGTTAGCGGTAACATTTGGAGGGCAGAAGATCGTTGGGGCTATAATGTCGGATTTGGTAAAACTCCAGATGGTACACCCTGTAGCAGTCCCAAAAGCATTAACAGGCCTGATCTGCCAATAGTAGGTGCCTCCTGCCAGAGAACTTGTCAAATAACTCGTGCTTGCTGTGGTTGCTACAAACGGTGGTGTAGGACTGGTACCAAAATATACGTCATAGCTCGTCGCTCCTGATGAAACCGGCCAGCTCAGTGTCTGAGTGGTGTTAGGACAACCGGCATTTCCTCCATTCGTCGGAGAGGTAGGTAGTGCAAGACAAGGAGGTGCCGAACCTGCCGGAGGGCAATTGATTTGGAAATTATGATTGATTACTCCTGTCACTTCCGGATCAAGGAGGATGTAGTAGGCCGTACCAGTAGTCAGCGTTCCAATCGTAGCTGATCCAGGAGATGAGATATCATCGATGCACAACCAACCAGTAGCATTGCAGCCACTTGAAGCCGCTTTATAAAAATAATCGACAAATCCGCCGGTAGCCGAATTTACCTGCAAGGTATGAACACCCGTAGTAACAGGTGTAAACTAATACACCAGTTCACGACCAGGAGTTGTGAAACCACAACTGTTTGGACTCCATACACCCGTACCTGAGGAAGTAGCTGCAACAGCTGTAGCACAGGTAAGTGTCGGAATTGTTGTACATGGGTCAAATGCAGCAGGACAATTGATCATGAAAGTATGTGATACAGCCGAGGTTGTTTCTGGATCCAGAAGTATATAATAGGTTGTGCCTGCCGTTAATGTTCCTATGGTAGCAGTCGCTGGTGAAAATATGTCATCAATACATGTCCATCCGGTGGCGTTGCATCCGCCGGAGGCTGCTTTATAAAAATAATCGATAAAGCCTGTAGAACTTGTGGACGTGACTTGTAATGTGTGAACACCTGTTGCTGCTGCTGTAAATGAATATATTTTTTCCGTGCCCGGCGTACTGAACCCACAAGAACCAGGACTCCATAATCCGGGCCCCGTCAAAGCGGCCGTTACAGAGTTCGCGCATACCAGGGTGGTGATACTCGAACAAGGATCAGGTGCTCCTGCACAACTTGTACATTGGACCACACCTGTATGACAACTGCCATCAGTGCCACAAGAAGCATTGGTATTGTAATGAAGATAAAGCGGGCCGGAAACAGTACAGACTACGCTGATCGGGGAGAACCCGAAGCCTAATACGGTACCACCCGGTGTTCCCTGGCGAATGGTGAGGTAATTGCCCGCTCCCCCAGAGGCAGAAAATAAATACGTACTCCCGGATACACAGCTGTTAATCGTACTGTACTCACCTGCAAAGGCACAGGTGGTAATGGTCACAGGCGTATTATTACTGGGGGCTGTGATCGTTCCAAATGCTGATGCGTTTGAACACTGTCCATTAGCTGAATAACTCGTAAGGAATATAGCGGCAACGAATAAAAAAAAGCATCCATTATTAATAAAATGGATCGCGGTTTTAAGGGTTGGCCGGTTTTGCCTTTCATAGCTATGTGGTATAGCCTGGGCATGATTAAAAATAGGAGAGTTTGATTCCATAATAAAGAGGTTTGAAGTGGCATGAGGGAATGAGTGACCGGTTCGATCAAGGGTTGAGTATAAAAAAACCTAAATTCCAGGATGGATGAAGGATGGTCACTAAGGGGTTTCTTCACAGTAAGAGGGGTAAACTGTTAAAAGAAAAAATTTCAGCTTGTTTCCGTGGCGATAAAAATTGTCCACGGACTTGTCATCTCTGAGTCTGCCATCAATGATCCTCTATATTTTCCAACCTAATATTACCATTAAATAATACAATTACCAAAATCTCTTTATTCTTTGTTAGCAGGTCTGCTACTTTGTTTATTAAACCTAAAAGAAAAAGCCTCCCTCCAGCGAACTGAAGAGAGGCCATCTCATGAACGGCTTATATTGCTATAAACCATTTTCTATGTTCAACGATTATTCGATGATGATCATCTTCTTAGTCGCTGAGTACTCATTTGCATCTAATCTGTAGTACAGAACACCTACGGAAGGAATGTCTTTGCTGCTCACAGAGATCGTGTTGTAACCCTTCACAGATTCCTGATCCTTGACAAACACAACTTTTCCTGTTACATCAAATATGGTCAACGTAACATCACCTGCTGTAGGAAGATCATAACCGATCAGCGTGTTGCCCTTGAATGGGTTTGGTTCGTTCTGGTATAGCGCGAACTCAGCTCCAATCTCAGAGCCACGGAAGCTCAGTTTCAGATCCTTGATGTCTGATGAAGTATTGTATGCTTCAGCTTCAG
>Ga0073902_10002253_pt1 | contig 10169 bp, 10 predicted proteins | sample KloWWTmeKNB19Kit_FD_66667 | JGI IMG/M metagenome (GOLD analysis project Ga0073902, IMG submission 66667) | Active sludge microbial communities from Klosterneuburg, Austria, studying microevolution and ecology of nitrifiers - Klosterneuburg... | ecosystem: Engineered > WWTP > Aerobic digester >...
TAATTTGTTGATTAAAAGCACGTGTGCAAATGATGAAGCGCGATAATGCCAGGATAATAAACACAACAACAAAGATAGCCATGAATGGCTGTGTGATCAGCACTGGCGATGTCAAAATGATAGCAACGCTGCACAACACATAAAACAATCCGCCCAATCGCATGCGCTGTGCCACATCCTGATTGGTACTGACACGTACTTTTTCAAGATTCACAACTTCCGGATCCGACCACATAGATTGATTGCCTTTCAAAATCTGCTGCTCTTAATATTGATCGAATCAACAAAATTTAACCAATGTTATCGGAGAACGGCTAGCGGGCTTGAGAAATCAGCACTCATCGCGGCACGATCAAGCAAACAAAAATAGGCTGATCAGTTTCCAATTGGCGATAAAAATTATAACTAAAGATATAATTTTTTCCTAAGAAACACACGCACATAGAGTAAGAATGCGCTATTTTGTTAAATACCCAACAACAACCATTTGATTGGTAATAGGATTTTCTCAAGATAGCGGATAGGAATGACTGCGCTTACCGATGAACCTCGCATCATCGGCTAATCGAGCGCAATGAATTCATTTAAGCACGGCAGAGCATGACAATTTGGTTGACTAGCAATGTCTCCTTTTTGAAGGTATCCAAGAGCATCGGGGGTAAGCGGCTGGCATTCGGATCTTCTGTGGTGTACTCCCGCACTATCGTGAAACCGGTTTCGGAAAGACGCCTCTTCAATTCAACCACGGTGAGGCGATTGAGCCACTGATAGCATGACCATAGTGCGTCTATCTCTTCCTTGCTTTCACAGGATTGACACAGCTTGTCAAAGTAGACACTGTCTTGATTTTGGAGATGCCCCCACGGCTCTGCTATACGATGAAAAAGATGTGATCCTTCGGATGAATAATAGAGAGGGGCGATCTGTATGAGAAAGTAGCCGCCAGGACGAAGCATCCTATTGATTTGTTGCAGCACGCTGCCAATAAGGGGCTGTTCTACGTGTTCAAATACGGACCAGCTGTAAATCAAGTCGAAACTGCCCGGTTCAGCGAACTGCTCACCCGGCTCAATCTGCATGAGCGACAGATTATCCGGCAGCGCCTCCAAACCCAATACTTGCTTGGCTCGTGGTAAACACTGCAATGGGTCAGGCATGATATCAACAGCCCTCACGCTTCGTGGATTGAAGCGCCTTGCCACTCCCAAAGCGGTGATACCCTCGCCACAGCCGAAATCAAGCACATCCGATGTCTTCCAACTAAGGCGATCTCCTACCCAGCTCTGAATAATATCAGTCAGGTTAATGTAACGAACCCTGAAGGCTTCATCATCAATGCCGGAAAAATCGGCATTTAATGTGACTCCCTCCTTTTTATAAATACCAAAACTCGAATCACGTAATAGGTTGCGTAAGCGATGAAATATGGGTCTCATGTCAGTAGTGTTCAGCGATTTAGTTGAATAGACACCGTTGTTGTTAGTGTTTAAGTGCTATCAGTATATCGCCAACCCTTCACGTTGCCTATGTAACTGACAGTTTCTTCAATAGCTTATTGTGAGATGTGAGGCGTCAAATATGGAATGCACAGAGGAGTAAGCAAAAAACGATTCTGCATAGATTCAGTACAGAAAATGCAATGACTACAGAACGTCAATCTTCTTTTCTTGAGTTTTGTGATAGTGGGTAACACGGCCATCAACGGCACGACTAAAGCACGCACCATACCATCAAGAGAAAAATTACAGTGAATAAATCAAGATAACTCTATGAATTATGGTGTCTCACCAGTTTTAGTTTAACTGGCAACTGGTTTATTTAGGTTTCAGTTCGTGTAAAGTTAAGGGTCGCAACACATTTATGCCCGCCAAGGTAATTGCTGGGACGTATGCTTGATGGTCCAAAAAGAGACGTATTGACCAGTCAAGTTGATCAACCGCGGCATCAATTTTCGACAAAGAGTAGTCCATGCCTACTAACGCCGGTGTAATTCGTAAGCCATCAGCGAAACGTAGAATCTGTGAGATTCGCAGAATTATAGTTAGCTAAGTTACACCGGCAATGCCAGTGATAACTTAACTAAGCCATATATTAGCGCGATTTTCCCGCTGCTCTTATCGCATCGAGATTTGCTTGAGCGTCTTCATTTCCTTGCGCGGCGGCTTTTTCGAACCATTCAATCGCTTTTTTCTCATCTCTCGTTACGCCGTCACCGGTGAAATACATGGCTCCCAGATTATTCTGCGCATCGACGTGTCCTTGTTCCGCGGCTTTCTTGAATAACTCCACGGCCCTGCTCATGTCTTGTTCAACACCCTCACCATTGGCATACATCAATCCTAGATTAAACTGGGCATCTGCATAACCTTGCTCGGCTGCACGAAAAAACCAGCCGGCGGCCAGTTCAGGGTCGTTGTTTAGTACTTGCCCCGATGGCCCCTTCGAAATCGCTTCACCGGTATAGTACATAACGCCTAAACCGTTCTGAGCAACAGGATCGCCTTTTTTGGCATCTTCCAACAGCGCTTTAAATTTTTCTTCCGCGTTTTGCACATCCCCTACCCCTGGCGGCATAATCTGTTCTTTCAATTCAGCTTTTTCTTCAGGCGTCAAACCTTCACCGATGAACGATGGTATTTCACCAAGCTTGGTCACTTCATCCGTCACCGTAGGTACTGCGCTCGTATCTGATTTATCACTTTGTGATTTTTCACCGCAACCCGTCAGAAAGAAAATTGCTGTAGCAAGTAATAAAACAGTCAAAACATTCATGTGTAATTTCCTTTATTTCCTTAGATTTATAACAACCGATAGAATATAGCAACCCGATTGGCAGTTGTGCTATATATTTGCTATTTGGCACCAGCCTTCTTCAACAAATCAATCACTTCTTTATAACGATATAGATTAGCCAGCATCAAAGCGGTCATGCCATTGCTCGCTTTAAGATTGAGGTCCGCATTCGCTGCAATCAATGAGTGAACCGCTCCCAGATGCCCATGCTGCGCAGCCAACATTAATGGTGTTGCGCCATTCTCAAGTTGAGAATTGACATCAGCTTTCGCCTTGATCAAGGCTTGAATAGTCTGTTGGTGGCCTTCCTGCGCAGCAAGTAATAACGCTGACATACCATTGTTTCTTCTCGCATTGACATCTACATTGGCCGCCAATAATAACGCGACAACTTTTCTTCTGTCTTTTTCGGAAGCAAGGATCAAAGCGGTATCCTTTTCGTCAGATACCGCGTTCACATCGGCTCCTGCAGCAAGCAAAAGCTCAACGACCTGATCACGGCCATCCCGCGCCACTTGCATCAATGGCGTATAACTATTGTCTGCCCTCAAATTGACATCGACTCCTGCCTGCAAAAAGCGCTCAATGATAGCCGGGTTGCCTTTTTTAACCGCGATCCAAAAAGCAGTATGCAATGCATCCCGTTCAATCGTTTTACTATCGAGTATTTTTTTTACCAACGAAAAATTACCTTTGTCCGCTGCGCTGTTAAGCTCAGAATCGATATTCTCAGACCACACATTCGTAGAAACAATAGTCAATAAGACCATCACGAGTCTCATTAAGTTATTTCCAAATAATTTTTCCATGCAGAAATTCCCTTACAAAACAATTCGTATCACTTCGAAATATTAAAAACCAATTTTATTACAAACACACACCATCCATTTGTTCCGTACCTGGCGGCTAAATGGAGCCGCCAGGAAACCTTAATTATGCCATTTTCTAAATTGTCCCTCATAACCAATATGATTGCTGTGCTCTTTCCCTGACTAAGAGCACTATGCTATTCTTAACCGTTAAGTATTCTTAAATCGGTATTATGTTCACTAATGAGATCGCTGAGAATAAGCCCACTGCATTTTGCATCTCATCCTTACCTGGCTTATAGACGAAAATTTAATTTCTGTGAAAAGCACTCAAAAAATATCCCATGACCACTGATCATTATGACATCGTTATAATAGGCGGTGGCCCCGTAGGCATGGCACTGACACTTACTTTGCGCGATGCCGGTATTTCTAGTTTATTGCTTGAAGCGCGTGGCTTACCAGAAAAAGTCGAAGATCCGCGTCCGTTGGCATTATCGCACGGAAGTTATCTGATCTTGCACCGCTTAGGAGTATGGGATAAGTTGCCACAAAAAACACCTATTCGGACCATACACATCTCGAATCGCGGCAGTTTTGGTCAAACGATCCTAACGCCAGAAGATGCGGGTGTTCCCACGTTAGGATTTGTGGTCAACTATCACGACCTGTTTCATTCGATGCACAAAAAATTGGTCGAATCCCAAGCGAATTATATTGCTGGCGCAATAGTTACTCGACTGGATACCGATGAAAATTCGGGTCGAGTATATTTCAATTATCAGGGCAAAGAAGAAAAAATCACTGCCAAGTTACTCATCCTCGCGGATGGTGGCCAGCTTGCCAAACAATTGCCTGACATCACCTACCAAACCCACGATTATCAACAATGGGCTGTGGTTGCAAACGTTAAAGCCGAAAAAAAGCAAATCGGCATTGCCTATGAGCGCTTTACATCTGATGGCCCCGTGGCTTTACTTCCCAATGACAAAGACTTTGCTTTGGTATGGACTGTCACCCCTGAAGCTTCCAAAGAAATAGTTGCGCTGGATGATGCAACATTCCTAGCTCGATTGCATCGGCATTTTGGCGATAGACTGGGCAGGTTTGTCAGCGCAGGAAAAAGATCCGCGTTTCCATTGGCGCTCAAGTATGCAACCTCCGTTACCACACAAAGAGTTGCATTGATCGGCAATGCCGCTCAAACATTGCATCCCGTTGCAGGGCAAGGATTCAATCTGGGATTGAGAGATGCTTATGAATTAGCCTGTGAGATCATCAGTACGCAAAGCTCGTCCCATGAAATTGGGGCCCCTGCCATGTTGTCGAGATATCGTCAGAGAAGGCAAATGGATAGCAGTACGGGTAGAATGTTTACCGACTCGCTAGTCAAAATTTTTTCCAATGAAAATAAATTACTAAAACATGCTTGCGGCATCGGCCTAAGTACGTTGGATTGCATGCCTCCACTGAAGCGATTTATTGCCCGTCGCATGATATTCGGAGCCAGAGGATAATTTCAATCCATATCTCCCCTATCGATCCTACAAAAGTTATAATCACCCACCGTCAGCCATAATGAAAATGTTGCCAATAGTTTTACTGTCACCTGAATGACTGTGAGTTCGTGGAATGAAAATCAATCTCTTAGAGAGATTATCAAATAATACAATAGCTTATTGATTCACCAACCCATCCATATGCAAATTGGCAATCATATTTTAAAAAACAAACTCATTGTCGCTCCAATGGCAGGCGTTACCGATCGGCCATTCAGACAGTTGTGTAAAACCATGGGAGCTGGCATGGCAGTTTCTGAAATGGTATCGAGTAATTCTTTACTGTGGGGTTCAGTTAAAACACAACGAAGAGCGAACCATGATGGGGAAGTTTCACCCATTTCTGTTCAGATCGCAGGTGCAGATCCTGAGATGCTCGCGGCAGCCGCCCGCTATAATGTTGAAAAAGGTGCGCAGATTATTGACATCAATATGGGGTGTCCGGCAAAAAAGATATGCAATGTCATGGCCGGTTCCGCACTGCTCCAAAATGAAAAACTGGTTGAGAGAATTCTTGATGCCGTCGTAAAAGCGGTTGATATTCCTGTGACGCTCAAGATCCGCACAGGATGGGACAAGCAACATAAAAATGCCTTATCCATTGCTCATATTGCTGAAAATTCCGGCATCCAGGCACTGGCCATTCATGGCCGCACACGCGCCTGCGCGTATCTGGGTGAAGCAGAATACGATACGATAGCCGCCGTAAAAGCGGCTGTTAACATTCCCGTCATTGCCAATGGGGATATCACAACCCCTGAAAAGGCGAAACATATTCTTGCCTATACAAAAGCGGATGCTATTATGATAGGCCGTGCCGCTCAGGGACGTCCATGGATCTTCCGTGAAATTAATCATTATCTTGCAACCGGTCAACATCTACCAACACCAGAAGTAACCGAGATACACCAAGTACTTATCAATCACCTATATGATCTATATGATTTTTATGGTGAATACTCAGGTGTTCGTATCGCACGTAAACACATTTCCTGGTATACCAAAGGTCTGGTTGGTTCTGCTAGCTTTCGTCACGCTATGAATCAATTACAGACCAGTGATCAGCAGATTTCGGAGACAAACATCTTTTTCTCGAAATTGGCTGAAGAAGGTCAAAGATTGCGCTATATCAAAAAAGAGGGAGAGTCGGTTTATGAATGCAATGAAGGAGAATGAGATCGCAACCTGTATCCGTAAAGCTATAGGTGGTTATCTCACTGATTTGGATGGAGAAAAACCCGGACATTTATACAGCATGGTAATCAATAGTGTTGAAAAACCGCTGATTGAGATTGCTATACAACACACCAACGGCAATCAGACTCAAGCAGCTGAACTATTGGGAATAAATCGAAATACTTTACGTCAAAAAATGAAGCAATATCAAATAAAATGACCATCAAACAAGCACTGATCAGTGTCTCAGACAAATCCGGAATCATTGAATTATCACAACAATTGATTCAATGTGGCATAACTATTCTATCAACAGGCGGCACTGCCAAATTATTACAGGAAGCCGGCATTGCAGTTACAGAGGTCAGTGATTACACCGGTTTTCCCGAAATGCTGGATGGCCGGGTCAAAACACTACACCCTAAAATTCACGCCGGCATTCTTGCGCGCAATGATTTAGCCGAACACCAAACAGCCCTTGATAAAGCAGCTATTCCCAATATCGAGTTAGTCATCGTCAATCTGTATCCATTCCGCCAAACCATTGCAAAACTTGATTGCAGTCTGGATGATGCCGTTGAGAATATTGACATTGGCGGACCGACTATGGTGAGAGCCGCCGCCAAGAACTATTCGAAAGTAACCATCGTCACTGACCCACAAGATTATCCATTACTACTTGAAGAACTAAAATCTCATCATGGATCGGTCAGTCCGGCCATGCGTTTTAAATTTGCACAAAAGGCTTTTACGCACACCGCTTCTTATGACAGCGCAATCAGCAATTATTTAACTGCCTTGGATGCAAACTTTCAGCACAAAGATTTTCCAGATTCCCTCAATTTGAATTTCAATATTGCACAGCACTTACGCTATGGCGAGAATCCGCATCAAAAAGCCGCTTTTTATCGGGATGAAGCGATCCCACCGGGTAGCCTAGCTAACTATAAGCAATTGCAAGGTAAAGAATTATCATACAACAATATCGCTGATACCGATGCGGCTTGGGAATGCGTCAAAACGTTTGACAGTCCAGCATGTGTCATTGTGAAACATGCCAATCCGTGCGGGATTGCCATAGCTGAAAACACGTTGCGTGCCTATCAACTTGCTTTTGCAACAGACCCGACTTCTGCTTTCGGCGGCATCATTGCTTTTAATCGGACTGTCGATCAAGATACTGCCGAGGCTGTTTTAAAGCAATTTGTTGAAGTGATCATTGCGCCGGAGATTACGCAAGAAGCTCAACAACTCCTTTTACAAAAAAATAATATCCGTGTGTTGATTCTGCCATTACAGCATGGATATCATCGCTATGATTTAAAACGCATCGGCGGCGGGCTTCTCGTACAAACACCTGACACTAAGAATATTTCCGTTTCAAATCTGAATATTGTCACTCAATTAAAACCGACACCTCAGCAACTGGATGATTTACTATTTGCATGGCGAGTAGCAAAATTTGTCAAATCCAACACCATTGTATTTTGCAAGAATGGACAGACTTTAGGCATCGGTGCCGGACAAATGAGTCGTGTAGACAGTGCGCGCATCGCATCCATAAAAGCTCAACAAGCAGGTCTTGATCTTAAAGGATCAGCAGTTGCTTCTGATGCGTTTTTTCCCTTCCGGGATGGCCTGGATGTAGTGGTACAAGCAGGAGCAACTGCTGTCATCCAGCCGGGAGGAAGTATCCGTGACAACGAAGTGATTGCAGCCGCTGACGAGCAAGGAGTTTCAATGGTTTTCACTGGTATTCGTCATTTCAGACACTAGGCGGTTTATTAACTATTATGAAATTACTCGTTATTGGTGGTGGTGGTAGGGAACATGCATTGGCATGGAAGCTAAGCCAATCTCCTCGAATACATAAGGTGTATGTTGCACCCGGCAATGCCGGTACTGCACAAGAACATGGGCTTGAGAATATTCCCATCACCGCCATACCTGAGCTTGTTGAATTTGCCAAGAAAGAACAAATTTCCATTACCGTTGTAGGGCCGGAAATTCCATTAGCTGCCGGTATCGTTGACGCATTCCAAGCAGCTGATTTAAAAATTTTTGGACCAACCCAACAAGCTGCACAGCTTGAAACTTCAAAAGTCTTCGCCAAGGAATTTATGCAACGACATAACATTCCTACTGCAAGTTATAAAAGTTTCACCAATCCTGTGCTAGCCCACCAATACATCGATCAATCAACGATTCCACTAGTAATCAAGGCCGACGGTCTCGCAGCAGGTAAAGGCGTTGTTGTTGCCCAAACAAATGAACAAGCTCATTCAGCAGTGAATAATATCCTGGTTGAAAAGAATTTTGGGGGCGCCGGCAGTGAAATTATTATCGAAGAATTTCTGCAAGGAATTGAAGTCAGCTTCATCGTGATGACAGATGGCCAACATATTTTGCCACTGGCAACTAGCCAGGATCATAAACGACTTCAGGATGGAGAATTAGGACCTAATACCGGCGGGATGGGTGCTTATTCACCGACACCCTTTATCTCCCCTAGCCTGCATGCAAAGATCATGCGCGACATTATTACTCCTGTCATAACAGGAATGAAAAAGGAAGGCATCAATTACAGAGGTTTTCTCTATGCGGGACTGATGGTTACTGTAGAGAATCAAGCAAAAGTATTGGAATTTAATTGCCGACTTGGAGATCCAGAAACCCAACCTATCATGCTGCGCTTAAAAAGTGATCTTTTTACATTGATTGAGCATGCTATAGATGGATCACTTGATAAAGTTGACATTGAATGGGATCGCCGTGCAGCACTAAGCGTTGTCATGGCAGCGCATGGTTACCCTGAGAATCCTAGAAAGGATGATGTCATCCATGGTTTATCCGATCTGACGCTCGAACAAAATCATACCGACAGTTTCCATATCTTTCATTCAGGAACAATGGCAGGAGGAAAAGATGGAAATGAAATTGTGACAGCAGGCGGGCGTGTTTTATGCGTCACAACCTTGGGAGAAAGTATTAAAATCGCCCAACAGAATGCTTACCAATTAATCAACAGAATTCATTTTGATGATTATCAAATACGAAGAGACATCGGATATCAAGGCATCAATTATCAAAGAAAAATAACTGAGTGACGGTCAAAGAAACAAGTCAAAAAGATTTGCCATGTTCAGATAACCGTCTTAACGATTAAAGATAATTGAATAAGGATAAACCTGAAACCCTAATATATGACTGCTGTGCAGCCTGGAGATATAATTGTTGCCGTTGCAAATCTGATATTGCTTTCGCAAAATCAACATGTTGTAGCTGTCCAAGCATATCTTCAAATTGAATATCCTGATCACCACCAACACTTTCCAATGTGTCGATCTCTTGAAGCCGAGAACCAATAGTTGACCGCTGTGCAAGCACATGTTCCAAACTATTGTTAATATTCTTTAAAGCCGAATTTAAGCTGTTTTCCAGTTGAGTTGCTGCAGATGATCCACCAGAGGGCGTCTCTAAAGCCGCAATCAAATTGCCTACTGTCTCAAAGATGCTTTGGTTACTACTTGGAGAAACCGTGAATTTATCTCCATTGGCAGGATCACCCTTAATATTCAATTGCATTCCATCAAAACTGATCGTAGTGTTACATTGAATCACTATAATAGAAAATTAAAAGATAGTAGCGTTAGACGCATACTGTGGAATTAGAGATTCCAGTGGATCACATCCATATGGTAGGTAAGAACGGATCCGAAGATTTCACCAGCATATGTTATGTAAGTAATAAAAAGCATATCAGCTCGAGAATTTTTTCGTATACGCCCAGAGATAAAGAGAAAATATTTTTGGGGAGGTAAGTTGTGGACAC
>Ga0073902_10002255_pt1 | contig 10163 bp, 10 predicted proteins | sample KloWWTmeKNB19Kit_FD_66667 | JGI IMG/M metagenome (GOLD analysis project Ga0073902, IMG submission 66667) | Active sludge microbial communities from Klosterneuburg, Austria, studying microevolution and ecology of nitrifiers - Klosterneuburg... | ecosystem: Engineered > WWTP > Aerobic digester >...
GGTCGAGGCGGCGACTTCGGCTGGGCTTTGCTGGCGCAGGCTGGCGGCGACAGCAAGTACTTCGACAAGCAAGGCGGGTTCGTTGCGCTGGCCTTGATGACCGTGCAGCGGTTGATCGGGCGAGTCGGTTTCGAGCAGAAGGAACTCCTCCGGCATGCGCGCAACGATGTCGCGCAGGCGCTGCGCCCGTGGATAGGTTAGTGGGCCACCGATGCCCAGCGAAAATCCCAGTTTCCATAATTGTTCGGCCTGCTGCCGGCTTCCGGAAAAACTGTGCACGACGCCACGCAGGCCGCCGATGCGGCGCAGGCAGGCGGCCACTTCATCGAAGGCGCGCCGCGCGTGCACGATCACCGGCAGGTCGTGATCGCGGGCGAGTTCAAGCTGGGCGTTGAAGTAGTGGTATTGCTGATCGCGATCGAGTCCTTCGACGAACAGATCGAGTCCGCATTCGCCAAGCGCGAGCGGCTGTTCATCCTTGATGATCGCGGCCAGATCGAGCAGGTGCTGCGGCTGGTGTTGATCGAGCGCCATCGGATGCAGGCCATAGGCCGGATGCAAGCCGGCGTGCGTTTCGCAGACAACGCGCAGGTGATCCCAGCCTGATTTCGCAATGGCCGGAACAATCTGCTCATGCACGCCAGCGGTGCGGGCGCGCGCGATCACCGCCGCGCGATCGGCGTCGAACGCTTCGGTGTCGATATGCGAGTGGCTGTCGATCAGCATCGCTGCCTCGGGAAAATCGCCGCAATCGGCCGGTTCTGGATCAGCGCGCCACCAGCCAGGCGGCGAGGCCGAGGAACATCGCCAGGCTGACCACGTCGGTGGCCTTGGTCAGGAAGATGCTGGATGCGGTGGCCGGATCGGCACCGGCACGCTTGAGGACTTGCGGCACGCCGGCACCGACGATGCCGGCAATGCCGCAGCTTGCGGCCATCGCCAGCCAGGTGATGAAGGCGAGCATGCCCGCATCGGCGTTGCCCTGGTGCCGGGCCAGCAGATACATGGCGAGCGCGCCGAACACGCCAGTCATCGAGCCGTTGAGCAAGCCAAGCCAGGCTTCCTTGAGCAGATGGCGCAGGCCCTGGCCTGCCTTGAGATCGCCGAAGGTCATTCCACGCAGGGTCACGGCCAGCGCCTGCGAGCCGGTGTTGTTGCACTGATCGGAAAGGACCGGCAGGAATACCGCGAGCAGGACAATCTGGTTGATCGTGCCCTGGAACGCACCCACGACAGCCGCAGTGATGAAAGTGGCAAGCAGGTTGAGTTGCAGCCAGGGGTGGCGAAAGCGCAGGCTGCGCGGCCACGCCGTGCTCAGGCGCTCCTCCTTCTCGACACCCACCATCGCGCCAGCCTGCGCGCTGATCTCGAAAGCCTGTTCCTCGAACAGCACCGCACCGCGCACCACGCCAATCAGGACACCGTCGGAATCGCAAACCGGATACACCGGATAGTGGCGACGCACGACTTCGCGCATGGCATCCACGACATCGGCTTCCGGCCGCAGCGAGAACGGACGCGAGACCATGATGTCCTCAAGACGCTGCTCGGGCCGGGCGAAGACCATCTCGCGGAAGGTGACGAGGCCGATGAGCTTGCCCTGCTCGTTGACCACGAACACATAGGTCATCAAGGTGACCGATGCAACCGGACGCAACCGTTCCAGCACGGCACCGACCTCGGCCGTGGCGAGGAAGGTTTCCGGCGGCGGCTCCATCAGGCGGCCAACGGAACCCTCGTTCCAGGTGCGGCTGCTTTGCCATTGCTCACTGGTGCCCTGGCCGGCGGCAAAAGCGATGCGCTTGCGTCGCTCGGGGCCAAAACGATCGAGCACGGCGAGACCGCGACCCGGACCCATCTTTTGCAGGAGTTCGGCGATGGCAGTATCGGGCTGGGTCGCAAGCAGGCGCGCAGCGGCGACGGCATCCAGATTGCGCAATTCATCGAGCAGGCTGACTTGATCTTGCATGGCGAGTCATTCCGGGGAGCGGCGATGCTACCCGAAGCGTGGCAACTCAGATAGGAATCGCAGCATGCCGGATCGACGCGGATGGGAGGCCATGCGGCAGCGTCGTTGTCCGGCGCTCACGCGGCGCGCTGCAATGCTGCGTATTGCTCAGTTGACCCGATAGAAACTGTGCGCGCCGATCACCGCCAGCGGCTCGCCTTTCCTCCATGTTGGCGCGGCGTGTTCCTCGGCAACAAAGTGATCCGCATCGGGAACCACGAACTGGCGCTTCTCGATCGGCAGATCCCACATCTGCAATGCGTGATCGGCAACCTGCCAGGCCCTGGACCAGGCCTCCGGATTGCGCAACATGTAGTTCTTGTTGGTTGTCGAAATGGCGAATTGCAGACGTGCATTGACCACTTCGCAGACATCATCGCCCCAGCGGCCGTCATCCAGACGACGCATCGCGACTTCGGCCACCGCAGCCTGACCCAGCGAAGTCTCGCTGCGGGCTTCAAGGTAGACCATGGTGGCAAGGCAGGTTCGATCTGCGTCATGTTGCGGCAATATCGATGCCAGCCAGAGTAGCCAGGCCAATTTCATCGTCCAGTTTCTCCTGCAAAGCAAGGCCTGCGGAATCCAGTGGACTTGCACGGTTCGTGCTGCAGCCCGCTGCGGGTATCGCTTCCGCTCGACCATCAGGTGCCCGAATGAAACTGTTTCAAGCACCACGGTTCGCAGGCAATTCGATTCGGGATCGATGTGAAATCCACCCCGTGCGGCTTGCTGCGATCTTGGAATTGGATCGGCGCGTGATTCGCTGCCTGATCTTCGGGCTGTGACGTCGGCCTGTCGCGGCGATCGTCCTGTCCCGTTGCTGCGTACTCTCCCTGCGACGAAATGTAAAAATTACGTCAAACCAACAGAGATCCGGTGGGCGTGTTCACCACCACATACGACTCGGCGCGCAGAATAATGGTTTGAATCCGGCTTGTCACCAAGTTTTTGCGCAAACATGAACGAGGCATTCAGGATGCAAATCGGTCAACATTGGAATCAAAAGGCGCAACGGGAAATCATGGCGTATTTTCTTTAATGCGCTGTTTATCTTTGTTTCTTTGTGCCATTTATTTCTTGTAACCGTAGAATCCGCTGAGCATCGCTTGCGCGCCGGCGTAATCCTTGGCCTCGGCGGGAACGAACCGGGTAATGCCGAGTTCGAGCAGCAGGTCGCCGAGTTCCGGGGCACCTTCGACATTGAGCAGGGCATCGCGAACCTTGTTGCGTACATCCTCGGGAACATCTGGCGAGGCGAGGATGGCCGGGCCGGCGAATTCCCGCGAGGTGAACACGGTGACCATCGACGGATTGCCGAAGGTTTCCAGCATCCAGGTCGGAAAGATCATCGCCTGGGCTTCGCCGCTGTTGAAGATGTCGAGGCAGTCGCGCCACGATGCCGCGTTGGAACTGATGTCCGGTTGCTGCACGGGATCCGGGAAGATCTGCATCAGCACCGCATAGCCGAGACTCGGTGCAGGCATCGTCGCGATGCGCGAGGAGAGCAGGGCGTTCGGGCTCTTGTCCTCGAAATCAGGGTTGGCGAGCAAGGTGTAGGAAGTCGCCTGCGAGCGGCGCACGAGTGGAATGAAACCGAGGTGATTGATGCGGTAATCGGCAAACTGCGCTTCGTCGTAGGAGAAATCCGTCTGCTCGGGCTTCAGGATGTCGCGCCAGTAGCTCGCATAGTTGGCGGCCGGAGCCAGCACGAATTTCTCGCCGGTGGCCTTGCTCAGGTATTCAAGCAGGGGCTTGTAGATTTCCTCGGCGGCGGCCGGCGTGTAAGCCGGCTCGGGGGTGAAGCGGTATTCCGCAGCCTGGACGCTGGTGCTGGCGACGGCCGTACACAAACACGCGGCAAGCAGACGCAAGATGCGGCGCGGCGTGGTCGGGATGCTCATGCGTTCGTCTCCTCGGCTATGTGTGAAGCGGTTGGACAATGCCATGCAAGGCGCATACCACCATTACGCCAGACGGTCCCGGGATTCAAGTGGCGAGGATCACGCCGGACCCGGACGCAAGCCGCAGGCGGGCATCTTCCGGCAGGTCGATCGGCAGCACGCCAAGTGCCGCGCAGATGCCATCCCGAGGCTGCGCCGCATACAGGATCCGACCCGACACCGATGCCGAGCCGGCGATTTCGATCACGGCACCCGGCGCGGGAGCAAGGTCGCATTCCAGTTTCAGCGGCACGCAGGTGCGCTTGTTGCCGCCGCGATAATGCAGGCGTGCAACGATTTCCTGTCCCGGATAGCAGCCTTTGTCGAGACTGACCGCGCCAAGCCGATCCAATCCTAGTGCTTGCGGCGTGAACTCCTCGGCGGTTTCGCTGCCGATCCATGGCAGGCCTGCGGCAATATCCTCGCGAACCCAGGCTTGCAGGCGATCTGCATCGAGGGGCGGTTCGGTGTCGCAGTCGATGATCGCTGCACGTCGCGCCGGCGAGCCCGGTAAATCAAGTATCCAGGTATCCGTCGATTGCTCCGGGGTGCGTCCGTCCGCCGCTTGCAGGTCCAGCAGCCAGCGCCCGGCAAGTGGTTGCATGCGCACTTTCGAGCGCAACACATACATGGACAGTCGCTTCGCCATGCTTGCCGCATCACCGCGAGGCAGCCATGCCAGCAAGCGATCCTCGCGGCTGCGCAGCAGGGCGAAGACATTGCGCACGCGACCCGCCGGATCCAGCCACGCGCTCCATTGCCACTGTCCATCCACCAGCGCGTCGACGTTGCTGGTGAATTGCGCGTGGGCGAAAGCGCGTGCATCGAGGCCGGAAATTTCGAGTATCTGGGCTGGGGCGAGCGTATCGGGCACGACGTTCGGGGCTCATCGGGAAGGGGCGATGTGTCCACGATGCGACCTCACATGCAGGGACGCAAGTGCGCTCGAGGTTGTCAGAATCGCCCCCGGGCATTAAGATTTTGTGGCTCCTCGCGGACTTTGTCGCGACACCTTGCTCGTGGCGCGGGGCTCCCTGGCTTGATGCAGTGCCTCGCCCGGACTGCCGCACGATCCTGCAAGGCGCAAAGGTCGCCGTGCATGGCAACCTGCCCATCCACCTCCAGCGATTCGATTCCAGATACCCAGCCATGACCCATCGCGATCCCGACCCAGCAGCGCAACCTGCAACTCCCGCCGAAGCGGGTGGGTCGAGAGGGGATGACAGGCAACCTGTCGAGATTGGCGGACGTGGCGGACTTGATCCGACGCGCTTTGGCGATTGGGAAAAGAATGGTCGTTGCATTGATTTCTAGGACTTAAATCCCGGTTTCGAACCACCGGTTCGCCAGCCAAACGCACAAGGCCAGCTTCCATGCCATCCACCGCACGCCCATTGTCTCCGCATCTGCAGGTCTATCGCCGGCAGATCCAGATGGTCACCTCGATCGTGCATCGCGCGACCGGCATCATTCTTGTCTTTGGCGGCTTGCTGATCGCTGCCGCCTTGCTGGCCCTGACCAGTGGTGCCGATGCCTGGGCCTGCGTCACCTCGCTGGCCGGGTCGTGGTTCGGCCTGCTCGTGCTGTTCGGCTGGACCTGGGCACTCGCCTACCACTGGCTCAATGGCATCCGCCATCTGCTGCAGGATGTCGGTTGGGGTTATTCGATCGCGCAGTTCGTGCGCAATGGCTGGATCTCGGTGATCGGCAGCCTGATCCTGACCGCCATCGTCTGGGTCGCGGTCTACAGTTGCGGGGGAATCGCATGAACAACATCGATCCGTTGCGCGCACCATTGAAGAACGCGCGCGGACTTGGCTCGGCCAAGGACGGTACGCGGCATTTCATCATCCAGCGCATCACCGCGGTGGCCTTGCTGGTGCTGGCCGTCTATTTCGTCGCCCTGCTGGTGAGCCTGGCCGGTGCCGATTACGCCAGCGCGCGCGCGGCCGTGGCGCGGCCGTTCAATGCGATCCTGCTGATCGCCTTCCTCATCGCGATGTTCTGGCATGGACAGCTTGGCATGCAGGTCGTCATCGAGGATTACGTGCATGCGCCCGGACTGGCAATGACCTGCCAGTTGATCGTGCGTTTCGTCTGTTTCCTCGCTGCCCTGGCGAGTGTTTTCGCCGTGCTTCGAATCGCCCTGGGGGCCTGAGAATGTCTGCGTACAAGATCCAGGAACATGAGTACGACATGATCGTCGTCGGCGCCGGCGGTTCCGGCCTGCGCGCCACCTTCGGCCTTGCCGCCAAGGGCTTGAAGACGGTCTGCATCACCAAGGTGTTTCCGACGCGCTCGCACACGGTGGCGGCGCAAGGTGGCATCTCCGCCGCGCTCGGCAACATGGGCGAGGACGACTGGCGCTACCACTATTACGACACCATCAAGGGTTCCGACTGGCTCGGCGACCAGGATGCGATCGAATACATGTGCAAGGAAGCGCCAGCGGCGATCATCGAGCTTGAGCACTACGGCCTGCCGTTCTCGCGCACCGAGGAAGGCAAGATCTACCAGCGCCCGTTTGGCGGCATGACGACCAAGTACGGTGAAGGCCCGCCCGCGCAACGCACCTGCGCGGCGGCCGATCGCACCGGTCATGCCATGCTGCATACCCTGTACCAGCAGTCGCTCGCCCACGATGCGCAGTTCATGATCGAGTATTTCGCCCTCGACCTGATCTGGGACGCGGAAGGCGTCTGCCGGGGCGTGCTCGCCCTCGACATGGCCGAAGGCACCCTGCACCTGTTCCGCGGCCACGGCGTCGTGCTTGCCACCGGCGGTTACGGGCGTGCCTTCTTCAGCGCGACTTCCGCGCATACCTGCACCGGCGACGGTGGCGGCCTCGTGCTGCGTTCGGGCCTGGCCCTGCAGGACATGGAGTTCGTGCAGTTCCATCCCACCGGCATCTACGGTGCCGGCTGCCTGATCACCGAAGGCGTGCGCGGCGAAGGTGGCATCCTGCGCAATTCCAGCGGCGAGCGCTTCATGGAGCGCTATGCGCCGCACTACAAGGACCTGGCTTCGCGCGATGTGGTCAGTCGCTCCATGACCATCGAGATCCGCGAAGGCCGTGGCGTCGGCGAACACCACGATCACCTGCTGCTCGACCTGACCCATCTCGGCCCCGAAGTCATCCACGAGAAGCTGCCCGGCATTGCCGAAAGCGCGCGCATCTTCGCCAATGTCGACGTCACCCGGCAGCCGATTCCGGTGCTGCCGACCGTGCACTACAACATGGGCGGCATTCCCACCAACTATCACGGCGAAGTCGTGCAGCGGGTGGGCGGGAATCCCGATCACGTCGTGCCCGGTTTGTATGCGATCGGCGAGGCGGCCTGCGTTTCCGTGCATGGCGGCAATCGGCTCGGTTCGAATTCGCTGCTCGATCTGGTCGTGTTTGGTCGCGCCGTGGCCAATCGCTGCGCCGAGACGATCAAGCCCGGTGCCTTGCACAAGCAATTGCCGGCATCGGCTTGCGACAAGGCGCTGGCCAATCTGGACAAGCTGCGCAATGCCAACGGCAGTTCGCCGACGGCCGAGATCCGCCTCAACATGCAACGCACCATGCAGGCCGATGCAGCGGTGTTCCGCACGGCAAAGACCTTGACCGAGGGCTGCCAGAAGATGGCCAAGGTGTTCAGCAGTTTCGAGGACGTCAAGGTCAGCGACCGCTCGCTGGTCTGGAATTCGGATCTGATCGAAACCTACGAGTTGCAGAACCTGCTGTACAACGCCGTGGCCACGATCAACTCGGCCGAGCAGCGCAAGGAAAGCCGTGGCGCGCATGCGCGCGAGGATTTCCCCGAGCGCGACGACGAGAACTGGCAGAAGCACACCCTGGTCAAGGTCGACGAATCGGGCAAGAGCAGCTTCGACTTCCGCCCCGTGCACATGTTCACGCTGACCGACGAAGTCGCGGTGGTGCCACCGGCCAAGCGCGTGTATTGATGGCTGGGGACAGGGAATGGGGAACAGGGAATATTGAATAGGGAATAGGGAATTGCAGGAGCGGCTGCAGCCGCTTGTCCCCTCTTCGGGGACGATGCTTTTACTGAAGCCCGCAAAGATTGAATCGATGATGATGCTCAAGATGCTGCGGATCACGGTTACGTTTCGCACGGAGAATTCGAGTCATGGCTGAGTTTGCACTTCCGAAAAATTCGAAGATCCAGCAGGGCAAGCGCTTTCCGGCCAAGCCGGGAGCGAAAAACGTGCGCGAATTTCGCGTCTATCGCTGGAACCCGGAAGACGGCGCGAATCCGCGCATCGACACCTATGAGGTCGATCTGGCGACGTGCGGGCCGATGGTTCTCGACGCACTGATCAAGATCAAGAACGAGATCGACCCGACCCTGACCTTCCGCCGCTCGTGCCGCGAAGGCATTTGCGGCTCGTGCGCGATGAACATCGATGGCACCAATACCCTAGCCTGCACCAGGGCGATCGAGGATTGCTCGAAGGGCGACGTGCCGATTTATCCGCTGCCGCACATGGCGGTGGTCAAGGACCTGGTCCCCGACCTGACTCATTTCTACGCGCAATATGCCTCGATCAAGCCTTGGCTGCGCACGCAAAGCGCGGCACCGGCGAAGGAACATCTGCAATCGAAGCAGGATCGCGCCAAGCTCGACGGTCTTTACGAGTGCATCCTCTGCGCCTGCTGCTCGACAGCCTGCCCAAGCTACTGGTGGAACGGCGATCGCTATCTCGGCCCGGCCATCCTCCTGCAGGCCTATCGCTGGATCGTCGACAGTCGCGACGAGGACACCGGAGAACGCCTCGATGCACTCGAGGATCCGTTCAAGCTGTATCGCTGCCACACCATCATGAACTGCACGCGCACCTGCCCGAAAGGCCTCAACCCGGCCAAGGCGATTGCCGAAATCAAGAAACTCATGGTTGAGCGGCGCAGCTGAGCCGGCCGGTGAGCGATTCCGATGCGGAACTGAAGCGCCTGCGCTGGCGTTGTCGCCGCGGTACGCGCGAACTTGACCAGCTGTTTGGCTGGTGGCTCGATGAACGCCATGCCGCAGCCTCGGCCGAATTGCGCCGGGGATTCGCCGGACTCCTTGAACAGCAGGATCCCGAAATCTGGGACTGGCTGCTTGGCCGCGGCACACCGCCGGATGCGGGGCAGGCTGCGGTCATCGATGAAATCCGCACCCGCCATCGCGTTTGACTACCGGCCCTCGCGCCGGGTCGCGATCGCCGTGGTGGGCGTCGCCGCGCTGGCCATCCTTGCCGTGTTCCTCAGTGGTCTCTCCCTGGGCATGCGCCTTGTCCTTGCTCTGGCCGCACTGGTCTTGACAGTGCTGGCCTTGGGCAAGCATTTGCGGCCACGCATACGGCGCGTGGCCCATGGTGCTGGCGGCTGGCTGCTGGTCGATGGGGAAGGCAACGAGTGCAGCGCACGCCTGGTTGCGCATGTGCAACGGGGCAACCTGCTGCTGCTGGACTTCCAGGCCGGGAATCCACTTCGCCAACAACGCGTGCTGCTGACTGGCGACAACAGTGATGCGGATTTGCGTCGGCGCCTCATCCTGGTATTGGCGGCGACGGTACGTACTTCGACTCCGCTCGGGCTCGAATGACAGCCAAGCCTTGCCGGCCGGGCAGGGATTCCGGCACTCTTCCACGTCTGCGCTGTCCCTGATGGGCGCGCCAGCCACGCCAGCGCCCACCAGGAACCGCAACCCGGCATGTTTCGTCCACTCGAATTCTTCATCGGCTTGCGCTACACGCGGGCCAAGCGTCGCAATCATTTCATCTCCTTCATCTCGCTGGTGTCGATACTCGGCATTGCCGTGGGCGTGACCGCGCTGATCACCGTGATCTCGGTGATGAACGGCTTTGACAAGGAACTGAAGGACCGCATCCTCGGCATGGTCGCGCATGCCACGGTCGAGGGCGTCGACGAGAGCGTGCGCGAATGGCCCGAGGCGCTGCGCCGTGCCGAGGCCAATCCGCATGTGCTCGGGGCCGCGCCGTATGTAGAGCGCGAGGCGATGCTGCAGGGCGAACGCGTGTCCGGGGCCATCGTGCGCGGCGTGCTGCCGGATTACGAACCGAAGGTTTCCGAGATCGATCGCAAGATGGTCGAGGGCAGCGTGGACGATCTGAAGCCTGGCAGTTTCCACATCATCCTCGGTCGCGAACTGGCGATGAAGCTGGGCGTTGGTGTCGGCGATTTCACCACCGTCATCACCCCCGAG
>Ga0073902_10002258_pt1 | contig 10159 bp, 5 predicted proteins | sample KloWWTmeKNB19Kit_FD_66667 | JGI IMG/M metagenome (GOLD analysis project Ga0073902, IMG submission 66667) | Active sludge microbial communities from Klosterneuburg, Austria, studying microevolution and ecology of nitrifiers - Klosterneuburg... | ecosystem: Engineered > WWTP > Aerobic digester >...
TTTTCACTTTTCATTTTTCATTTTTCACTTTTCACTTTTCACTCTTCACTCTTCACTTTATCTGTCAGGGGCTGAACCCCCTTCCTACTATCACGCCCCTTCAGGGCTTCCTCCCAATACTTTTCGTCTTTGCGTTTTTCCCTTTTCACTTGGTTGCTGAGCTGCGCCGCACTGAGCGGGTGGACGAGGATGAGCACAAGGCAGTCGAAGTGTAGCACAAGGATGCGCGATAGCAGTTCGAAGCATCACTTTTCATGAGCGTCAACGGCTTGAAAGCCGTGGCAATTCAATTTTCCTGGCGTGGGCGCCAGTTTTTCCCGCTCATGTATCAACACACTCTTCAATCTTCAATCTTCACTTGGTTGCTGAGCTGTAGCACATGGCTGCGCGCGAGCAGGTCGAAGCATCACTCTTCACTTTAAAGAATACCCCATTGCGGTATTGCCCGCCGCAGCCATCTCCGATAGTTTTGACCATTGTTACCCATTCACAGAAATGCAACATTGGCTTTCAGCAATTAAAACACGGATTATGAAAATGATTATTACTACACTCTGCTTTATCGCCCTTTTCTGCAATACTGCAATACACGCTCAGGCCTGGCAGACTCAAGACCCCAATTTCCTCTACAAAACCACCCCTTATAATGTCATTTGTCCAAACGCGACGGATGCCTGGACTTTTGGATTTGAAGTTGATTCCGCCACACAGTATTACACTGAAGTCAATTACACCCTTTCACGTACCACAAATAGTGGAGAGACCTGGGAGAGCATCACGTTCCCGCACACAGAACCTGGATACTTCTCCTGCCTTTCTGCATCAAGTGGAGATGTCGCGTGGATTTCATATGTCGACTATAGCGAAGGGAACAAACTTTTACAAACCGTAGATGGCGGACTAACCTGGACACAGTTACCTGTATACCTAGGTGTATGGATCAACCTGGCACACTTATTTGATGAAAACAAAGGCGTTACCATGGGTGATCCGGATAGCTTAGGCTTTGAGATTCATACTACTCTTGATGGAGGAGCAAGCTGGACAAGGGTAGATAACAATAATATACCCGCTGCACTACCTGATGAATATGCCTTTGCGGGATCCTATGAGGTGGTAGGTTCAGAAATCTGGTTTGAAACAACTGCAGGAAGGGTGTTCCATTCACCCGATTATGGGAATACCTGGAGTGTGCTCTCCAGTCCGCTACCAATACTCCATTTTTTAATGGCAGTGGACGATACGAAAACCGTTTATATGGGGTATACTTCGTCCGACAACCCTGATGGATCTGACCCACTGACCTCCTTGTTTAGATCAGCAGATAATGGTATCTCCTGGGAAGACATCACACCCGCAGACAACGGCTGGTGGATCTTTGATATCGAACCTGTACCGGGTACAAATACAATCATTGCTTCACTCAACGCTGGGTTTGCAACTGGTTTGTTTGAAACCTGGATTAGTTATGACCGTGGCGACTCCTGGACTTCTATTGACAACAGCGCTCAAACGCTTTCGCTAGACTTTGCTGATGCGCAAACCGGATTTGCAGGAAAATGGCAATTACTTGAAGATCTCTCCCCTACCCTCATCTATAATTACATTGGTTCCCCACTCACGAGTCTGCTGGACCCCAAGCCACTGGCGATAGATCTGCTTGTATCTCCCAATCCCACTTCTGATTTTATTAAAATCAGTGTAACTGCGGAAGCTCCTGATCGTTATTTGATCCTGCTCAATGATATCAACGGTAAGCTGGCATACCGTTCAGAAAGCGTGCTGGATGGGCAATGGACTAAAGAAGTAAACATCGCATCGCTTCCTGCTGGAACGTATACGCTGACGATTGCCACCAAAACTGGTGTACGGAGCGAATCTGTTGTCAAACAATAGTAGTAGACTGACAAATTAAGTGCTCACAATCGAAAACGCTAAAAACAATTCCATGAAACCCAACATCGTATGCTGTATGATACTCCTTCTCATGCTCCTAACTTATGAAAATACTCAAGCTCAACAGGCTATTGTTCCTATAGGTGGAGATGCAATTGGGGCTAGTGGCCAGATAAGTTACTCCATAGGGCAAATAGCTTACACTACATATGAAGGAAGCACAGGCTCTGTCTCACAGGGTGTTCAGCAGCCTTTCGAAATCTCCGTGATCACAGAAACGAATGAAAGTACTGCTGAAGTTTTATGCACATCCTATCCCAATCCAACCTCGGAAGGAGTGTATTTGCATATCACCGCTGCATTCTTCTCTGAATTTCATTTTCAGCTTGTGGATCTCACTGGCAAGCTTCTGCATTCAGGTGGTATCCAGGAGGAAGAGACCTACATAGATATGAAATCCCTTTCCGCAGGGATATATGTATTGCGTATCCAGACAAATCACAAGAATATCAAAACCTTCAAAATTGTAAAAAACCAAAAACCATGAAATCTGTATTCACTTGCTTACTACAATTGCTATCTATCATCGTCCTTATGGGACAACCTATAGATAGGATGAGCTATCAGGCGGTCATCCGAGACCAATCGCAGCAACTTGTTGGTGAAAGATCTATTGGCATTCGCGTTTCAATTCTGCAAGGTTCGGAAACCGGAATAGTGGTGTTCCAGGAAACGTATAATCCTAATCCCACGTCTAATCAGAATGGACTCATCACGCTGGAGATCGGCGATGGTGTAGCTATCACAGGAAAGTTTGAAGAGATTGATTGGACGGTCGGCCCATTTTTCTTAAAAACAGAATATGATCTCGATGGAGGCATTTCGTATTCCATTGACGGTACCATGCAAATACTTAGTGTTCCCTATTCGCTCTATGCTAAAAAAGCAGGAAAGGTTGATCATCTTCAATTAGGAGATATCGAAGGTGTGGATGTCCTCGGCGCTCAACCAGGCCAGGTGCTCAAATGGGATGGCTTCGAATGGAAACCATCAACAGATATTTCCAATGGTGGTACTGCAGATAACTGGGGTTCGCAATATGTAGAAACGGAAATTGATATTGCGGGTATCGGGACAGAAGCCAATCCATTGACCATTGCGAGACAAGGGGCACTTACTGGTCAAATACTCAAATGGACTGGAAGTGCCTGGGAGCCTGAAGACGATGATGATGGGCAGACTTTAGATCTGAATGGATATAATCTTTCAATATCCAATGGAAATATGGTAGAACTTCCAGAGCCGCCAGTGTATACTGCAGGCACCGGAATCAGTATTCAGAATCATGTTGTAAGCAATACCGGAGACGGTGATGAAACAAATGAGCTGCAAACCTTATCTATTTCCGGAAATGTTTTGTCTTTGAGCGATCAAGGTGGATCAGTCACTATTCCTAGTGATCTTAATGGAAGCGACAATTACATAGTCAAATTTGATGGTCAGCTAAAGGGTATGAACTCTGTTATCAGGGAGTCGGATGATGGAAATGTATCGATAGGAGTAGCACCTTATCAGTTTAGTAAATTCCGAGTGGATAATACTGGAGGCGGTTCTGCGATTTTTGCTAATAGTATCTATACGGGAGTTGAAATTCTTTCAGAGTCGGGTTCGGCAATTGTAGCTACCTCGGAACAAGGAATCACTAGTATTGTTGCATATAATGATAATAATTCATTTACTGCTGTTGGTGGAGATATACAAATGGATGGAGGTTCACTATATACAGGATCTATAGTCCCATCTTACAAAATTCACTTGGCAACCAATTCCGCTGCAAAGCCTACCTCCTCCTCCTGGACTGTTGCCTCTGATGCTCGATTAAAAAAAGACGTAAGCAATTATACGCAAGGTCTTGATGACATTCTTAAGATCCGCCCGGTCCAATTTACATACACCGGTGAGGCAGGTCTGCCTGAGGAGACTGGTGTGGGCGTTTTAGCGCAGGAATTGCAAGCCATCGCTCCCTTTATGGTTCATAATTGGACGTATAGAGAAAACAGAGAAGCAGAGGGGACAGAATATCTCGCTGTCGATAATGGTGCCATGACGTACATGCTCATCAATGCCGTGAAGGAACTCTATGCAGAAATTGAAAATCTAAAGTTGGAAAATCAGGAGCTGAGGAAAGCGAAGTAATGTGAGTGGAGTGGCGGCTATTTACTAGTCTCATCTCATCCCCCTATAGGCATTGTTTTGTATAGCAAACATCAACATCCAACACTAATTTAAAAATATCAAAGTCAAATAAACTGATATGAAAATTATAATTGCACTGCTTAGCATTTGTCTAAGTTTCAATACATCCTTTGTTGCCCAGGTATGGGATACACAAAATGCCAATTTTCCATTGCCGCTCTCCGGGCTATCTATTGTGGCTGTAGATGAACTGGTCGCCTGGACCACAGGATATGAGCAGGATAGTAATTACTACGGGACCGATTTGAATTACGCTATATCCAAAACCATAGACGGGGGAGAATCATGGCAACCAGTGCCAACACCTGCATGGGAACAAGGTTATCTTTCTTCTATCTATGCGAGGAATAGTGCAGAAGCCTGGTTGACCTATGTAGACTATACGAATGGTAACCTTGTATATAAAACGACAGACGGGGGAGATAACTGGGAGATCGTATTTGATGGCGTCGGCGTCTTTATAAACTTCATATACATGTGGGACGAGAACGAAGGGATCATACTTGGAGACCCTGATAGTCTTGGGCTTGAAGCCTACACCACAACAGACGGAGGAAATAGCTGGACGAGAAATCTAAATATTCCCTTTGCACCTGAAGATGAAGGGATATATGGCGACAATTATAAAGTCATAGGTAATCAGCTCTGGTTTGCTACTTCCTCGGGTCGCATCTTCCATAGTGCCGACAGGGGTCATGCCTGGGAAGCGTGGGATCAGCCAGCGACTGATTTCTACCCATGGCTGATGGATGTCAATGATGCCGGAGATACCTATCTTATATGTTCTGAATATGACAGCACCGGATTTGTCAGTGCTCATCAACTCTTCCGTACCACTAACAATGGTCAATCCTGGGATGATATGACCATGAGTGAAAATAATATTCACTTAAACGATATTGAAGCCATTCCTGGTTCAGGTGTATTAGTGGGAGCTTTTGAGAAATCCGACAACCTCGGTGTCATGTATACCCGAATCAGTAATGATGATGGTGAAACATGGATTGAGGTGGATACCCAAAGCTTAATCAGTTATCTGGACTTCTACAACACACAGGTTGGCTACGCCAGTGAACGGCATTATTCATTCCATTCCCATCCTACCATTGTCAACAGATACATTGGTTCGCCACTCACCGGGCTGCTCAGAAATACGCCTTTGTTAAACCTCGAGGTCGCCATATCTCCGAACCCCACATCTGATAAAGTGACCATCACTCTGACCTCCGATGAAAATGAAAACTACTGGATCCTGCTCAATTCCATTTCAGGTAAGCTGATCGAAAAGAAAATCCTTCCAAATGTTTCAGTTTTCAACCATACTATTGATATGAGTGGTTTGGCATCGGGTATGTATACCGTGACCATTGCCAATAGCAAAGGAATGAAAACTGAACTCATTACCAAATCAAATTAGGGTTGACTGATGTGTAGAGAAAATCCGATGTAAATCTTTCATAACCCTGGAAGAGTGCTGATGCACTTAACTGCCAATCGGAATTAAAACCCGATTGGCAGCTTTTTTTGATCAGATACCTCAATGGGGTATTGGTGGTGCATAATCTCTTGCTGATTTTTGATTTGATAACGGATCTCAGCGTGAACACTTGCAATTATTTGTCTAAAAACCATAGATTATGTACTGCACTAAAATGAAAAATATCCTCTTCATTGTATGCTACTTGTTGTCAGTGACAATTGGTAGAACGCAAAGTGTTGGTATTGGTAACAGCAATCCTGACGCCAGTGCTATTCTCGATCTCACTAACCCTGATGACAAGGGACTCCTCATACCTTCGATGACCACGTCACAGAAAAATGGGATTGAAAATCCGGCTGATGGATTATTGGTATATCAGACTGACAGCACCTCAGGATTTTACTTCTTTGATGGCACCATGTGGGGTAGAATAGGTGGTGGTGGAAATGCATGGGAAGAAACGGATTCTACCGTTTACACTTCCAAGCTTGTCGGCATTAACAAAGACGAGCCTCGTAATCATCTTGATGTAATCGGAAATCTGGTTATTTCTCAATTTTCAAGTACTACAGCATCAGAACCAACACCAGCACAGACAAAGACTATGATCGCTGACGCGGAAATTAGTTTTTCCCAATTGGATTCAACCGGACGCTTTTTTGATACTGGCGGGCCAAACGGACCGTATGGGAATGGTATCACTTCTACCTGCGTTATCCCCTCTTATAGTAATACAATTGGATATGAACTCACTCTTGAGGAAATAGATTTAAATACTTATGATTCATTGATCATTAGGGAGGGTGACGAAACCGGCGAAATTCTCCTTGCATTTGGAGGACTAAATAATCAGACAGGAACCTATATACTCAACGAGACATCTCTACATTTTTTATTTAAGTCAGATGTCATTGGTTTTGGTACGAATGATGGTTTTAGAATGCTGTTTAAGAGATTGTTTTCAGACAATGCATTCCCTAATCCAAGAAATTTTGCAGGCAACTCATTAGTCTATTACTCCCAATCCGGGAGTCTTAGAGTGGGGAAAATTGATATTAGCGATTTTATAGGAAGCCGTTCATTTAGTTGCGGATTTAATAATGAAGCCTCCGGAGGTGGTTCGATATCGTTTGGAGGAAATAATAGTTCCTCTGGTGAACTTTCAATGACAGCAGGGTCAGGAAATATTGCTAGTGGTCTTAATTCATGTGCCATTGGCAGAGATAATTTAGCCAATAGCCTTGTTAGCATGGCATTTGGTCAGGACAATCTTGCATCAGGGCAGTACTCAATGGCAATTGGTACTAATAATATTGCATCAGGATTATGGTCAATGGCATTTGGTTATGATAATGATGCATCAGGGCAGTACTCAATGGCAATGAACTCGAACACGAATGCTTCTGGGTCATATTCATTTTCTGCTGGAAACAGTACTTCCGCACAAGGACATACTGCATTCACTTCTGGCTTTCACTCAGTAGCAAATGGATTCGCTAGCATGGTGATAGGAATGTATAATACCCCTATTGTTGAACCACAAACCACTGCAACATATGATACGCCTCTATTTATCATCGGAAATGGAAATACTTTATCAGATCGCAGTAACGCTATGGTCGTAAGAAAAGACGGCAATGTAGGTTTGGGGACAAACAATCCGCGGATAACGCTTCATATAGCCGATGGAACTGATGCAGGACTTCTTGACGATGATGGATTCTTGCTCATTGGCAATGCAAATGGCATCAATATAGTCATGGATGATAATGAAATAATGGCCAGAGACAATGGGGCCATTTCTGATCTCTATGTCCAAAAGGATGGCGGAAAAGTATTTATTGGGGACCCTGTTTCCCCTAGCTTCCTTTTAAGTGTAAACGGTACCGCAGGAAAAAATGGCGGAGGTAGCTGGTCCACCTATTCCGACAGACGACTCAAGGACAATATACGTGTATACTCCGATGGGCTGGATGCCATATTAAAAATAAACCCTGTTTGGTTTCAATACAATTCAGTGTCGGGCTACGATACGAAGACAAAATATGTTGGCGTAATTGCACAGGAACTTCAGGAAGTATCTCCCTATATGGTGACAACGCCAGCAGAACCACTGGCAGATGGTTCCTCTGGATACCTCCAGGTTGACAATTCCGCTATGACCTATATGCTCATCAATGCCGTAAAGGAACTCCATGCGGAGATCGAAAATCTGAAATCAGAAATTCAGGAGCTGAGGAAGGCGAAGTAAAATTATATTGTGAGTTGTGAATTGTGAGCTGTGAGTGTTGATTTGGTAGCACGCAATGTGAAGCGAGAGAGCGCGAGAGTGCTTAGGAGCTTAGAGGGTTAGTAGGTTAGTATGTCAGAAGTTTAGATGGGATGACATTGGATAATGCGTCAATTCCAGAGGTTATATACTTCTTACTTCAACTTGGTTATTGGCTATTCCTTATTGAATAGAAGCTAAATTAATGAAGAGATAAACCTTTCGAACTTGCTTGTTCCATATTCGGTATTCCTTATTTCCGCTTCACACGTGAAAAGGGCTGAACCCCTTTTCTAACAGAGGGCCCTTTCAGGGCTTCAAGAAACCTAGTATCCGCTGCTCACTTCCTGCTTACTGAATACTGCCTACTGAATACCGAATACTTAATACTGAATACCGAGTTAGAGTTAGACATGAGGCGTGGAGACATGAGCTAATGTGACAGGTATTATGCCTAGATTGAGCTATCAATAGCTTTATATGTCTATGTGTAGTACCCTCCTTCAAGCATGCCTTGTATGTCTGTTTACGCTATTTATTTCCTCCTCCGCCACCTGCCAGTCCCTTTCGCTTAAGGTCGCAGGCGATACGCTTTCAGGTCTCCTGGTGGATATTTACTATGGCACCCAAAAGGTGGTGGCCAACACCGAAGAATTCTCCCTTCAGCTCTTTAACCTGGACTTAAGCACCGAAGCCATAATTGAATGGACAGGGGAATCCTGGTCAGGAAATGAAAAGCGCATCACGTTGAAACGAGATTCGTATGTAAAGGAGTTTGACGCTAACCTTTCGGTCAGTGTCACCTACGAGGTCATCAATGATCATGTCATCAAGAAAACGGTTGAGTTGTTTCAACCCTCTATGCCTGGCATGTACTACATTTTGAAAGAGACTAACAGGCCTGCGGAAAAACCTCAACGATATGTCACCTTTGAGCATGATAGTTTTCCCGGTGGATTTGTCCATGAAATATATCCAGCAGCAGGCTTTGTTACACCAGACAATATGGTAGTAGGGTTTTTAACAGATGCCGGCTATCTAAATCATTATACGAGAAACACACGCCGACGTTTTAGCGGACGTGGTGGCGGCTTTGTCGGCATGCGGAGGTTGCCCGATGTCAATTTATTTTCCGTTGCCGATGCCTCAGACAAGGCAGCGCACAACGACTACATCAAACAGACCTTTGGAGAAATGTACAATCTGGATGCCGGGACTGAAACGGTTATCAAAATGTCGCTTGATTATAAAAAGGAAGGCAATGCAGAAGTGACCAAAACCGACAGCCTTATTTCGATGACTGGTCATCCAGGGGGCAGGGCCGGGATTGAATTTATTGCCCCCTTGAAAGATCAAAAGATATATACCATTTCATTTTCGTGCAAAGGCAATACCCCCGTAGCCTTAAAACTATTTAGGGTAAAGAATGGGGTAAAGACTATTGAACTGGAACAAGGGGTAAAATACATTGATCAATTTCCCGCAAATGAAAACGAATGGACGTTGTTTGAAGGCAGTATACTGGTACCCTATATTGAAAATGATAGTGTCTCCATGTTTATCGGCACGCAATCAGGCAAGGAATGTAAGCTGCAAATAAAAGATCTGCAGTTCACTGAACACCAGCCCTCATCAGAGCCTTACAACATCCTGCCCATTGGTGAAAAAGTGCAGAAAAGGACTTATGTTTTTGCTGAGCCCTGGACTACGCATCAGCAATTTATGATCTCGGCACAATCCAGGCTAGCGGAGGCGAAAGGGTTTGAAGGCTCGCTGATTGAAAAAATGCTGTATGCCAATTTCAATATGCTCACCTGGATCACAGATACTAAAGACTTTACACCGTTCAATGTACCCAACATGAATTATGCACCGGATATGTACAACCGGGATTGTTTTTTTGCTGCCGTATCTACATACAACAAAGAGCTAAACCTTTCACTTTGGGAACAATGGGGAAAGACACAAACACCTAAAGGAGGCATCGGCACGATCATCACTCCACTGATGGGATCTGTTGAGGCAAAAGATAATGAAGCCACTATCGAATGGCTGATATGGGCTATGCTCAACAAGCGTCGTTTCGGCATCACCCTGCCACAGGACAAAATAGAAAAGGCTGTGGCCTATGTGCTCAATGAATTTGATGAAGACGGGGACGGAAAATGCAAATCTCACTTTTCCTTAAGTCAGGTGGATATCGTTGACTTCAATCCTAAAACAGATCGCCTGGGTGTGAACCAGGGGATGTTGGCTAT